>ENA-UPWO01000306-UPWO01000306.1-human-gut-metagenome-genome-assembly--contig:-NODE-306-length-32755-cov-19.620295_pt1 | contig 32755 bp, 27 predicted proteins | sample MGYA00250056_ERZ773388 | MGnify/ENA primary metagenome ERZ773388 (study PRJEB29103, sample SAMN06112004) | human gut metagenome | biome: human gut; feature: ankylosing spondylitis patient; material...
AAGAAAGACTACGATTCAACTAGAATATACAGAAACACACAAAAAAAGGGTGCGTCACAGACTTATGACACACCCTCCAGGTCTTAATCCTTGTTGTAGTGGAAGATGGTCTCGTACAGTCTACCTTCTGGCAGACAGAGCAGGCAAACTTGTCTTAATCCTTGTTGTAGTGGAAGATGGTCTCGTACTTAGTGGTAATCATATCATTATTCCAGTAAATGCTGTGTTTTAATCCTTGTTGTAGTGGACGATTGTCTCGTACCAAAGGGCGCTCACCGAGTAATGAGAGAGAACGTTTGGTCTTAATCCTTGTTGTAGTGGACGATGGTCTCGTACACAATTATGAAAGGTACAAAGAACACAGTAGAATTGTCTTAATCCTTGTTGTAATGGAAGATGGTCTCGTACAAATTTAACAACAAAATCAAAAATAACGCAAATTGTGTCTTAATCCTTGTTGTAGTGGAAGATGGTCTCGTACCAGTTACTGTTTTTGGTTATAAACGTAAATTAGACAAAAGTCTTAATCCTTGTTGTAGTGGAAGATGGTCTCGTACAGCTCACACGTCGTAATAATGGTCTTACTTTGGAGTCTTAATCCTTGTTGTAGTGGAAGATGGTCTCGTACGTTCAGTGCAACGCTAAAAAGCCTTTCATTGAGGGTCTTAATCCTTGTTGTAGTGGAAGATGGTCTCGTACTGCTGGCAATGTTGGCACCAGGGGCTGCCGATATTGAGTCTTAATCCTTGTTGTAATGGAAGATGGTCTCGTACTTCACATTCACTGCTGATACAGCAGTGACAGGTCTTAATCCTTGTTGTAGTGGAAGATGGTCTCGTACAGTCTACCTTCTGGCAGACAGAGCAGGCAAACTTGTCTTAATCCTTGTTGTAGTGGAAGATGGTCTCGTACAATTATGAAGGATTTTAAAATGCCGGAAGGAAAAGAAGTCTTAATCCTTGTTGTAGTGGAAGATGGTCTCGTACAAACATTACAATTATGAAGACAAAGACTGTTTAGTCTTAATCCTTGTTGTAGTGGAAGATGGTCTCGTACTAAAATGTGTCTGAGGGCATATTCTTGTACACGCTGTGTCTTAATCCTTGTTGTAGTGGAAGATGGTCTCGTACGTTTATGCACTTCATCAACGAAGCAAATAGTGAGTCTTAATCCTTGTTGTAGTGGAAGATGGTCTCGTACCTTCGGCTAACTAGTCGTGAACTAGTTTGTTATTAACGGTCTTAATCCTTGTTGTAGTGGAAGATGGTCTCGTACCAGTTAAAATCAAGAGTGTTGCAATGTTTACCAACAAGTCTTAATCCTTGTTGTAGTGGAAGATGGTCTCGTACTTGACTTACCTGCATGGGACGAAAAGCGCCTAACCGTCTTAATCCTTGTTGTAGTGGAAGATGGTCTCGTACTGGTCATTGAAGTGCAGGCGCCTGATGGAACTAAGCGGTCTTAATCCTTGTTGTAGTGGAAGATGGTCTCGTACTTTTATAGCTATAGACGATGTAAATGATGATACTAGTCTTAATCCTTGTTGTAGTGGAAGATGGTCTCGTACCTTTAAAATTAGAAAATTATGTTAGATTTAAAGAAAAGTCTTAATCCTTGTTGTAGTGGAAGATGATTCTCTCGTACTAGACTTCTTCTCCGGTTCTGCTACAACTGCTCACGCAGTCATGCAGCTTAACGCAGATGATGGTGGTAAGCGCAAGTTTATCATGGTGCAATTACAAGAAGAGTGCGCTGAAAATAGCGAAGCGTACAAAGCAGGCTACAAAAACATCTGCGAAATCGGCAAGGAGCGCATCCGTCGTGCAGGTCAAAAAATAAAAGAAGAAAACCCACTGACAACGCAGGATTTGGACATCGGCTTCCGTGTTTTGAAATGCGACAGCAGCAACATGGAAGATGTGTACTTCACGCCGAAGGAATACATGGATAAACAGCAGAGTCTGTTCGTTGACAATATCAAAAAAGATCGTAGCGATGAGGATTTGCTGTTTGATGCTATGCTGAAGCTGGATACACCGCTTTCCAGCAAAATCGAAAAGATAAACATTGCCGGCAAAATCGAAAAGATAAACATTGCCGGCAAAACTGTCTACAATGTGGCGCAAGGTCATTTGATGGCTTGCTTTGATAAGAATGTGACGGATGAGGTTATCACTGCCATTGCCAAAGAAATGCCAAGCTATTTTGTTATGCGTGACAGCTCGCAGGCTGATGACAGCGTAGCGATTAACTTTGAGCAGATTTTCAACACCTATAGTCCGCAAACAGTGAGGAGGGTGCTGTAATGAAGTTCAGTTTTAAAATTCAGCAGTACCAGACGGATGCTGTCAATGCAGTGGTTGACGTGTTCAAGGGACAGGTGCGTCCTGCGCAGGATACCAGCTACTTTTTTGATCCGGGCAGACTTGTGCCGGTGAAAACAAAAAAAGCAAAGAATAGCAATGGTTATAACTTGTTTCAGCAGGAGCTTGATGAACAGGAAGCTAAGCAGGATATAATTCTCGGTTATGCCAACGCGCCAATAAAATTGGATAAGGTGCAGCTTTTAGAAAATATCAAGCTTATTCAAGGCAATAATAATATAACTCCGTCGAAGGAGCTTATAGAAGGTCAGGGCAAGTGCAGTCTTGATATCGAAATGGAAACAGGTACAGGCAAAACCTATGTCTATATCAAAACTATGTTTGAGCTGAATAAGCAATATGGCTGGAATAAATTTATTATCATTGTGCCTTCTGTCGCTATTCGAGAGGGTGTCAAGAAAAGCTTTGAGGTCATGGAAGAGCATTTCATGAGCCAGTACGGCAAGAAAGCGCGTTATTTCATTTATGACAGTAAGAATTTGACGAAGATAGATGATTTCGCCAAAAGCAACGAAATCAATGTAATGATTATTAATAATCAAGCTTTTGCTAAGTCTTTGAATGAGGATAAGAATAAAGAAGGCCGTGGCGGTGACAAGGGTGCGTTGATTATTTACAGTGAACGTGACGAATTCGGTTCACGTAAGCCTATTGATGTTATATCCAAAACTAATCCTATTTTGATTATCGACGAACCACAGAAGTCGGCAGGCAATGTTACGCAAAAGGCGATGAAGCGCTTTAATCCGCTTTTCAGCGTCAATTATTCTGCTACGCATAAACAGGAGCATAATGAAGTATACCGTTTAGATGCAATAGATGCCTATAATCATAAGCTGGTCAAAAAGATAGAGGTTAAGGGTATTGAGGTTGTAAATCTTAAAGGCATCGACGGTTACCTTTACTGCGACAGCTTTATAACGTCCAAAAATAAGCCTCCTATGGTAAAGCTGGAATTTGAACAGCAGCTGAAAAGCGGTACTGTCAAGCGTGTTTTACGCAATTGTTCCTATGGAGATAATCTGTACGAGCTTTCTAACGGCATGCTGCAGTACGAGGGCTATAAAATCAGTGAAATTGATGCCAGCGATACAGGCTGCGTAAGATTTACCAACGGAGAAGAATTACATGGCGGTGAAGTTGCTAACAACAGTCAGGAAATGTCTGATTTACGTCGTGTACAGATTCGTGAAACCATCAAATCTCACTTTGAAAAGGAAGAACAGCTTTTTGCGCAAGGCATCAAAACATTATCGCTGTTTTTCATTGATGAGGTTGCCAAGTACAGATTATATGACGAAGATGGCACACAAAAGCTGGGCGAATACGGTAAAATATTTGAAGAAGAATATCAGCAAATATTTAGAGATAGGATGCAGGAGCTTTATCAAACGCCTTATGGCGAATATTTGAGAAATATGGCTGCGGATGTAAGCGCTGTACATACAGGCTACTTCAGTATCGATAAAAAAGGCCATAGCGTTGACAGTAAAAAGGATATTTCTAACGATGAATCAGCCTATGATTTGATTATGCGTAACAAGGAAGCACTGTTAAGCTTTAATAATCCGGTGCGGTTTATATTCTCTCACTCCGCATTGCGTGAAGGCTGGGATAACCCCAATGTTTTCCAAATCTGTACCTTGAAGCAGTCCAACAGCAATGTCAATAAGCGTCAGGAGGTCGGCCGTGGTATGCGTATCTGCGTCAATCAGCAGGGTGAGCGCATGGATGAAAGCGTATGCGGAGCTAATGTGCATGTGGTCAATAAACTGACGGTTATTGCCAGCGAAAGCTATGCCGGTTTTGTCGACAGCCTGCAGGATGAAATCAAAAAAGCTTTGTATGAACGTCCTGAAAAGGTATCTATAGAGTACTTCTTTGGCAGAGTAGTAAAGGTTGGCGATGAAACTTATAAAATTGAAGGCGAGCAGGCACGTCAGATAGTGAAATATCTTGATAGACATGATTATCTTGACGATGATGACAGAATCACCGAAAAATATAAGCAGGATGCCGCCAACGGTACTTTGGAGCCTGTGCAGGATAAGCTTAAGGATATTGAGCCTGCTGTACATGTGCTGATTAAGAGCCTGTATGATAAAGACTCACTTAAGGAATTGATTACGAACGGTAACCAGACAACCGTTGAAAACAAGCTCAACAACAAGAATTTTGAAAAGCAGGAATTTCAGGAGCTATGGAAGCGCATCAACCGTAAGTGCGCCTATACTGTTAAGCTTGATAGCAATGTACTGATTGACAAGGCTGTGGCAGCGATTGATGCCAAGCTGCAGGTTACTCAGACACTTTATACCTTGAGTGTCGGATATCAGAAAAATAATATGCAGGCGCATGAATTAGAGCAAAAAACCAGCTTTGTATCACCTGCGCATACTACAAATGTATTGAAAAATGCTCATGACAGCAGCTTGAAGTATGATTTGCTGCACGAGCTGACGCAACGGACTTCTTTAACACGTCGCACTGTTGCTGCTATTTTGAGCAGAATCAATATGATGAAGTACAGGAAATTCCGTGATAATCCGGAAGAGTTTATCAGCAAGGTTGCACGTCTGATTAACGAACAGAAGGCCGGCCTGATTGTAGAAGGCGTTACCTACAATACAACAAATGAAGTTTTTGACAAAGAAATCTTTACGGCGGAATGTCATCGTGTAGCTTTGTCTAAGGTATTTCCTGCGTTGCATGCCGTAACTGATTATGTTGTTACTGACGGTACTGCAGAGCAGAGCGTGGAGCGTAAATTTGTTGAAAATCTGGATAAAGCGGATGAAGTTGCAGTATACGCTAAGCTTCCACGCGGTTTTTATATCCCAACACCTGTAGGTAAATATTCGCCTGACTGGGCAATTGCTTTCAAAGAGGGAAAGATTAAGTACGTATATTTCATTGCTGAAACCAAAGGAACTAATGAAAGTACGGAACTGAAATCTATGGAGCAAGCAAAAATTAAATGTGCCGAAAAGCTTTTTGAAAAACTTTCCAATGGCGAAGTGCATTACGGTCAGGTAAAGGATTACAAGAGCCTGATGGATATTGTACTTGATAGATAAAACCACAACCGAATATGGAATAATTCACGCTGATAGTTTGCTTGTGCCTATGCGTACACTCTTTTTGTAAAATCTTTACACTTGCTGTTATAAGAAGATGCTAATAAATTTCCTCGTTGACAAATAGCAGTAACAGTAATATAATTTTTTTAATAGCAAACCATTAAGATAGAGGCGCGGAAAGCATGAGTAGGTTGTGGAGCGGGAGCTGAGAAGCATCACAAAAGGGCTAACGCCGAAGTGCAATGGCAGCCGTGTCGTTGTGCTGGGTCGTCAGTGAAAGCTGCCGGACTGTCGCTGCATCTGCAGCGGAGGGCTATCTCGGCTATGGGTGTGAATATTTATTTAGCATGCTAACCGTTGAGATAGAATTCAAAGGAAATATCTCAACGGTTATTTTTATGATTAAGGAGTGAACGACATGATTCGTGTTTTGGTAAATGGTGCGCTGGGCCGCATGGGCAGCGAGGTATGTAAAAAGGTATATAGCGAAGCTGATTTGGAGCTTGTAGGTGCTGTTGATATTAAGGAAGGTACTGTGCAACTGGGTGATGGTGTTAAGGTGACGACAGACCTGGTTGCTGCTATTGAAGCTGCCAAACCGGACGTTGTTGTTGACTTCACCCGTCCTGATGTTGTTATGGGCAATCTGCGCAAAATGCTGCCGCTTGGCGTGCATGCAGTAGTTGGCACAACAGGCTTCAGCGATGCGGATTTAAAAGAGGTTGATGAGCTGGCACGCAAGCATAACACCAGCCTGCTGATTGCTCCGAACTTTGCGCTTGGCGCAGTTGTAATGATGAAGCTGGCGTGTGAGGCTGCCAAATATTTCCCGCATGTGGAAATTATCGAGAAGCATCACGATAATAAGCTGGACGCTCCGAGCGGTACTGCTATTATCACCGCACAAAAGATTGCTGAGGTGCGCAAGGCTATGCATCAGGGCAATCCTGATGAAAAGGAAACCATGGTAGGTGCGCGCGGTGCGGATTACGAGGGCATGAAGATTCACAGTGTCCGCTTGCCGGGTTACGTTGCTTCCCAGGAGGTTATCTTCGGCGGTCAGGGCGAAACTTTGAAAATCAGTACCGACCCGATTAACCGCGAATGCTACATGCCGGGCGTTGCGCTTGGCTGCCGCAAAATTGTTGACCAAGTAGGCCTGGTATACGGCTTAGATAAATTACTCTAAATAGTGAGGGGGAGAATTTTATGAAAAAGTATAACGTTGCTATTTTGGGCGCTACCGGTGCTGTTGGTACTGAATTTCTGAAGCTTATCGAAGAAAGAAACTTCCCGTTTGCAGAACTGCGTCTGCTGGCTTCCAAGCGCAGTGCAGGCAAGCAGATTGAATTTATGGGCAAAACATATACTGTGCAGGAGGCTACCAAGGACTCCTTTGAGGGCATTGATATCGCTCTGTTCGCAGGCGGCAGCGTTTCCAAGGAGTTCGCTCCTTACGCTGTGAAAGCCGGTGCCGTTGTTATTGATAACTCCAGCACCTTCCGTATGGACCCCGAAGTGCCGCTGGTTGTGCCGGAGGTTAACCCCGAGGATATCCTGAAGCACAAGGGCATTATTGCCAACCCTAACTGCTCTACAATTATTATGGTTATGGCACTGAAACCGCTGTATGACCTGGCACGCATTAAACGTATTGTCGTTTCTACCTATCAGGCTGTTTCCGGCGCTGGCAAGGAGGGCATTGACGAGCTCACCGACCAGACCAAGGCTTACAGCGAGGGACGTGAGATGGAGGCACACATTCTTCCGTCCGCAAGTCTGCCGAAGCATTATCCTATTGCTTTTAACCTGATTCCGCAGATTGATGTTTTCCTTGACAATCTCTACACCAAAGAAGAGATGAAGATGATCAACGAAACCAGAAAGATTATGCATGATGACGAAATGCGCATTACCGCTACTACCGTGCGTGTGCCTGTATACCGCAGCCACAGCGAATCGGTAAACATTGAGTTTGAGCATGATCTGGAGCTGAAGGATATGGCAGCTGCCATTAATGCTTTCCCTGGCATTCAGATGATGGATGATCCTGCCAACCAAATTTATCCGATGCCTTTATATACCTCGGAAAAATATGATTGCTTCGTTGGCCGTCTGCGCCGCGATGAGTCCAATCCGAATACCTTTAACCTGTGGGTAGTAGGCGACCAGATCCGCAAGGGCGCTGCGCTGAATACTCTGCAGATTGCTGAGGTTATGATTAAAAACGGCTGGTTAGAAAAATAATAATGCACCTCTGCGGTGTAAAGACTACCGGCGTACAGCCTGTACGCCACAGCCTTTCCGGCATCCGGTACATTTTGCATTTTAATTTAAACAGATGAGGAGCAATTTACATGAAAATCATTGTACAGAAATTCGGCGGCACCTCTGTTGCAAGTGAGGAAGCCCGCGTTGCAGTTAAAAACAAGGTACAGCAGGCCATCCGCAACGGTTACTCCCCGGTAGTAGTAGTTTCCGCAATGGGACGCAAGGGTGCGCCCTACGCGACCGATACTCTTATCGGTACCCTGAAGGACGTTAACCTTTCCGTTAATGTGCGCGAGATGGATATGATGATGTGTTGCGGCGAAATCATTTCTGCCTGCGTAATGGCAGCGACGCTGCAAAAATTCGGCATCAATGCTATGGCGCTCACCGGCGGTCAGGCAGGCATCGTTACTGATTCCCAGTTTGGTGCCGCACGCATCAAAAACATCAATACCTCCGGTCTTATCCGTTTGCTGGAGGCAGGCATCATTCCGGTTGTCTGCGGCTTCCAGGGCATGACGGAAAACAACTATAAATTTACTACCTTAGGTCGCGGTGGCAGCGATACCTCTGCTGCTGCACTGGGCGCTGCGCTCAAGGCAGAGTTCGTTGAAATCTATACCGATGTTGAAGGCATTATGACTGCCGACCCGCGTATTGTCGAGAAGGCAAATATTCTGCAGCAGATTTCCTATGCTGAGGTTTGCCAGATGGCACAGAACGGTGCGAAGGTTATTCATCCGCGTGCCGTGGAAATTGCCATGGGCAGCAATATTCCCATGTATGTAAAATCTACCTTCAGCGATGCTCCCGGCACTTTGATTACCAGCGAACGCATCGGTCAGGGTAACGGCGGCGAAATTGCGATTAATGAATCCTGCGCCAGCGGCGTTGCTCATCTTAATGATTTGGCACAGTTCCGCATTGACCTGAACCCGCAGGATATTACTGCAGGCCGCAATCTGTTCGAGGATTTGGCAGATGCAGGCATCAGCGTAGGCTGCCTGAACCTGTCGGAGAAGGAAGCAATGTTTGCAGTCTTTTCTCCGGACGTAGAGCACACCTGCAAGGTGCTTGATGCAACAGGCTTTAAATATACGCTGAACGAAGGCTGCGGCAAGGTTTCCGTGGTTGGCAGCGCTATGCGTGGCGTGCCCGGCATTATGGCTACCTTTGTAACTGCGCTTGCCAGCCACAATATCGCTATTCTGCAAACTGTGGACAGCGATACTACGATTTCCGCGATTGTTAAAGAGGAGCATTTGGTGGAAGCTGTTAAGGCGCTCCACGAAGCCTTCAAGCTGTAGTGTAGTCTGTGTATAAAGCACCGCCTGCGTTGTTGCGTTTCCTCGACGTACTGTTAGTACGCCGTCGTCAACGCGCCTAGCATCCGGCACTTTCTCCACAGCCTATTAAGGTAAAGAGGAAATAAAGCACTGTCTGCGTCGTTATGTTTCTTTGGCGTAAGTGAAGTACGCCGATAAAAATATATAATTCATTTAGACAATAATCAATATTTCATAGAGATCTTTGGTTTCAATTAGTTTTAAGAGGTGGAATTACAATGAAAAAACCGTATTTTGGCAGATTATTAACGGCTATGGTTACGCCGTTCAACGCTGATGGCAGCATCAATTATGAAGCTGGTGCAGATTTTGCCGACTGGCTGCTGGCTAACGGCAGTGACGGCCTGGTAGTAGAAGGCTCTACCGGTGAAGCTGCAACCATGGACATGGATGAAAAAATTAAATTCATGCAGACCATCGTTGCTCGTGTCAACGGACGTGCTAAGATTGTTGCCGGTGCAGGCACCAACTGCACTGCCAGCACTATTGACTTGGTTAAGAAAATGGAGGCCTGCGGTGTTGACGGCCTGCTCGTAGTTGGCCCGTATTACAACAAGCCGACTCAGGAAGGCTATTACCAGCATTTTGCAGCCGTAGCAAAGGCTACCAAACTGCCGATTATCGTATATAATGTTCCCGGACGTACCGGCGGCAACATTGCCCCGGAAACTGTTGCACGTTTGGCAGCAGATTTCAGCAACATTGTTGCTATTAAAGAGGCAGCAGGCAATGTAGCACAGACTGCGGAGCTGTATCGTGTGCTGCCGGAGGATTTCTCCATTTACAGCGGTGATGACGGCCTGATTCTGCCGTTCCTGTCCGTTGGTGCCTGCGGTCTGATTTCCGTTCTGGCCAATGTCAACGGCAACATACTGCAGCAGCTGATGCAGGCTTACAGCGAAGGTCGCGTTAAGGATGCCGCTGACATCAACAAGGTTATGGTACCGCTGGCTAAGGCTATGTTCATAGAAAGCAACCCGATTCCTATCAAAGCTGCCGTTACCAAGGTTACCGGTATTGAAGCAGGTGCTCCGCGTCTGCCGCTGACTCCTATCAGCGCTGCCGCTGAGGCTAAGCTGGATGCAGCTTTAAAAGCAGCAGGCATGATAAAATGAGCAAGCTGGTAGTAATTATCCAGTGTGATACGGTGCAGCAGCGTTGTTGCGGCTACAACTGTACGCACGCCTTTTACAGCCGTGAGGGCAAGTTTGCCGGTTATCCAGAGGATACGCATTACATGAGCTTCACCTGCGGTGGCTGCTCCGGCGGTGCGCTGACGGTTAAGCTGGAGAATCTGGCGAAGCGCCTGCGCCGCTTTAAGGAGGAGGGGCAGGAGATTTGCGTGCATCTTTCTACCTGCATGGTATCGGATAATTCGCATAAGCCGCCATGCCAGCATCTTGATTACATCCAAAAGATTTTAGCGAAAAAGAAGCTTACCAATATTGTTCATGGTACATATATTTCCAAAACGGCAACCAGACGTCGCGAGGAAGGTATCTATAAGGAATTTGAATAAGCAATGAAAAACACCCTGCGTATTGCCGTTGGCAATACACAGGGTGTTTTATGTTAGAGAGTATTATTTGAAAAGATACAGCAGATAGCCATAGCCTTCGGCTTCCATCTGTTCGTAGGGGATAAAGCGCAGGGAAGCACTGTTGATGCAGTAACGTACACCGTTGGGTGATTCGGGGTCACCGGTGAAAACATGGCCTAAATGCGAATCGCCGCTGCGGCTGCGCACCTCGGTGCGTACCATACCATGGCTTGTATCTTTGCGTTCTACTAGCAAAGGTGCTTCAATAGGCTTGGTAAAAGCGGGCCAGCCGCAGCTGCTCTGATATTTGTCGGTTGAAGAAAAGAGTGGTTCGCCGGTTACGATATCAACATAAATGCCTTTGGCAAATTTATCCCAGAATTCGTTGCGGAACGGTAGTTCGGTACCGTTTTGCTGTGTTACCTGAAATTGTTCTGCGGTAAGCTTATCGCTTATAGTTTCGGCAGCAGGTTTTTTGTAGGCACCGGCATCAATTTTCAAGGTACTGAGCAGCTTGATTTTAGCAGGCGATATATGGCAGTATCCGCCAGGATTTTTATCAAGATAGTTCTGATGATATTCTTCTGCCGGATAATAGTTTTTCAGTGGTCCGACTTCGACTGCAAATACCTTATGACGACCGCGTTCCAGTTCCACGATACGTTCTACGACAGCCTGCGCTTGTGGATTGGTATAGTAGATGCCAGTCTGATACTGTGTTCCGGTGTCATTACCCTGCTTGTTGAGGACTGTTGGGTCAATGACGTAATAATAAGCCAAGAGCAGATGGTCAAGACTCACCTTTGCCGGATCGTATTCAACACGCACGGTTTCGCGAAAACCGGTTTTCCCGCCCAAAATTGTCTGATACTTGGCATCGGCTTTGCCTGTGCCGTTGGCATAACCGCTTTGGGCATCGATTACGCCCGGTATGGATTGCATCAGTTTTTCCAGTCCCCAGAAGCAGCCGCCTGCGAGAATAATGACAGATTTTTTTAGCATGACGGCACGCTCCTTCCTGCATCGTGGGGTGAGTGGCTGAGAACTGCTTACACTTTTAAGATAGCAGAAAAAAATATTCCATGTCAATGGATAATCATGATTACTCGATGAAAACTATTTGTCTTTTTTGTAAATAAGAATAAGGCGGATATAAAAGGCAGGAGTGTCAGCGTTGAGAAAATTTTATTTATGATTAAATGAATCAGCAGTGTCTGTAGAATACAAGAAAATCATAGGCAAATATTGTCGGATACTTAATTTTAAAAAGAAAACAGAGCATAAAAAATCTCTGCCAGGATGCTTGAAAACACCGGAAGCAGAGATTTTGATTTTTTGATATTGGAATAATATACGGCTTTATTTATTTTTCGTCGTCAAATTTTTCGGGGAAGAATATGCGTAGTGTTTTTTCATCGACTGTTTTGCCGAAGCTGTTGCCGATGAAGAAGCACAGCAGGGAAAGGCCGATGCCAAGCACTATCTGGTGCAGATCGAGCACCTTGATTTTTAAGACCATGGCCAGGCAGTAGATGATAACGCCGCCGCCCATGGCAGCAATAGCGCCGTATTTGTTGGCCTTGGGCCAGAAAAGACCGAAAATCAGCACCCAGAAGAAGGCTGTTTCCAGACCGCCGAAGGCAAACATGTTAATCTGCCAGATAACGCTAGGCGGTTTGATGGCGATGGCATAAACAAAAAGGCCGAGGATAATTGTTGCGCCCAGGCTGTAGAGGCGAATTTGGTTATTGCTGAGCTGTTCTTCGCGCTTGCCCTTGATGTTCATGTACACGTCCTTGACGATAGAGGAGGACGAGGAAAGCAGCAGCGAGGATACGGTGGAAATGGTTGCTGCAATCGGTCCGATGATAATGACACCGGCCCAGAAGGGAGTGAGGCTTTGCACGATGGCGACAGGCATGATGTTATCAACACTGTTGCCGTAGGCTGTGATGGGCGCAGTCAGAACACCTTTGCTGATGACACCTATCCAGGTTGCGACCAGTGTCATAGCACCGATTACGACAGTACCGATAATCATAGCGTTGTGCAGCGCCTTGGTATCTTTGTAGCTGATGCCGCGGACAACGGACTGCGGCAGCGACAGCGTACAGATGCCGACGAGCAGCCATTGGCTGATATAAAGCGAAATCGGCATTTTGCCGCGGGAAAGCGGCTCCAGCATATCGGGGTGCTGCGTGCTGATGTAGCTCATTATTTTGTTGAAGCCGCCGCCTGCGTGCATCATACCGCCCATGAGGATGCACAGGCCGACAATCATGGCGATGGCGCAGCAGGCATCGGTAACGGCAACGCCCTTAAAGCCGCCGATAGTGGTGTAAATGACAACAATCAGGCCAAACATCGTGAGGCCGGTGAGGTAGGAGAAGCCGGTTACTGCTTCGAAGAGCTTGGCAGCGCCGACGAACTGTGCCACCATGGTGGCGCAGAAGAAGGCGACAATGACAACGGCCGCCATGTTCGCCAGAAAGTCGGAATGATAGCGGGCACGCAGCACGTCAATGACAGTTACGGCGTCAATCTCACGCGCAATCAGGGCAATCTTTTTGCCGAACACGCCCAAGACGAGGAAGATAACGACTACCTGTACGATGGCCATGTACAGCCAGCCGTAGCCGATAACCCAGGCTACGCCCGGACCGCCGACGAAGGTGCTTACGCTGCTGTAGGTGGCAGCGGTGGTCATCGCCAGCACAAAGCCGCCGAGAGTACGCCCGCCGATGAAGTAATCCTTGGCAAAATCCTTTTGCCTGTTTTCCTTGGAGGTACGCTGGATGTAGGCGCTGATACTCAGAAGAATCAGCAGAAAGGCCAGCGCTGGTATAATGTTCAAAATACTACTCATGCTGCTTATCCTCCGTGCTGTCATCCAAATCAAAGTTGACAAAAACCTTCTTTGTCAGAAAAACGGTAACGGCGATGGCAAAAAGCCAGGTGCCTACACAGCCGCCCCAAACCCAAAGAGGTGTATGCCAAAAGGTAATATTACTGTCTGCCAGTCCAAAGCCTGCCAGGCACCAGAAGATGATGACGGCGATGGTGGCAAGAACAGTTGCCAGCGCCTCACGGTTGGCCTGGCGGAATTTATCACTGCGCTTCATATAAACTGCTCCTTTCGTACAGACAATGCTGTCTGCTTACGTTAATAAATTTATTTTACCACAAAATATGCAGAAATACTTGCAAAATATGCTTAAAAGCATCATAAAATATCAGACGCCCAGTGTAATTTGACGGCTGTCTGTGTTATAATGTATTTTGGTGATTAATTTGAAGAAAACAATGTATAATTTAGCTACAATGTGGCTGACGCTGAGCGTCATTTTTTTCCTATGTGAATATGTAACCGGTATGCTGCAGGTTGTGACATTAGGCGGTCTGGTGGCAGGCTCTTTTATTGAAGGTGCTTTTATGTGTCTGGGCTTGAAGCTGATGCATGTTATTGTGGACAAGCAGTTTTTGCTGACGAGGCTGCAGGAGCTGGCCAAACGCAGAAATGACTCCCTGAAGGCTATGCTGGTGATGGCTGCCTTCTCCCTGGAGGGTGCCGTAACTGTTTGCCGTATGCTGCCGGGCTACGACCTTAACTTTGGCATTATGCACGGTATTTTTCTTTTGCTGCTTTATCCGGCAGCAGCTATATTTTTGGATAAGTTGATGTTAAAGGAGCAGATGGAGCATGCAAATTAAGCTGATTGCCAGCGATATGGACGATACACTTTTGAATAAGGACTGCCAAATTTCTCCGCGTAACGAGGCAGCTATCAGAAAGGCGCTGGACGCAGGCAAGATTTTTTTGATTGCTACTGGCAGAATGTACGTTTCCGTGCGTCCTTATGCGGAAAAGCTGGGCCTTGATGTGCCATTGGTTACCTATAACGGTGCATTGGTGAAGGGCAGCCTGAGCGGCAAGGTTTATTATGAGCACAAGATGAAGCTGTCTACAGCCAACGAGGTGTTGGCATACTGCCGCGAGAAGGGCTATTACCTGCAGCTTTATGTGGGTGACAGCATTTTGATTAAGCAGGAGAACGACTGCTCCCGCATGTATACCAAAATCAGCGGCATTCAGACGACTGCTATCGGTGAGGCGCTTTATCATACGGATGAAGCACCGTATAAGATTCTTGTTATGACCAAGAGCAAGGAATTTGCCGCTGTATGGCAGCAATTTAAAGAGGATTTTGCCGGTAAGCTGGATGTTACCAGCTCCAAAGATAATTTCCTGGAGCTGATGGAGCCCGGTGTCAACAAATGGGAGGCAGTTAAGAGTGTAGCGGCAAGCTACGGTGTACAGCCGCAGGAAATTATGTGTATCGGTGACTCAAACAATGATGTGAAGATGATTGCCAATGCCGGTATCGGTGTAGCTGTTGCCAACGCTAAGGACAGCGTGAAGGAGAATGCAAAAATCATTACCGCAGCGAATAATGATGACGGCGTTGCTTTAGTAATCGAAAGCATTTTGACGCCGCAGGCTAAGCAAGAATAGAATAGTTTTTTAGGAAGGAGCTGTTTATGAAAAAGCGGCTCCTTTCATAGTATATACGAGGGAGTAATAATTATGGCTGAAGAAAAAGGGACGTCTCTTTTGGCGTATATCAAGGAGCACGATGTACTGAATACAGAGCATGATGAAAAAAAGCAGGCACAACAGGAGAGTCTGCACGCAGCACACGAGCACGCGCATACGCATCCGAATAAGAAGAAGGTTCTCAACCGCTTGGCACGCATCGAAGGACATGTGCATTCTATTAAGAATATGGTTGATGAAGACAGAGACTGCTCCGAGGTGCTGATTCAGATTGCCGCAGTGCGTAAGGCCTTGGATAATACGGCAAAGGTTATTTTGAAGGACCATCTGGAGCACTGCATTTTGCACGCCATAGAAAAAGGCGATGGCAGCAAAAGCCTGCAAGACTTTGAAGCTGCCATCGACCAGTATTTACGATAATATTTTATTGTAGATTTATTTAAGCGAAGCGCTGCTGCAGCTTCGGTACGAAGAGCAGCAGAAAGCCGCTGCGCGCAATATAGAACACGAGGAAGGCCAGCCACAGACCGATGTTGCCATAGAGCGGGATTAGCGTGAAGTAGGCTGTAAGATAACAGCTCACAGTTAGCAGCATGGAAATGCAGATAGGCTTGGTATATAATGCGCCGTTGAAAACGCCGTAGTAGACAATGCCTAACGCGCTGATGAGCGGGAAGAAGGCGATAAAGAGGTCGTATTCCTGGGCGGTATGAATTACCGACGGCAAATCTGTAAAGCAGCTCAATATTGCATGACGACAGGCATAATAGCCGACGGACTGCGCCAGGCCAAAGCCGATGGCCCAGATAAAGCTGATGCGCAGTGTGTCGTTGAGCATGGGCTTGTTATGCTCACCAAAGGCAATGCCGGAATAAATTGCTCCGGCCTGTGACAGACCAGTGAGAATATCGCCCATGATAAACTGTATCTGGAACAGAATGGAGTTGGCTGCCAAAAGCTCGCCGCCGAAAGCAGAGCTTTGGTGCATGAAGCTATTGACCATGATAATCATACAGAACATGCGCACGGTGAGGTGTGAGCCGCACTGCACCATCTGGCGGCAGGTGGGTCCGGAGAATATTTCCTTGAGTGGTACAGCTGTGAGTGGCAGCGGCTTGTGCTGCCAGTAAAAATAAAGAATAGCAAGAAAGCCTGTGATATTGGCAATGCAGGTGGCAGCGGCTACACCTGTAACCTCAAAGTTCAGCACAACGACGAAGAGCACGTCGAGCACGAGGTTAATAAGGTTGCTGGCCAGTGCCGTGAGCACGGCAATACGTACATGCAGTGTACCGGCGAACCATCCCTGTGCTGCCTGGAAGACGAGCGTCAGCGGCATAATCCAGATGAGCATGCGATAATATTGCTCCAACATAGGCTTGGTTGCTGCATCAGGATTAAAGAGCACCAGCGCCGTGCGCCAGATTGGTTCCTGTAAAATGACGAGGACAAGACCAATGGCGAAGGCAGCAAGTACGCCGCGCAGAAAACTGCCTGCAAGCAGCTTGGGGTCGTGGTGCCCCATGGCCTGCGCCGCAAAGCCGCTGGTGGAGATTTTCAAAAAGCCAAAGAGCCAGTAAACGGTGCTGAAGATAACAGCACCCAGCGAAACAGCGTTGATATAGGTATAATTGCCAAGATGACCGACAACTGCTGTGTCGACTGCGCCCATGAGCGAGGCTGCCATTGTGGAAAAGGTGAAAGGCAGACTTGTTTTTATAAAGCGCATGTGAGATAATTTCATTGTTGCATCACGTTCCTACTAAAAAGTTTACAACACTATGATAACCCCCTACGGGGGATAATGTCAATAGTAAAAAGTATCATTAAGAAGATAACTATACCTAAATTTGGATACTTGTACAAATAAAAGAGGCTTTATTATGTCTATTTTACCGATTTTCATACCGCATGCAGGCTGTCCGCATCAGTGCGTGTTTTGTAATCAAAAGAAAATCAGCGGTCAGCACAGTGCGGCGCTGGCAAGCGCCAAGGAGCAGCTTGTGCGTTGGCGCAGCTGGCTGCAACCGAGTGCTGCCAACGAGGCGGCGTTTTACGGTGGCAGCTTTACCGGTCTGCCCCTGGAGCTGCAGGAGGAGCTGCTGGCGCTGACGGACGCATTGCTTGCCGAAGGCTTTATCGGCAGTGTGCGCCTTTCGACACGCCCGGACTATATAGATGAAGAACGCTTGCAGCTTTTGCAGCGTCACGGGGTGCGCCTGGTGGAGCTGGGCGTGCAGTCGCTTGATGACAGAGTGCTGGCGGCAGCGGAGCGCGGCCATACGGCGGCGCAGGTGGCGCCGGCGGTGGCGCTTTTAAAACGCTTCGGCTTTCAAGTTGGTTTGCAGCTGATGGTGGGCATGCCCGAGCAGAGCTTTGCCAGCGTGCAGGAAACGGTGCGTAAGGCGATAACAATGCAGCCTGATGTGGCACGTATCTATCCTTTGTTAGTAATCAAGGGTACGCCGCTAGCTGCGGACTACGCGGCGGGGCGTTTTGTACCTCTGACGCTGGAGAAGGCCGTGACGCAGGCGGCCTGGGCTTATCGCGAGCTCACGGAAGCAGGCGTGAATGTTATCCGCATCGGCCTGCAGCCTGACGAGGAGCTGTGCGCACCGGGCAACATTCTTGCGGGGCCGTTTCATGCGGCGATGGGTGAACTGGTAAAAAGCAGGGTGCTGCGTGACAAGATTACCCCGCAATTAGCCAAGCTGACTGACTGCGGCGCTGTTGATATCCTTTGTCCTGCACGCTTGGAATCAAAGCTGCGCGGGCAAAAAAGATGCAACCTGCGCTATTGGGAAGCGTGCTTTCCGTGGCTTGAGCTGCAGATAATTCAAGATAAGGCAGATGAGATAAGAGTATGTCCACATGTAAATCCTTTGCACCAATCGTAGATGAGCACAGCAGAATATTGATTCTCGGTTCTATGCCGGGAATAAAATCCCTGGAGCAGCAGGAATATTACGCACATCCGCAGAACCGCTTCTGGCGTCTGCTGGCGCTGCTGCTGCAGGAGGACGTGCCGCAGGATTACAGTGCTAAGCAGGCTTTGCTGCACAAGCATCACTTGGCGCTGTGGGACACGCTGGGCTATTGCGAGCGTGACGGCAGCTTGGACAGCAACATAAAAAACGAAGCGCCGAATGCTGTTGCGGAGCTTGCAGGTGAGCTGCCGCATTTGCAGGCGGTAGTCTGCAACGGCGGTAAGGCGGGTGCGGCCTTTAAAAAATATTTTGCCAAAAAAATGCCTGAGCGGGTGCAAATTTTTTATCTGCCGTCTACAAGTCCTGCCAACGCGCGCCTGCGTCTTGAAGGTTTGGCCGAGCGCTGGCGGGTTATTTTGCAATTTTTAACATAAGAGAAGTTCTGCAAGGTGTAAAAAAACACCGTTTTATGATACAATAAAAAGATATAATAACTGACTTAGAGAAAATGGGTGATTTCTAGTGCGTTTAAAGTCCTTTTCAACCTATGGCTTTAAATCCTTTGCTGATAAAACTGAATTGACCTTTGACAAGGGAATTACTGCTGTTGTCGGACCGAACGGTTCAGGCAAGAGCAATATTTCGGATGCCATCCGTTGGGTGTTGGGCGAGCAGAGCGCCAAGTATCTGCGTGGCAGCAAAATGGAGGATGTTATCTTCTCCGGCAGCGGCAAGCGCAGAGCGTTGGGCGTAGCAGAGGTCACCGTTGATTTTGATAACAGCGACAGAACACTGCCGCTCGATTTTGAGCAGGTAAGCCTGACGCGCCGCATTTTCCGCAGCGGTGAAAGTGAATATGCGATTAATAAGAAAAGCTGCCGTCTGAAGGATATAATCGACCTGATGGCAGATACCGGTCTTGGTAAGGGCTCGATGTCCATTATCGGCCAAAATAGAATTGATGAGGTCTTAAACAGCCGTCCCGAGGACAGACGCAGTCTGTTTGAAGAGGCGGCAGGTATTGCCAAGTACCGCTTGCGTAAGAAGGATGCGGTACGTAAGCTGGATGATACGGCCAATAACCTTACGCGTATCAACGATATCCGTAGTGAGGTAGATGCGCAGGTAGAGCCGTTGGCGCAGGCAGCAGCCAAAACTCAGCAGTTCAACGAGCTGAGCGAGGAGCTGCGCCGTTGCCGTTTATCTGTACTTTTGCGCCGCTTGGACGCTTTGGAGGAAACAGGCAGAGAGCTGCAGACCAAAAAGGAAGCGGCGGCAGGTGCGTATTCCGAGCAGGCAGCTAAGGTAGGCAGCATGCAGGCCGAGGCCGTAAAGGTACAGCAGGAGCTGGATAAGCTGGCCGAGGCTTATAATAAATTACAGGATGATATCAAAAACCGCGAAACTGCTTTGGAAAAGCTGCGCGGCGACCAAAAGGTTTTGGATGAACGTGTCAGCCAGAACGAAAAGGCCGGCGAACGCCTTGTGCAGCGCAATGAACGTTTAGAGCAGCAGGTGCGCGAGCAGGAAGCAAGAATGCAGGAGCTGGCAGCAGAGTTTGATGCTGTCGAAAAAAGACATGCTGTGGCCGATGGCGCTGTGAAGCAGCTGCAGGCGCAGCGTGACGAGCAGAGCGCCAAGCTGGAAGAGGCGAAGCGCAATGATGAGCAGGCGCAATCGCAGTTCTTCAGCGGTATGCAGGAGCTGATTAATCTCCGCAACGAGCTGCATAATCTGGAACAGGAGCAGGAGCAGCGCGCACGTCGCCGCGAGGCTCTGAAGAAGAGTATAGAAGAAGCCGAGGCGGCTGACCGTCAGGCACAGGAGCAGTACAACAGCCTGCTGGAGCAACAATCGCAGTGCGCTCACGGCATGGAGCTGGTGCGCAAAAAGGGCGAAGAGCTGCGCAGTGCCTATGATGCAGGTCAAAAGGAGCTGCAGGCTGTACGCAGCAGTCAGCAGCAGTGCCAACGTCAGCTGACTGCGGCCGAAACACGCGAGCAGAGCTTAAAGCGTCTGCAGCAGAGCTACGAGGGCTTCAGTTATGGCATCAAGGCGGTGCTGAAGGCACAGGAGCCTTGGCGTGAGCAGGTTGTAGGCGTGGCAGCTGAGCTGCTGCAGGTGGAAGATAAATATGTCGCTGCTATCGAAACAGCGTTGGGCGAGGGTGCGCAGAACCTGGTGATGCGCTCGGCCAATGCGGCGAAGGAAGCGATAGCCTTTTTGAAGCGTTCCAATAGCGGACGCGCAACCTTCCTGCCGCTGGATACCGTGCAGCGTCGCGGGCCGAACCGCGAGGAGGAAGCACTGGAGAAGCTGCCGGGAATTCTTGGCTATGCGGTTGATTTAATCGGCTTCAAGCCCGAGGCGGAAAATGCTGTCCGCTTCTTGCTGGGCAGAGTGCTGATTGCCGAAAACATTGATGCTGCCTTGGCTGCGGCAAAGGCCGGTCGCTACCGTTTGCGCGTAGTTACGCTGGACGGCGATGTGGTAAATGCCGGCGGCAGTATGAGCGGCGGCAGCAAAAAGCATAAGGAAGGCTATTTGAGCCGTAATGTAGAGATTGCGCAGGCTGCGGCGCAGGTGAAACAGCTGCATGCCGAGATGCTCAGCTGGCAGGAAAAGCTGGAGGAGCTGGAAGAAACAGAAGGCAAGCAGAAGGAGCAGCTGCAGCAGCTGGCTGCACAGTTGCGTCAACAGCAGCTTAAGGCCGACAGGCTTAAGCTCAATCTGGAGCAGGTACAGCAACAGAAAACGCGCGACAACGAGCGTTTGCTGCTGCTTTTGGATGATCGCAGTAATATCACCGCTGCCTATATGGCAAGCCGTGATAAGGTGAAGGAGCTGCGCGCGGCAGTTGCCGAGCGTGAAGGACAGGATACGCAGGCCAAGGAGCTTTTGGATAGCCTGAAAAAGGAAATTGCCAAATACGGCAGTGCGGTTACCGCCTTGGATAACCAGCTGCAGGATGCCCAAATTACGCTGCAGACCTCTGCTGCACGCACGCAGGATATCAGCAAGGCTATGCACAGCCTTGATCAGGATACACTGCGGCTGCAGGAGGAGATTGCTGCCAACGGCAGGGAGCAGGAGCGCAGACAGCAGGAAATTGCCGACTGCGATGTGCAAAAGCAGAAGCTGCAGCAGCAAAGCGACGAGCTGCTGGCACAGCTGCAGCAGATTCTGGGCGGCAAGGATGACTTTGCTCAGGAGCGCGGCAGCCTGCTTGATAAACAGCAGGATATTGAAAAAGAGATTGCCGGACTGCGCAAGCAGGTGAATGACAGTGAAGCACAGCTGAAGCAGACAGAGCTGGACCTGGCGCGGCACGAAAGCAACTGCGGCCATATACGTGAGCAGCTGCAGCAGGATTATCAGCTGGATGAGGCGGCGGCACGCAGTCAGAATTTTGCCGAGCTGCAGGAAATGGACCTTGCGGCGCTGCAAAGACAGGAAAGCCGTCTGACACTGCAGATTGCGGATTTGGGACCGATTAACGCGGCAGCGATTGAAGAATATAACGCAGTGAAGGAGCGCAGCGAATTCCTGTGTAAGCAATATAATGATTTGTGTACAGCAAAGGAAAATCTGGAGGCTGTTATCGCAGAAATCAACAGCGGTATGACCAAACGCTTCAAGGAGGCCTTTGCCAAAATCAACGAATACTTTGCGCAATGCTATGTCAAGATATTTGGCGGCGGTACGGCGGTGCTGCGGCTCACCGAGCCGGATAATCTGCTGGATTCCGGTATTGATATCGACGTGCAGCCACCCGGCAAAAAACTGCAGAGCCTGTATCTGATGAGCGGCGGCGAAAGAGCGCTGACGGTTATCGCGCTGCTCTTTGCTCTTTTGAGCTATCAGCCATCGCCGTTCTGTATCCTGGACGAAATTGACGCGCCTTTGGATGATGCCAATATTCAGCGCTTTGCCGATTTCCTGCGGGATTATGCAGGAAACACGCAGTTTATCGTGATTACGCACCGCAAGGGAACGATGGAATGCGCTGATATCATGTATGGCGTAACTATGGAAGAATCCGGTGTTTCTAAACTATTATCCGTAAAAATAAATGCAAAGGAGAATGAATAATGGGATTTTTTGAGCGTTTAAAGGAAGGCCTTTCTAAAACAAGACGCAACTTTACTGACCGCATTCAGGAGCTTGTAGGCCTGTCTGCAGCGATTGACGATGATTTTCTTGATGAACTGGAAATGATTCTGTTATCTGCTGACGTGGGCGTAAAAACTACCGAAAAGCTGATTGATGCAGTACGCAAAGCAGCGAAGAAGAAGGAAATCAGCGGTACCGAGGATGTTATTCCGTTCCTGAAAAAATATATGGCAGAGATGCTGGCAGACAGCGGCCAACGTACACGTATCGGTGCTAAACCGACGGTTATTCTTGTTGTTGGTGTTAACGGTGTAGGCAAAACTACTACTATCGGCAAGCTGGCAAATTACTTCACTCTGTTCAAATACAAGGTTGTTCTGGCAGCAGGCGATACCTTCCGCGCTGCGGCAGGAGAGCAACTGCAGATTTGGGGCGAGCGTGCGCACTGCGACGTTATCCGCCATGCAGAAGGTGCCGACCCGGCGGCAGTTGTGTTTGATGCTATGAAGGCCGCTATTGCGCGCAAGGCCGATATTCTCTTCATTGATACTGCAGGCCGTTTGCACAACAAGGCTAACCTGATGAACGAGCTGGAAAAAATTCACCGCATTATTAAGCGCGAAATTCCCGAAGCTCCGCACGAAACCTTCCTGGTTCTGGATGCTACTACCGGCCAGAACGCAATCAATCAGGCTAAGGTGTTCATGGAAACTGCCAAGGTTACCGGCGTTGTACTCACAAAGCTCGACGGCACTGCTAAGGGCGGCGTTGTTGTGGCAATTAAGGAAGAGCTGGGACTGCCGGTTAAATGGATCGGCGTAGGCGAAGGCATTATGGACTTCCGCCCCTTTGAGCCGGATAAGTTTGTGGAAGCGCTGTTTGACAGCGGCAAATAAGAGGCTGCTTGCAGCCGACAGGCGTTGCGGCCTGGCTTATATTATAGTAGTAGAAAATCTCCCGAGCTGCGTTTAGCAGCGTGCGGGAGATTTTTTTGTGCGGGCGTAAAAAAGCCGTGTGCTGAAGCACACGGCGGTGGTGGCAGAATTTTTAGTTATAGGTTGACTATTTTTGTTCAGCCTTCAGTTTCTCAATCTGTTCGATAGAAAGAGTAGTAGCTTCAGAGATAAACTGCAGAGAGTATCCCATATTTAATATGCGCTTAGCGATTTCAGTTCTTGTTTCAGCTCTACCTTCAGCTCTACCTTCAGCTCTACCTTCACGTCTTGCATATGACATAAGGGGAGTTAAAAGCATAATTTACCGCCTCACTTTCTTATCAAGCTTGCTTCTCTACATGCATATCATTCTTCAGCTTTTCTATATCATCAATAGACAGACCGGTAAGCTCAATGATTTCTTGCAGAGAATAACAACCCTTAGCCAGCATAAGCTTAGCGATAGAAACTTTTTCATCAACCCTGCCTTCGCGCCTCTCATCTAACAAACGTGCTTCTAAAAGCATAAATTTTCGCCTCACTTTTATTAAGCTTGTTTTGTCATAATTTCTTCAATCTGCTCAACAGAAAGCGCAGTAGCCTTGGCGATATCCTGTATTGTTAATCCCATGCTTAAAAGACGCTTTGCAGTAGCGAGTTTCTCTTCAACTCTGCCTTCGGCTTTGCCCTCAACTCTGCCTTCAGCTTTGCCCTCAATTCTGCCCTCAGCTCTGCCTTCGCGCCTCTCATCTAACAAACGTGCTTCTAAAAGCATAAATTCTCGCCTCACTTTCGAATCAAGCTTAAGATAGCTGATTTCATCGTCAATCTGCCTGGTGAAATCGCTATTTACAATATGGTTATTAACATAGTCATAAAAACTTTTGATGTCCTTGGAGATATTGCCGTGGGTACCCTTAGTGTTCAAAATCATGGTAGTTGCTTCATCAGAAAGCTCCAGGTTCAAATCCTCCAGACAATGCTTTTTAAAGGTATAAACATAATTGCCTTTAGCAAAAAAATCAAAGACACAAATAAATATGATATAGGTTGGAGGCAACAAGTCATAATCCTGGCCCTTTTGCAGTAAGTCGATATCCATCAACGCCTGATAATAGCGTGTACGCTTGGGCAGCACATAATTTTTAGTGTTTGGATTTTTGATATTATTGACCTGCATTTCCAAGTTATAATGCGTGTTCTTGTCATCCGCCACGATGATATCCAGACGAATGCCACGACTTGCATAGTCAGGCTCAAGAGATTTTTCAGCCTCGAAGTAGCTGATGTCAGCAATTTTAATCTGCAGTAATTCCTCTAAAAGATGAATGCAGATGCGCTTGCGTGACATAACTTTTTTAAAGATGAAGTCACTTTGAATCGTCAAGTTTTCAAATTTTGTTGCTAAGTTTTTCATATGTTTCCTCCTTTGATTATAGCATAAAGTCAGCAGATATAAAAAAAGCGCCTGCCGAAAGCTCGACAGGCGCCACTGGTCCGCACGACCAGGCAAGAGCTCCGCAAAATTGCGGCTACCCATGCAACTAAGGTTATTATAACATAGAAAAAGAATAAAAACAATAGTTCGCAAAACAAACATTTTTATAGATAAAAGCGCTCCAGGTTTTTGCCAAAAAGGCAACTGCTAAGAATATCTTTCGCTTTTTTCTATTTAACCAGATAACAATTCGTGATATACTTATCATGATTTGCAATTTTGCTAGTGCTATAATTACAGGTGAGAAAAATGATATATCTGAAAAGCTTTAGCTTTCCTGATGAAAGTCAGGAAGGTTCTGCTTTAGATGATGTGATGAGCAAATGGCACAACACTATCTATCCCTTTAAGATTGCTTCGGGAGTTTTGCTGGAAACGCTGGAATTTGCTCCGGTGACGATTTTATACGGCAGCAACGGCTCCGGCAAGACCACGTTTTTGAACGTTATTGCGCAAAAGCTGGGCGTAGAGCGCACCACGCCTTACAATACATCGACCTTTTTTCCCGATTACTTAAATCTTTGCTCGTATGAGGAAAAGGGTGAGGGCGTTCCGCAGGCCAGCAGGATTATCACTAGCGATGATGTGTTTGATTTTGTCCTGAACAAGCGCATAATCAACAGCGGTATTGATAGCAGGCGCGAGCAGCTGATTGCCGAATATCTGGAGCTGAAGAAGCAGGATAACGGTCGTTTCCGCTATCACGGCAACGATGATTTAGAAAAGCTGGAGAAGCTAGTGGCGATGCGGAATAATACGCTGTCGATGTATGTTAAGAAAAATGTCGGATTGAATATCAGAGAAAAGTCTAACGGTGAAAGTGCTATTCGTTATTTTTTCGATAACATTACGGAAAATGCGCTGTATTTGCTGGACGAGCCGGAAAACAGTCTGGCACCGCTCAGGCAGCAGGAGCTGGTGACTTTTCTGGAGGAGGCCGTGCGCTTTTACAACTGTAAGTTTATTATCGCCAGTCATTCGCCATTTGTGCTTGCGATGCGGGAGGCGAAGATTTATGATTTGGATACCAGGCCGGTGGAGGTCAGGAAATGGCAGGAGCTGGAAGGCATCAGGGTTTATTACGATTTCTTTAAGAAGCACGAGGACAAGTTTGAGACGTGAAAAGATATTGCGCCGTAAACTGTGCGTATGTGCATAAAAACGCAAATTTATTAAGGAGAAAGAGCTTATGATTATAAAATACGCAACTACGGAGGATATTGCTGCGATTGCCGCAGTGGAGGCAGAATGCTTTCCGCCGGCGGAGGCAGCAACGGAAAAGGAATTTATTGACAGGGTAAAATATTACGGCAATCATTTCTGGCTTATGTATGAGGCTGAAAAGCTGATTGCCTTTGTGGATGGCTTTGTGACGGATGAGCCTGATTTGACGGATGAAATGTATGAGAAGGCAACGCTGCATGATGAAAACGGCGCGTGGCAGATGATTTTCGGTGTCAATACCATTCCTGCTTATCGCAAGCATGGCTATGCCGGTGAGCTGATTCACCGTGCGATTGAGGATGCCAGAAAGCAGGGGAGAAAGGGCCTGGTGCTGACCTGCAAGGATAGGCTTGTTCATTATTATGCTAAATTCGGTTTTACCGATGAGGGTGTGTCCGAGAAATCTACGCATGGCAATGCTGTCTGGCACCAGATGAGGCTTACATTTTAATTAGGGAGCTTACAGGAATACTATAAGTTGCAATGTACATCATGGCAAAATGATTGCCTTATATCTGATGAAGAAAAGGTGTACGTCAAATAAATAAGCAGCTGCGCAAGCAAAAAGCCTGCGCATTTTTTTGCTTGCGGCCTGTAAAGCGCTGCTAATAGCTTAGTAGGCAACGTAACGACAGACAAAATTTGTCAGAAATGTGAAGAAAATAGTTTACGCTTTTTTGTATATGTGTTACAATATTTATGTTATAGAATTATGCGACTTTTTTGGATGTGATTGATATAATGCAAAAGGAATTGATTATGCGCTGTTTGCCGACGGCATTCTGCCATGCTTCAACAGTACTGGCGCTGCCGGATGGCAGCCTGCTGTGCTGTTGGTTCGGCGGTACGCATGAGGGCGAAAGCGATGTGGGTATCTACCTAAGCAGACGCACGGATGCAGGCTGGAGTGAGCCGAAGCTGCTGGTGAACGGGGCGGCGGCGAACTGGAATCCGGTGCTTTTTGCGGGCGCGGACGGAAGATTGTTGCTGTTTTACAAGCAGGGCCAGCAGATTGCCGATTGGCAGACGTGGCTGCTGCAGTCGACGGATAACGGCGAAACCTGGAGCGGACCGCAGGAGCTGGTGCCCGGTGATGTGAGCGGCGGGCGCGGACCTGTACGCAATAAGCCTTTGCGCTTGGCGAGCGGACGTATTCTTGCCGGTGCTTCTACCGAACACGGCATCTGGAAGGCCTTTGCCGATATCAGCGATGATGATGGCGCAAGCTGGCATAAATCCTCTGCAGTGCAGATTGAGGGCCTGCAGTATCAGGCAGGCGAAAAGACTGCCGACAGTAATATTGCTGTAAGCCAGCAGTCCTTTTACGGACGCGGCGTAATTCAGCCGAGCCTGTGGCAGAGTGCGGACGGCAGCGTGCATATGCTGCTGCGCAGCAGCGAGGGCTTTGTCTATCGCAGCGATTCTGCGGATGACGGCGAAACCTGGTGCAGTGCCTACGCTTTGAGTCTGCCAAACAATAACAGCGGTCTTGACTTGGTGCGGACTGCCGGCGGTGTACTCTATCTGGTGTGCAATCCGGTGGCTGCCAACTGGGGTCAGCGTTCTCCCTTAAGTCTGTTCAAATCTACAGATGAGGGTGCGAGCTGGCAAAAGCTGCTTGACCTGGAAACAGAGCCTGCGGAATTTTCCTATCCGGCAATTATTGCCGATGGCGAGGGCCTTGTGCTTACCTATACCTATAAGCGCATAAATATTGCGTGTGTAAGGCTGAGCGCGGATGAACTTGTTACCCTTTAAATTTAAAATATAAGGAGATGTAAGACAATGAAGAAAATTTTAGTTGTGCTGATGGCTATGCTGACCATGGCTGTTATGCTTACCGGCTGCGGCGGCGACAGCAAAAAAGCAGCTTATCCTGCAGACGGAGATATTTCCGTAATTATTCCTAAGGCTCCTGGCGGCGGTACCGATATCTCTGCCAGAGGCCTGATCCAGTTCATGGAAAAAGAGCTGAAGGGCAGCAAATTTGTTCCCGTAAACAAACCCGATGGCGGCGGTGTAACCGGCATGGTAGAGCTGGCTAATGCTAAACCCGACGGCCATACTCTGGGCATGGTTACTGTTGAGCTGGCTATGTTCCCGCATCAGGGCAAATGCAAAAACACCTATAAGGATTACGCAGCTATCTGCGCTCCGATTGCAGCTCCGGCAGCTTTGATTGTGCCGAAGGATGCTCCTTATAACAGTGTAGACGAATTCGTAGCCTTCGCTAAGGCAAACCCCGGCAAGGTGAAGATGGGTAACTCCGGTATCGGCGCTATCTGGCATATTGCCGCACTTTCCTTTGAAGAAGAATTCGGCGTACAATTCAAGCATGTACCGTATCCGAAAGGATCCGCTGACATTGCTGCAGCTTTGGCAGGCAAGCACATCGACGCAACTTTAGCTGACCCGTCTGTATTCAAAAGCCAGGTAGACGCAGGCAACCTGAAGACTCTGGCTGTTATGGCTGATACCCGCAGCGTAATCTATCCGGATGTTCCGACCTTCAAAGAGCTGGGCCACAACATGACTGTTCGCGCTTGGGCAGCACTGGTTGCTCCTAAGGATACTCCGAAAGAAAAACTGGAAGCTCTGCGCGCTGCTGCTAAAAAGGTTTGCGAATCCAAGGAATTCAAGGATTATTTCATGAAACAGGGTATCGACCCGACCTGCATTATCGGTGCCCATGCTGATAAGATGATGGCTGAAGACCATGCAATGTATGAAAAATTCCTGAAGAAAGCAAAATAAAATCGCTGTAAGGCGTAAATGAAAATGCCGACGCTGTAACCCGGAAGGGTTGCGGACGTCGGCGTTTTTTGTTGTTCTTATTTCGCTTGTAATTCTCTTGACCATACTATTACTATATAGCTTATAATAATAATAAAAATCAAAGGAGGCTGATTATGTCGGAACATTTATGCACTTTGTCGACAGGAGATAAGGTTTACTTTTATGATAAAAGCATCGTCATCTATTTTCAGGGAGCACGCAAGGTATTAAGCACCTCGCTTTATAACGGCGGCTACCATGATGATTACGTCGCCGTATATAATTATGATGCCAAGCAGGGAGCAGGTATGCCCTGCGAAATGCTGGCGGACACCTATGTGGAGCATATGCGCCTTGTATCCAAGCGCCTGGCGCTGGACCCGGACAAGGTGAGCGGAATGGGAACGGCGGCCAGCATGGAAAACGCCGTGGTAGAAACCATGAGCTTTAAGGAGCTGACTGTGACCGCCATCGTAACCGGCAGCATTGAAACAAACGGCGGCCGTGCAGGTGACCCTGCGGATTACTACAAGCCGCAGCCCAAACCTGTGAAGTATGGTACCATCAACATTATGCTGCTGTTGGACTGCGATATGCCGGAAGGAACAATGGCGCGCGCTCTGGTGACCTGCACTGAGGCTAAGACCGCTGCCATTCAAGAGCTGCTGGAGGGAAGCAAATATTCCAACGGTATTGCCACCGGCTCCGGCACGGATCAGACGATTATCATCGCCAATAGTGCGAGCGAGCTGTACATGGAGGGAGCAGGCAAGCACTCCAAGCTGGGTGAGCTTATCGGCAAAACCGTGAAGAACGCAGTTAAAAAAGCGCTGGCCAAGCAATCCGGCCTCACTCCCGCAAAGCAGCATGACGTGTTCCGCCGCCTCAAACGCTTTGACATCAAGCCGGGCGATATGTGGCAGGCATACAGCGCACAGGATGCTGCGGTAGTAAAGCCGGAATATCTGCTGGCAGCCGAAAAGCTGGCTAAGGAAGATATAATGCTGGTATATACTTCGCTCTATGCACACCTGCTGGACCAGCATTTGTGGGAGCTTATCAGCGCCGGGGAAATGCAGATGGCAGGGCAGAAGCTGCTGCAGGCTATTGCAGAGCAATATAATGTTGAAGCTGAGATTATAAATGAAGGCACTTTGGCTTCTATGCTGGCCTCCTGGCAGCAGCAGTTCAACAAAATTATCACTGAGCGATTGCATCAGACTGCAAAAGAGAGCTAGTTTCAGGTGAAAAAAATATAAATACACACTTGACCTTATAGCGGCAATATAGTGTATATTATGGTTGTAATCAAAGGAAGCGAGGTGAATAATATGCATCCGAAATTTGAAATTCCGACTGATCCGCACGGCAAGCATCGTTATGAAAGCGCTATGAAGCATGTAGAGGCTGCTAAAAAGGCAGGTAAATCCAGCGACGAAATCCATGCTATCTTCAAAAAGGTAATGGAGTTCAACCCGATGGACATTGAGTCCATTCCGCAGGATGAAGCACATGCTAAGTATCGCACTGCCATGGTGCATATGAAAAAAGCATTGGAGAACGGCAAGAGCGCAGACGAAGCGCATGAGGTTTTCCGCAAAATCATGAATGGCGAGACCAGCGGTCATTGCCACCACAGCAAATAAGGCTGAAAACAAAAGCATCGTAGGCTATTGAGGTAGCTTACGATGCTTTTTTGTGCAAAGATGCTTTATCAAGCTTATTCTGTTGCGTGCATTTCTTTTTCTAATTTTTCTATATCCTCTATGGATAACTTGGTAAGTTCAGAGATTTCTTGCAGAGAATAACAGCCCTTAGCCAGCATGAGCGTAGCAATTGCATTTTTTTCTTCAGCTTTGCCTTCAACTCTACCCTCAGCTTTACCCTCGCGTCTTTCGTCTAACAAACGTGCTTCCAAAAGCATAAATTCTCGCCTCACTTTCGTATCAAGCTTCAGATAGCTGATTTCATCATCTATTTGCTTGGTGAAATCGCTATTTATAACGTGGTTATTGACATAATCATAAAAGCTTTTGATGTCTTTAGAGATGTTGCCATGAGTACCATGAGTGTTTAAAATTATGGTAGTTGCTTCATCGGGAAGCTCCAGTTCCAAATCCTCTAGACAACGTTTTTTGAAGGTATAAACATAATTTCCTTTGGCAAAAAAGTCAAAGACACAGATAAAAATTACATAGGTTGGTGGTAACAGGTCATATTCCTGGCTGTTTTGCAGCAAGTCGATGTCTAACAACGCTTGATAATAGCGAGTACGCTTGGGCAGCACATGTTTTTTGGTATCAGGATTCTTATTGTTTTTTACCTGCATTTCCAAATTATAATGTGTGTTTCTGTCGTCTGCTACAATGATGTCCAAACGGATGCCGCGGCTTGTGTATTCAGGCTCAAGGGATTTTTCTGCCTCCAGATAGTTGATATCGGCAATCTTAATCTGCAGTAATTCCTCCAAAAGATGAATGCAGATACGCTTGCGCGACATAACCTTTTTGAAGATAAAGTCATTTTGAATTGTCAGGTTTTCAAATTTTGTTGCCAGGTTTTTCATATGTTTCCTCCTTTGATTATAGCATAAAGTCGAGCAAAAATATATAAGAGAGCAGATGTAAAAAAAGGCGCCTGCCGAAAGCTCTACAGGCGCCACTGGTCCGCACGACCAGGCATAAGCTCCGCAAAATTGCGGCTACTCATGCAACTAAAGTAATTATAACATAGGCAAAAAATAAAAACAATAGTTCGATAAAAGAAAGTGATGTTGCGTAAAATAATTTATAAAAATTTTATAAAAGCAAGTCAAGATAGACAGATATTGTCCAATTTATATGGTAAGATTATATTAAAGCAGAAGTCAAAAAGCTTCGGCAACGCGAGAAGTTCGCAAAAATGGCTTTTGTTTTACCTCGATATCTGTAATGCCGGGTGTGATGGTATTCAAGATATCCCAATTATTGAAGGGAAGGTGTTTGAAAATGAGAACAACAGGAAAATTTGCGGCAGCAATCCTCAGTGCAATTATTATGGCTAATGGCTTAAGCTTGCCGATGGCTTATGCTGCTCCGTCAAGCAGCTATGTAAATGTGGATGAAAAGTACGACCCGTTTGCAGAAGAAGAAATGCCTGCTAAGGAGGCAGATCCTTCGAAGCTGACTTTTAAGGAAAGACTTGCGCTGCAGAAAAAAGAGGAGCAGGCCGCTGCTCAAAAGGTGACAATTGCCAATGTTATGCCGGGACATATTTATATCCCTAAAAAAACCATGCTTAACGTTGAGCTCATTGAGCCTGCAAACTCTAAAACTCATAAGAAAAATCAGCAGGTGGAGTTCAAGACTACCGAAAACCTGATAATTAACGGTGTTGTAGTTATTCCTAAAGGTACTATCGGCATGGGTTATGTATATGAAGTGCAGAAGGCAGGCGGCTTCGGCAGAAAGGGTGTACTGCGTATTGCAGGCAAGGAAATCAAGACGTTGAACAATGTAAGCGTTCCGTTGAGAAAAGGCCTTGAAGGAAAGGGCAAAACCGATGGCGGTGCTGTGGCTGTTGCTGCTGCGGTTAGCCTGGTTGGCGGTCTTTTTATGAAGGGCAGCAATATCAACTATCCAGCCGGTACTGATTTTCAGGTAGAGGTTAGGGATAATGTGGATTTGGGCGTAACTCCGGAGGAGCTGAAGGATGCTATGAATCCTAATATTCCGCATGGTCAGGAAATCGTTATTGAAGTTAAATAAGGTATCTTAGCGAATTAAGGTTTAACCTTTCGTGTTTTGGCGAATCTGCGCAGGCTGTGTGCTTGCGCAGATTTTTTATGTGTCTTTAGCCCGTGGAGCGCTATCGAGTTTATTTTCAAAGAATTGAGCTAGTTTTTCACACAGAACTACCCGCTATACGGGTGCGCATTTATTTAAGGCTGAGTTTTATTCTAAACTCATTTTTCAGGCAGATTGAATGTAACTGCAGTCACGTTTTTCAAATCATTTTCGGCAGGAAATTTTATTCCGCCAGCGAATAAATATGAATATAGACAGATTTGAGAAGGAGGAATAATATGTCTGGCAAATCATTACCGAAGCCTTCCTCAAAGACAGCTTT
>ENA-UPWO01000309-UPWO01000309.1-human-gut-metagenome-genome-assembly--contig:-NODE-309-length-32504-cov-11.748234_pt1 | contig 32504 bp, 27 predicted proteins | sample MGYA00250056_ERZ773388 | MGnify/ENA primary metagenome ERZ773388 (study PRJEB29103, sample SAMN06112004) | human gut metagenome | biome: human gut; feature: ankylosing spondylitis patient; material...
AACTTCGAAACCAGAACGTCACGCAGCCGACGCTTGTAATTTCTATCCACGCCCTCCGCGAGGAGGGCGACCGACCAACCTGTTTGCCCAGATCTTGTCCATTTTATTTCTATCCACGCCCTCCGCGAGGAGGGCGACCTCTTGTGCTTCTCCTTGCTTGCTCTCCATGTAAATTTCTATCCACGCCCTCCGCGAGGAGGGCGACCTATAGAGCTGGTAAGTTACTCAGCCACAGCCGATTTCTATCCACGCCCTCCGCGAGGAGGGCGACTCGGAGCCGTCGGCGTATTTTTTGGTAACCTCCTATTTCTATCCACGCCCTCCGCGAGGAGGGCGACGCCAGGGCTGTTGTTCGACGCACATCCCGTCGGATTTCTATCCACGCCCTCCGCGAGGAGGGCGACAGCAAAAACAGAGACAAAATCTCTATTTTCAAACAAATTATACAACATTCTGCACGAATTTAGAAGAGCCTTGATTTACAACGGGTCAAAGAACTATCCAAATCATGCAAAACGACTCAAAAATCCGGTGCGAAGGTGCCGGAAAGATGCTGAGGACTCACCCTTCGCACCGGGGCGCAAAACTCAGAACAACAGCAGGCCGTCCTGCTCGAAGGGCGGATGAACGCCGATATGCTCCACCTTGCTCTTATAGTTGTTGCCCAGCTGGTAGAAGCGCATGCTGTCCAGCGCGGGGTCGATGAGGGCCGTCAGCTCCGCCTTGAGAACGGCATACTGCGCGGCATCCAGCAGACACTCGAACACGGAGTTCTGCACCCGCTGGCCGTGGTCCACACAGCGCTTGGCGACTTTGCGCAGACGTTTGCGCCCGGCAGGAGTTTCGGTATTGACGTCGTAGGTGATAAGGACCAGCATACACATCCCTCACTTCCAGAAAAATGGCGGGTAAAGCTCCATATCGCCCCGCAGGGTGCGGGCCAGAAGCAGAGCCTGCACATAAGGCACGAGGCCCCACGGAAGCTTTTCGTTCAGGAACGGGTGGGTGATGGTCTCCTGCTTGCGGGTCTGCCACCCGCCCAGAAAGGCGCGGCGGCCCTCATCGGTGAGAAGGACAGCTCCGTTCTCCTGCTTCTGGAAATGCTTCGGCGTCATGATTTTCTGGTTGATGCAGGAGAGCACGAAGCGGTCGGCATAAACTGCACGCAGCTCTTCCATGAAGTCGAGGGCGAGGCTCCTGCGCCCGGGCCGGGCGCGGTGGAGAAAGCCGACGTAGGGGTCGAGGCCCACACTCTGAAGAGCCGCCGTGCAGTCGGAGGCCAGAAGCGAATAAGCGAAGGAGAGCAGGGCATTGGTGTTGTCCAGAGGCGGGCGGCGGCTCCGGCCGGCAAAAGAAAAATCATCGTGCTGCTGCAGGATGAGTGAATCAAAGCAGTCGAAATACCGCTGTGCCGCCTCGCCCTCCAGACCGCGAAGCTGGTCGAGGTCGTCACACTGCTCGATGAGGGGCAGCGCCGCCGCCAGCTGGGCGCTGGTGCGCTTGAGCTGTTCCACCGGCACCCGCTGGGGGTGGTCGCGGGTGGCCCGTTCCAGCACCCAGCGGGCGTTATAGACTTTGCCCAGGATGAAATTGCGCGCATAGAGACAGCTCTCTGCCTCGCTGTCTGCGATGCGGTACTGGGTCTGCCGCAGCAGGACGTTGCCCTGTTCTTCGCCTACAGCCCGGGCCAGAAAGCGGCCCTGCGGGCTGAAAAAGCTCAAATCGACCCCGAGGCGGGCGCATTTGCCCATCAGGGCAGGGCTTGCGCCGGGATAGCTGAAGCAGACGATGCCTTCCAGCGTGTGGAGCGGGACCCGGCCAATTTCAGCCTTGTTGCAGAGCAGGACGATGTTCTCCCCCTCGAGGGAAAGGTAGGCGTCCTTGTTGAGGACGTAGAGCGTGTTCAAAAACTTTCTCATGGCGCGGCCTCCTGCATCTCGTCCAGATGGGCGCGGAGATAGGCTTTCGGGTCGGCACGCTGATACAGCACGGGGAGGCAGAGCTCTTTGAGGGAGCAGGCGCTGCAGTGGGTGCCGGGCTTTGACTTGGGGGTATAGCCCCGGGCAAAATAGGTGTGCATCTCATCGGCCATCTTCTGGGTGGCCTGGCGGAGTTCTTCGGTCAGCGGCACGACCTCCCGCCGCCGCGTTTCCTCGTAGAAGAGCGCACCCTCCGGGATGCTGCACACCAGCATCTCTTCCAGCGCCATGGCCTGTGCGCAGAGCTGCAGCCGGTCAGCGTCGCTGGCCTTGGCGCGGCCATGCTTGTACTCGACAGGCATGGGCTTCCAGAGCCCTTCCGCGTTTTGCAGGGGGATGCCCTCCGGGTCGGCCCGGAACTCGACGACATCGCAGTTTCCGCTCAGGCCCAGCCGACGGCTGACCACCTGCATCCCTCGGGTGATGAGCAGGCCGCCGCGCCGTTCGGTCTGGTTTGCGTCATGGCAGCGGGCGTGGTCGAGCTGGCCTTCGACGGTGCGGCGGTTCTCCGCCCACTGCTGTTCCAGATGGATGAGCGCCCACTGGCGGCGGCAGAAGCAGAAGTGCTGGATGCCCGACAGGGGCAGCCAGTCGTCCGGGCCGCCCATCAGGACAGCCTCTCGCAGGTGACTCCTTCCGGCAGAGTGTCTGCCACCGTGACGGTGTAGTCGCGGTAGCTGCGGGCGGCGTCCACATCGGGCTTGCGCTGGACGGCGACGGAGTCGAAGAGCTTATAGGCCGGGGCATTGCCCAGCTCAGAATCGTGCTTGAACACGATGAGCTCCCGCACGGCCATCTTGCCGCGGGCGGCGCTGTGGTCGTTCTCGAACATATTCAGAATAGCAGTCCACAGAAGTTTCAAATCATCCTCGGAGAAGCCGGTGGTCTTCCGGGCGAGGTTGGCCGAGACATAGCCCTCGGCGCGGTAGAGGGCGTAAGGCACGATGTGCTTGCGGCCCATCTCGGTACCCTTCTTCTCGGCATCGGCCTCGGTGGTGATGGCCACGCGGGTAATGGTGACTTCCTGCGGGACGATGGGGTCTACCGACCGGGCAAAGCTCAGCTGGACGGGGCCGCGCACCTGACCGCAGTTCAGCGCACCCTTGACGAAGGTGGTCATGACGGCACCGAAGGTGCGGATGTCGAAGTAGTTCTCGCACATATAGTCCCGCAGCCTGGCATCGATGTCGGGGTCGGCCTTTTTGGCGGCTTTCAGGTCGGGGTCGATGCCCAGAGTTTTGATGGCCTCGGCGTCGCTGCGGTTGAGGGGAACGCCGTCCTTGATGTAGATACGATAGCCTTTTTCGTCCTCTTTCAGGGTCTCGACATAGTTGCGGATCTTCCGCTTGAGGCAGACGTCGGTCACCAGACCGTAGCCCGTCTCGGGGTCGATGCGGGGCATATTGCCTGCGTCGGGGTCGCCGTTGGGGTTGCCGTTCTCGACGTCGAACAGGATGACGAAATCATAGCGGTTCTTGATGGGCTCAGACATGGTTTATTCCTCCTCATTCTTTTTGACGTAGCGTTTCTGGGTCTGGTGGTAGTAGCCGATCTCAAAGGCACCCTGCTCCGGCAGGCTGAGCCGCGCCGGGAAGCCTGTCTCGGGCAGCTGGGCCATCAGCTCGGTGAGCTGTTTGCTGAAATGCACCTCGTTGGGGGTGCTCATCTTCTGCAGATGCTTCTGAGCCAGCTTGACCAGCGTAGGAAAGGCCGTTGCCGGGGTGGCACAGGCCGAGTTGAAGTACCGGTCTTTGATGGTGGCGTTGATGCCGGGATTGGCGACGCTCTGGATCGTCTCCAGCACAGAGAAGAGACGCCCCAGAACATAGGGGACATTGCTGCTTTCGTTCAGGCTCACGGTAAATACCTCCTTGTTGAGCTCGGTGGGGTAGTTGCGGAGATAGTAGGCTTTCAGGATAGCGGCGCGGCCTCGGGTGACTTCCCGTTCGGCCCGGATGCGGAGGGTCACGCCGTTGAGCAGGGTGGCGGGATAGGGTCCGCCGGTGAGGATGGCCCGGAGCAGATCGCCCACCAGCTGAGGCGATGGATTTTTGTCCCGGGATCTCTGGTTGACCGTCTCCTGCGCCAGCGCCCAGACCGACAGGTTTTCCCGCTTGTCGAAGGCGGGGCGGGTGATGCTGAGCCGGTCGGCGTGGTCCTGCAGATTTTTGGCAAACTGTCCGAAGCTGCTGTGCAGGAAGAACCGGACGGAGAGCCGGGCCGCGTTGGGCGAGATGCCCAGCACATAGAAGTTCTGGTTCGGGTCCAGCTTGTCATCGAGGAAGGAGACGGGGCGTCCCTGAGAAAGGGCTTTCAGTGCGGCGGCAAGGTCGCTTTCCGAGACGCCGCGCGCCTCGGAACCGCCGCAGAAAAACATCAGCATGGCGTTTGAGTAGGCGGGAGCGGCGTTTTCGGCCCAGCAGACGATGGTGGTGTCGCCGATGCGCTGACAGCAGTTCCGGTCAGCCAGCAGCAGATTGAGGGCCGTGGTGTAGGCGAAAGCCGCGTACTCGCTGACGGGGGCGTTGGCACCCTGCTCATGGCCATAGGAGCAGAAAGCGGGCGCGTTGAAGGAGACCAGCGCCGCACCGGCGGCCTGTGCGCCCATCACACCCTTGATGGCGGGGTGGATGCGGGCGATGCCGGCCTCTTTGCCGGTGATGAGGCAGCGGGCCGTCTCGGCGTCGGCATCGGAGGTGTCAAAGGCGGACTGCCAGGCGTCCCGGATGGCGTCATCTGTGGTGGCCAGCCAGTGGGCGCCGTCGGGGGATTCGTAGCCGAACACAAGGTTCGCGTTGTTGTTCAGGTCGGCCCACTGCTCTGCCAGCAGAGGGTGGGTGGGGGCTGTATCCGGCTCCCAGCTGTCAAAAAAGGCGAGGATGGCTTTGGCGGCAGGGGAGTCCACGCCGTCGAGCACCTTGTGGTGAAGGGAGGCACAGGCTTCGAAGCACTGGCGGGAGCGCTCGGGCTTGCCCTTCTCGTCTGCGCCCAGCAGATAGGACGTATTGTCGCACAAAAAGTTTGCGGCGACGCCGGAGGCGCGCTTGACCCGGTGGGGGACAGGGAGTTCACGGGGGGCGATGACGGTCTTTTTGCCCTTGGGGACTTCCTGCCGCAGGTCGTTGAGGGCGAGGAGCTGGCCGTCGGGGCCGAGGCGCAGTTCATAGCTGACTTTGAAGCGGCTGTCCCATCCGGGGGCCTCCACCTTGCCCTGCTTCAAGAGCTGTTCATAATAGGCGGTGAGTGCTTGGAGTATCATGTAAACACCTCCACGTCCCGGCATTCCATCACGCCGTCCACCAGTTTTGCGCGGAAGAACTGGCTGCGGATGTTGGCCGAATCAGAGTAATCGAGGCTGTGGAGCATGAAGCCGAGGTCCTGCGTGACCTTCAGCGCCGGAATGCTGCCGCCCGGCCACTCCCGGAAGTTGGCCGGGAACTCCCGGCACCCGAAACAGGGCTGATGATAGCACTGGCCTTTGCGCAGGCGTCGGCGCAGGATGTCCTGGAACTTGCCGGGATTGTCGCTGGGGGCGGCCCTGTCCGTCAAATCAAAGTGGCACTCGATGACGTAGTGGACGTCCTGCAGGACCATCGCGGCCCGCTGCTGGATGTCCTCCGAGGTGTAGAGCACCGGCGGCGTGCCGCCTTTGGCCGCACTGAGGGCGGCGGAGGACAGCAGGGTGGACTTGACCTCGTTGCGCCGGATGTTGGTGAACCGGATGGGCCGCTGGGTGTATTCCTCGGTGGACGCTTCGTCCTCAGGGTCAAGGCCGAAGGGCTTGAGCAGATAGATGCGGTCAACCGTATAACGCAGCCCGGGGTGCCAGTAGATGGCTTCCACAAGGCCCCGCGCAGCGGATGGAGTGATCATGTCGTAGCTCACACGCTCGGTCTTCATTTCCGGACGAGTGAAACAGGCATAGTCGCCCCATACTTCAATGAGCATGGACATCAGCATCGCCTCCTTTCCGGGTGAAGTTGAATTTTCAGACTAAGATGAATATCGGTCATTGAAACCACCTCTTTCTTTTAGAAGTAAAGGCCGATGCCCGTCTCCACATCCATGGCAAGGCCGGTCTTTTCACTGTAGCAGCCGGTGTCGGTGAGGATGGCCGAGCCATCGGGCCGCAGTTCCAGCGCCCCGGCGGCGTCAAGCTTGTCGAACTGGTCCTTATAGCAGGAGACGCTGTAAACGCCCAGCTTCCGCAGCAGCGTCCGGGTAACATGACCGCTGCGCAGCTGTTCACAGAGGGCTGCGCCCTCGCCGACGGGCAGATAGACCGTGCGGGCAGCGTTCTCGATGAGGCGGAATTCCTCCGCCACCTGTGCAAAGGGGAACTGGCAGCCCCGGATGCCCCGGAGAAAGGCATCCAGAATGCCGTGCTTGTCCACGGCGTCGGGGCCGCGCAGGTCGGAAAGCTCGTTGAAGTAGAGCTGAATGGCCCGGGGCGTGTCCAGTGTGTCCTGATGCCGGGCGGTGTAGTCCAGCGCGCTGACGTTCTGCCTGAGCATCTGGGGCGTGGAACACTCGTCCAGCCGGAACCGGTAGACGATGCTTTCCTCTGCGCCCCGCCGCCCCTCGCGGTTGCAGCGCCCGGCAGTCTGTAAGAGCGAGTCAAGACCGCACTGCTCGCGGTAAGCGACGGGAAAATCCACGTCCACGCCCGCCTCGATGAGAGAGGTGGACACCACCCGGCAGGGCAGACCCTCTTTCAGCCGCTGGCGGATGTCGTCCAGCTGACGGCGGCGGTCGGCGGCGCAGAGCAGGGTGGTCAGGCAGTAGCTGCCCTCGGCGGGCAGAGCAGCGTAGAGCTGCTGGGCCGTCTTGCGGCGGTTGACCACGCAGAGCACCTGCGGGTGCCGGGCCAGCCGGGCGGCGAACTCCTCCTGCGGCAGGGTGCCGAGGTCTTGCAGTGTGGTGCGCCGGAGCACTTCGTAGAGGCGGGCCGCGTCGGGCGTGATCTCCTGCGGGTGGAGCTCCGGCGCAAAGCGCCGGAACAGCGGCTCAAGGGCAGGCTGGGTGGCCGTGCAGAGGACGGCCGTGGAGTGGTAATGCTGGATGAGCTGGGCGATGGCGCTGACGCAGGGGGCAAGGTAGTCGCCCGGGAGGGTCTGCGCCTCGTCGAAGATGATGACGCTGTCGGCGATGTTGTGGAGCTTGCGGCAGCGGCTGCTGCGGTTGGCGTAGAGCGACTCGAAGAACTGCACCGCCGTCGTCACCACGACGGGGGCGTCCCAGTTTTCGCTGGCCAGCATCTGACGGTACTGGGCGGGGGTCAGGTCGTCCTGCTCAACAGTTTTGTACTCGGCGTTGGAGAAGTCGGCCAGAACATTTTCTGCGCCCAGCAGGCCCGAGAAGACGGCGGCGGTCTGATCGATGATGGACATATAAGGGATGACGTAGATGACCCGCTTCATCTTCTGGGCGGCGGCGTGCTCCAGCGCAAAGGCGAGGGAGGCAAAGGTCTTGCCGCCGCCGGTGGGTACGGTGAGGGTGTAGAGCCCCTGCGGGCCGTGCGCGCCTTTCTCGAGGCAGGCGCGGAGGACGGTGTTGCGCTGGACGCTGACGGGCGAGGGCGATTCGGCCCTGAGATAGCGCTGCGCCTGTGCCGAGACGATGTCCCGCAGCGCGGCGATGTCCGTGCCGCTGCCCCGGGGTGCGGCTTTACCGTCCATGAAGGTCTCGGTGTCGATGAAGTCGGCGTCCACGAGGCAGGAGTAGAGCATCCGGGTAAAGAACGCGAGGCTCAGCGGGTCGGCGCAGGCCCACGCGGGCGGCGTCGAGGCGGGGAGCGTTACTTCCTGCCAGCCGTCGTAGGGGGCTACCGGCTTCTTGCTCCGGCCATATAAGGTGGCGTCGCCCGGGTCATCGGCGGGGCTCCCGCCGTCGGGCAGGCCGCTGTGGTGTCCGGCCACGGCAAAGGCGGCGTGGAGATGCTGGCGAACCCAGGCCTCCTGCGCCCCGGCGGTGGAGTGGTCCACCTTGGGGCCGCCTTTGAGCCGCAGCTGGAAGGCGTCGCTGTACTTCCCGACGTCGTGGAGCCACGCGGCAAATTCGGCCTCGCTCTGCGCCCCGAAGGGGGCTGCGAAGGAACCGGCCAGTCTGGCAGTGCCGGCGAGATGGTCGTAGACGGTCTGGGTGCGGGTGCCGTCCTCGCTGATGTGGGCAAGACGTGTGGAGTGCTCCATAAAATGACCTCCTGACTCTGGTTTGCAATAAGGATACGCTTTTCAAAAAGCGGCTGTCAACAAAACGCGCTTTTCGACGAAAAATTCTGGGACTTTGCACAAAAAGCAGACGGAAAAATCTGCAATGTGCCAAAGAAGAAAGAAACGAGGTTTTTCTTGTTTTTATGATAATGCAAATAATATCCAATAAACTGGACTTTTGCTTATTTTTCAGGCAAAAATGAAAAGAGAGCTGCGTTTTCTGTACTGCGGGAGGAAGACCGCCCGTCGGCAGAGAAAAAATGAAGATGTTGTGTACAACAACACCGCATTAAGATGGAATTAAGGCAGAGTTAAGAGAACTGCAAGAAAAGTGCTTAATTATTCCATCTTGGAATGGACTTTCGGGAAAATCAAGGCGAATATCCCCCTTTTCATTTGCTGAAATCTGTTGTATTATGAATAACAGATATGGAATCTGAGCAAAATGCGCCTGGATGAAGCGCAAACAGGAATGATAAGAAAAATAAAGGGCAATAGGGGGAGAGCTACGATGGACGAAAAAGATTACGAGCTGCTGCACGCGCTGGACGAGACGCGCAACATCACCCACGCAGCGGACAAACTGTACATGACCCAGTCGGCACTTTCCAAGCGCATCAAGGCGCTGGAACAGGAGCTGGGGGTGGAGATCGTCCTGCGCTCGCGGCAGGGCATCCGCTTCACGCCGGCCGGTGAACAGGTGCTGCTCCACAGCGCTGCCGCCGCCCGCGAGATGGAAAAGATGCGCCGCCAGCTGGCTTCCATCCAGGGCGAAGCCTGCGGCACCCTGCGGGCCGGCATCTCGGTGAACTTCTCCTACTACCGCCTGCCCGAGGTGCTGACCGAGTACCACAAAGCATACCCGAAGGTACGCCTCGACATCGCTACCGGCCACAGCCGGAACATCTACCAGCAGATGCTGGATTCCTCGCTGGACGTGGCAGTGCTGCGGGGCGAGTATCCGTGGGACGGCACCCAGTTCCTGCTCTCGCAGGAGAATATCTGCCTGATCTGCAGCGAGGAGAACAAGGACAGGCCCATCTCCGATTACCTTTATATCGACCACAGCAGCGACGCCACCATCAGCGCCCAGATGGCCCGCTGGCGCTACGAGAACGGCGTGACCAACGATGCGGGCAATTTTGTGGTGGATAACATCATGGTCTGCCGTGAGATGGTGGAGCGGGGCCTTGGCTGGGCGCTGATACCGGAAGTGGCGCTGGATAACTTCAAGGGCTATGTCAAGCCCTGCACCTTCGAGAACGGCGAGCCCTTCGTCCGGCGCACCTATATTTTCTGCCAGAGAGACGCCGCTGCGCTGCCGCAGGTGAAGCTCTTTATGGACATGCTCAAAAAGCACCGCTGAGAGGAGAAAAACATGGAAACGACTGTTTCGCTGGTCCAGATGCTGGATGCACGGGAGCGCCGGGTGCAGCATCAGCAGGAGCTGCTGGCCCGGTACCACAAGCCGCTCATCTGCTTTACCATGAATATCTGCGGCCCGATAAAGGATTCGCCCCTCATCCGGCGGGGCTTTGCGCGGGGGCGTCAGCTGCTGCGCCAGCAGTTTCTGCGGGCAAAGCTGACGCCGCTGTATCAGGACGCCGTCCGGGAAGTGACCGGCTGCGAGGCGTTCTATGTGCTGGACGCCGACCCGCTGACCATCAAGAAATTCACCACCGACATCGAGGACGCCACCCCGCTGGGGCGGCTGTTCGACATGGACGTCATCCGCCCGGACGGCCTCAAAGTGGACAGAGAAGAGCTAAACCTCGAAGGCCGCCGCTGTCTCATCTGCGGCGGGCCTGCTAAGGTGTGCAGCAGCCGCCGCATCCATACCGTGGCCGAACTGCAGGAAAAGACGACGGAGATCTTGACCGAGGCCCGGGACGCGCAGGACATTGCCGACGCGGCCCGTCTGGCCGTCCGCGCCCTGCTCTACGAAGTGACCACCACCCCGAAGCCCGGCCTTGTGGACCGGCGCAACAGCGGAAGCCATAAAGACATGGATGTGTTCACCTTCATGGACAGCGCCGCGGCGCTCTACCCCTATTTTGAAGCCTGCGCCCGGACGGGCCGCGAGACGGCGGAACAGCCCGCGCCCGAGACCTTCGCGGCCCTGCGGCCTCTGGGTCGTGAGGCCGAGGGCGAGATGCTGGATGCCACCGGCGGCGTCAACACCCACAAGGGCGCGGTCTTTTCGGTGGGCATCGTCTGCGCGGCGCTGGGACGCCTCGACCGCTCCCTCTGGGCCGAAGCAGCCCGCGTTCTGGCGGAAGTATCCGCAATGACGGCGGGCCTGACCGAGAAGGACTTTGCGGGCGTCACTGCCGAGAACGCCGCCACCGCGGGCCAGAAGCTTTATATTCAGTACGGTATCACCGGTGTGCGCGGGCAGGTGGAAGCCGGACTTCCCGCAGTGCTGAATATTGGTCTGCCGGTGCTGGAAGAGGGCCTTGCCAGGGGTTACGACTTCGACCGCGTCGGCGGCGGCGCACTACTGGCCATCCTGGCCAACAGCACCGATACCAACATCATTGCCCGCTCGAGCCGGGAGCGTCAGCTGGCCCTCACCGAAGAGCTGAAAGCCCTTCTGGCCCAGACACCTTACCCGGATAAAGATGCCCTTGCGGCGCTGGATGACCGGTTCATTGCGGAAAATCTCTCGCCCGGCGGCAGTGCCGACCTGCTGGCGCTGACCTGGCTGCTCCATTTTGTTACTACTGAGGGGAATATCAATGAGTGAATATACCATTTCGCAGGTCTATCCGACCGATAAAACCGTTCTGGCCCAAATCGACACACTGCTGGGTCAGGAGGGCATCCGCCGCGACGGCAATCTGGACTACATCTGCGCCATGTTCGACGAGGAATACAACGTCATCGGCACCGGCAGCTGCTTCGGCAACACCCTGCGGTGCTTCGCCGTCAGCAGCGCCCATCAGGGCGAGGGTCTGCTGAACCAGATCATCACCCATCTCATCGAGGTGCAGTGCGCGCGGGGGAATATGCACCTGTTTCTCTACACCAAGGTAAAAAGCTCCAAGTTTTTCGGCGACCTCGGCTTCTACGAGATCGCCCGGGTGGAGGATACCCTTGTCTTCATGGAGAACCGCCGCGACGGCTTCGGGGCTTATCTGCGCGATCTGGAAAAGACCAGGACCGAGGGCAAAAGTGCGGCCCTCGTCATGAACGCGAACCCTTTTACCCTCGGTCATCAGTATCTTGTGGAAAAAGCCGCTGCCGCCTGCGACACGCTCCACCTGTTCGTGGTCAGTGAGGACGCCAGCCTCGTGCCTTTTGCCGTGCGCAGGAAGCTGGTGGAGGCGGGCGTGGCCCATCTGCCGAATGTGGTGCTCCACGACAGCGGCCCCTACATCATCTCGAATGCCACCTTCCCCAGTTACTTCCTGAAGGATGAGGCAGCTGTCATCGACGGCCACGCCCGGCTGGACCTCGCCGTCTTTACGAAAATCGCGGCGGCGCTGAACATCACTGCCCGCTATGTGGGCGAGGAGCCTACCAGTCAGGTGACGGGGCTTTACAACCAGATCATGTGCGAGCAGCTGCCCAAAGCGGGTATCGAGTGTGTCGTTGTACCCCGCAAAGAAGCAAACGGCAAGGCCATCAGTGCTTCCACCGTCCGCCAGTGCCTGCAGAGCGGCGACTGGGATACCCTCGAGACGCTGCTGCCCAAGACCAGCCTCGACTATTTCCGCAGCCCGGAGGCAGAGCCGGTGCTGGCACGCATCCGCAATGCGGGCAATGTCGTGCATTACTGAGAAGAACTTCCTCTCTCTTTGTGGTCATGACAACGAAAAGCGCAAACCAAAAAAAGCAGACGCTGCACGAAGCGTCTGCTTTTTTGTATCATTCAGTTTGTGGTCTGGGCGGCGGACTGTATCATCTTCCAGACAGACTCGACGCTCTGGCGTATCTGAGCCAGCGTGGCGATGTCCTCGTCGCTCATCCGGGAAGCCGGGGGAGAGAGCACCGTCTTGGCAGAAGTCACCGTGCCGGTGAGCTGGATGTGGACGTTGTGGTCCGGGATGGTCAGCAGCACATGGATGGGCGTGGTCTTCGAGAAGAGAGCGTCCGTCGAAAAGCCGAGCACGAGGGTCGTGCCGTCGGCTGCGGCGGGGAACTGATAGTAGCGGTAGCCGTCTCGCGCGGCAGAAGGAGAGACTTTTTTCAGCCCCTTGAGCGAGAGGGTGAAGCCGGAAAGCTCCTGCAGCTCGACCTTGTTCGTCTCGACGCCCAGTACGGCGGCAGCCTGCGTCTGGGAGATGTAGTCTCCGAGGCTCCACTCGGGCAGAAGAACGCTTGCGAGGGAGAGTTTATCGGTGACAGCCTGACGCAGAACGGTGTAGAGCTGCCCGATGTCGAAGAGCGTCTCTTCCGAGTCGATATAGACCCGGGTGAAGGGAGACGTCTTGACGGAGTCGTCTTCGTTGAGCTGGTAGAAGGAAAGCTGCAGCTTTCCGGGCGCATACTGGCCGCTGATACTGCCGCTGGAAGCGTTCACCCGCTCGAGGATGTTCAGCAGCGGCGGCTTATCCGGGCTGTTGGGCGCTATCTCATACCGGAAGGTGAAGGATGCACCGGTTTGCAGAGCCGAGATTTTGCTGTGCAGCTGGAAAAAGACCACGCCCACAGCGGCCACTACGGCCACCAGCACGACCGCTAAAGCAACAAAAAGCGGATTGACACGTTTTTTGGGAGATGCCATCTGCAAGACCTCCTGTCATAGACTCTATGATTATAGCATACGAGCAGGTGGACGAAATGTCAAGCCGGAACTTGACGTTATCAGACGGTCAGCGTATACTGTCTGATACATCTTATATAAGGTAAAAGGAGGCAGAGATGAAAATAGCGATACTTGGTACCAGCGGCAGCGGAAAATCCACGCTGGCAAAGCGCCTGGGGGAGAGATACGGCCTGCCGGTGCTCCATATGGATACCGTGCATTTCCTGCCCGGCTGGGTGGAGCGGCCCTTCGCCGAGGAAGAAGCCATTGTCCGGCAGTTTCTCGACGAGAACGCAGGCGGCTGGGTCATCGACGGCAATTATAGCAAGACCTGCTATGCCCGTCGGCTGAAAGAAGCGGATAAAATCATCGTGCTCTGGTTTTCACCGCTGGTCTGCCTTTGGCGGGCGATACGGCGCTGGCAGCAGAACAAAGGCCGTGTGAGGGAGTCGTCTGCGCCCGGGTGCGAAGAGAAGATAGATGCCGAATTTGTCCGCTGGATCCTCCACGATGGGCGTACAAAGCAAAAGTGGGCGAAGATGGAGAAGATCGGGGAAAAGTACCCGGAGAAATATGTATTGATTCGGAACCAGCGGGAGCTGGATGGGTTCTTGAAGAAACTTTGAACTGGTTCTCGCGCCGGTGGCGCGGGGGTAGAGCGCGATTACGCGGGGCTAAGTTCTCTTTTGCGTGCCAAAAGAGAACCAGAAAAGCACCCGCTACTTTCGAGGCGCGGGAGGCACGAACTAGGGGCTGCTCGCCCCTAGTAACCCCAAAGCAGAAAGGCTCCATACAAAAAATCCAAGTCGCTCCGCTAGAGGATTTTTTGTGTTGCGCCGATTTTGAGTCGCTGCGCGACGGCGGTACGCCGACAGCAGCAGATGCCGCTTCCCGTTACGACCTTTCCCGTGAAAACGCAATGCCGGGCGGTCCGCAGACCGCCCGGCATTGCTCTATTATAAATAATTCTTCCGCTGATGATACGCAAAGCAAAGCGGCGCGCATTCTAAATCGTCATGCTGTCGTCAGGCTTCCGGCTGTGCCGTGCCCGCAGACTTCTGCGCCGCAATGAACTCGGCTGCATCGTCCGGGATGTCGTCCAGATCATCGTCACTGCCAACATCCACGTTGAGCGGCGGCTTCTTGAACAGGATATCGTACAGCACCGGAACGATATACAGGGTCATCAGGGTGGCGTAGCTCAGGCCGCAGATGATGACGATGGCCATGCCGCTCATCAGCTGGCTTGCCATATCGCCGCTGAACACCAGCTGCAGCATGGCCAGCACAGTGGTCAGGGTGGTCATGAGGATGGGGCGCATACGGGTCTTGCCGGTAGCCACCAGCGCAGCGCGGCGCTCCATGCCGCCAATGCGCAGCTGGTTTGCATAGTCCACGAACACGATGCCGTTGTTGACAACAGTGCCCATCAGCACGATGAAGCCCATCAGGGAGATCATGGTGAGCTGCTGGCCGGTGACCAGCAGACCCAGCAGGCCGCCGGTAAAGGCCAGCGGCACCGTGAACAGCACGATGAAGGGGGACAGCAGGCTCTGGAACTGTGCCACCATGACCAGATATACAAAGGGCAGGGCCAGAGCCATCCACTGCACCATTTCGTTCACCATGTAGTCGGTGCCCTCGGTCTCGCCGCCCAGCGTGGTGCTGCAGCCCTCCGGCATCTCACCGCTGGCCGCGTACTCATCCAGCTTCTTCTGCAGCACGCGGGACTGCACCATGGTGTTGTAGCCATCCAGCGTATCTGCCGTAACGGTGACAAACTCGGTCTGGTTCTCGCTGGTAATGGCATCCGGTGCGGTGCCGGTGGTCCAGCTGGCGATATCGTTCAGGGTGCAGGTACCATTGGTCACTGTGCCGTCTGCCGACATTTCGGTGGTCTCAAAGGTAAGCTCCATCATGTTTTCCTTGGTGACAGGGTCCAGATTGTCCGTGATCTGGACATCCATGGTGGTGCCGTTCACCGTGACGGGGGTCTGGGCGGTGGCGGTGGTGGTGAGCTTTGCCGCGATCTGCTGGTACACCTGCGCAACGGTCAGGCCGTAGGCGCGCACCTTGTCGCGGTCCACCTTCAGGATGATGGTGGCATCGCCGCTGCCAAGGCCGTTGTCCGCATTGGCAAAGCCCTCGGTATCGTTGACGATCTCCATTACCTTCTCGGAAACGGTGGTCAGCGTTTCCGGATCCTTGCCGTAGACCTTGACCGACAGGCCGGTGGCCAGCTGGCTGGTCAGATCATCGGTCATGCCGTACAGCTTGACCTCAGCGGTGCAATTCTCGATCTGGGACACTGCATCCTCCATGGCCTGCCGGGTCTTTTCCACCTCACGGGAGGAAAGGCTCTTGCTCATCATAACATTGATCTTGTATCTGCCGTAGGCATTGGCGGAGTTCAGGATATCGGTAATGGCGGTGGGCAAGCCCAGCTGGCTGATATCCAGACCGGCCATGCTGGTGTCGAGGGTGATGCCCACCTCTTCCACGTTTTCTACATTCAGGGCCGCCTCTGCCACCTGACCCGCAATGGCATAGGATTCCTCCTTGGTCAGGCCGTCGGCGGTGGACAGGGTGATCTGCGCCTCGTTGCTGGTGATGCTGGGCAGCAGCTCCACGCCCATGTTCAGCACCTGCCAGCCGCTGAACACCAGCAGCACCACCGCCGCGATCAGGGGCAGGGCACGGTGCTGCAGGCACCATTCCAGACTATGGGCATACTTTTCCTGCACCTTTTCAAACCAGGTAAGGCGCTTGGGTTCAGCTTTTTTCAGGACAGTAGAGGATGCCGCCGGGACCACCGTGAGCGCCACGATGAGGGAGGCCATCAGGCAGTAACCGATGCACAGGGACATGGGCATCATCAGGCTGCGCACAATGCTGGCCGAGAACACCACCGGCAGGAACACGCACACCGAGGTAAGGGTGGAGGCCACCACCGACATGCCCACCTGTTTTGTGCCCTGCACGGCAGCGCGGGCCGCAGGCACGCCGCGGCTGCGCAGACGGTAGACGTTCTCAATGACGACCACCGAGTTATCCACCAGCATACCAATGCCGAGAGAAAGGCCGGCCAGGGTCATCACGTTCAGGTCCAGCCCGGTAAAGTACATGAGCACCACCGCGAACAGAACGGACAGCGGGATGCTGATGCCGACCACGAGGGTGGGCTTGATATCCTTCAGGAAGATGGCCAGCACGATGATGGCCAGTGCAGCGCCCACCACCATGCTGGTGAGGATGCTGTTGATGACAATGGTGATGTAGTTGCCCTGATTGGACAGCACCACCATGTGCAGGCCGTCGTATTGTTTTTCCAGCTCTTTAAATGCGGTCAGGCAGTTGTCGGAGACCTCGCCTGCACTGGAAGTCGCATTCTTATAGATTTTGAGGATGGATGCCTTTTCGCCGTTCAGGCGGGTGTAGCTGTCGGCGGAGTTATCAATGACCTCCACATCCGCCACATCAGAAAGGCGCACGTCGCCGTAGCCCTCCACATGCAGCAGCAGGGCACCGCTGATATCCTTCACACTGTTGTACTCTTCGCCGACTTTCAGCAGCCAGGACTCGCCGTCCTTATCCTGCACGTAACCGGCCGGCATGGAGAAGTTCTGGGCATAGATGAGCTGCGCCAGCGTTTCAATGTCCAGCTGCTTTGTCACATCGGCCTGTGCCAGAGCGTTGGTCTTGGCCGTCTCGTACTCTGCCTTGGCAGCCTCCAGCTGCTTTTCGTACTCGTTCAGCATTTCACGCGCTTCGGTGAACTGCATATAGGCGTTGAGCTGCTGCTGGGAGAAGCTGCCCAGCGCACCGGAGAACTCGCTCATCAGCTGCGGCACATTGTCCATGGCCTTGATGGTGCTTTCCAGCGCGTTGTAGATCACATTCAGGCTTTCCTGCAGCTGCATCTCATTGGCAAGATCCTCTGCGGTGCTGCCCTCGGAGCCGGTCTCGGTATTCACGCGCTCCTGCAGCTTCTGCAGGGCGGTAGTGAGCTTATCGGTAATGGTGCGCAGCTCAGCCACAATATCGATCAGAGAGTCGATATCCCGCATACCGGTCTCGTTGAACTTGTCCATGACCTTCTGCAGACCGTCGCGCACCTCGATCAGGGCCTGCTGGATCTCAGGCTCCTTGACCACAGCGATCAGGTCGTTCACGCTCTCCAGAAGAGCCTGCGCCTGCGCGCGCACCGTTTCCACTGCGGCGCCCACCTCGGTGCTCATCTGGCTCATGACCGAGTTGGACACCGTATTGCCAAAGTTTTTCAGCTGCTTTTCGTATTCCTTGCGTCCGGCGGTGATCTGTGCCTCGGCGCTTTCCAGCTGGGAGCGGGCTGCAGCCAGCTGGGTATCGATCAGTTCCAGCAGCTTTGCGTTGATCTCGTCGATCTTATCCTGATTGAGCTGCACCTGCACCAGCTTTTCCACCAGACCGCTGGACGAAACGCTGGACACACCGCCCTTGCGCTGCACTTCCGGCACAAGGGTGTTCTGGATAAACTCAGAAAGCTCGTACTGGTCGGCACCTTCGCGGCTGACAGCCACCGTCATGAAAGCGTTCATGTTCAGGCTGTACTCAATGATGGAGGGGGTCAGGCAGGTGCTGGGCAGGTCGCTTTTGGCCTGATCCAGCTTATTGGACACCTTGACCAGCGCGCTGTTCATATCCGTATCCTCGGTAAACTCCATCAGCAGCAGGCTGTAGTTTTCTGCCGATGTTGCGGTGATCTTGGACACGCCCGGCACTGTGAGCGAGTTCTGCAGCACATCCGAGACCTCGCTCTCCACGCGCTCCGGGCTTGCGCCAGGATACACGGTGACCACCATCAGATACGGTGTGTTCACGTTGGGCAGCAGGTTCGTATCCATCTTTGTGACCGCCACAAAGCCCAGGATCAGGATCATGACCACTGCAACCAGCACCGTAAACGGCTTTTTGACACTGAATTTTTCCATTTTCTCCTACCGTTTCTCTGCCTTGCCGCAAAGCAGGACAGCTGCTTTCCCTGCGGGAAAGGCTACACTTCAACATTTTTATTATACACGCAAGCCCCCGCCTTGCAAGAGCGGGGTGGGATTCTTTTGCGATTCTTTGGATACTTTCGCAAGATTTTAACATTTGCCGTTCCGTTTTTCCATTTTCCGGCTGCGGGTGCGACCAAATTCGGTCAGTCTTCCTTTATGGATACGCGGCAGCAGGGCAGATTGTTGCACCTTTTTAAAATTTTTCTGCTGAAGCGCCAGAGCCGCTTTTTGTTTTTTGCGTGGAAATGTGCATTTGAATATGTTATACTAGAGTACAGAATGGATCAGCAGGCTCTTTTTCGGGCCTTATCCTATAGATTCGACCAATAAAAACGAGGAACACTATGAAAAAAGTCATTTCCGTCCGTTTCAAAGAGAACGGCAAAAGCTATTATTTTGATCCCGCCGGGGCCGACATCAAAACCGGCGAATACGTGATCGTGGAGACCGCCCGCGGCGTTGAGTGCGGCGAGGTGGTGCAGGGCGTGAGGGAGATCGCCGATGCGGCAGTGCCCAAGGCCCTCAAGCCCATTACCCGCATGGCCGACAGCGTGGATATCCGCCGGATGCGCCAGAACCGTGAGGACGAAAAGCGCGCCTACCGCACCTGTCAGGAATGCATTGCCCGCCACGGCCTGGAAATGAAGCTTGTGGAGGCCGAGTATACCCTAGACCGCTCCAAGATCATGTTCTACTTTACCGCCGATGGCCGCGTGGACTTCCGCGAGCTGGTCAAGGATCTGGCCGGTATCTTCCACACCCGCATCGAGCTGCGCCAGATCGGCGTGCGGGACGAGAGCAAGATGATCGGCGGCCTTGGCATCTGCGGCCAGCCCTTCTGCTGCAGCCGCTTTTTAAAGGACTTCCAGCCCGTCTCCATCAAGATGGCCAAGGAGCAGGGCCTTTCGCTGAACCCCACCAAGATCAGCGGTGCCTGCGGCCGGCTGATGTGCTGCCTTGCCTACGAGGAAAGCGCCTACGAGTACCTGAACAGCATCATGCCCATGGTGGGCAGCACCGTGCGCACGCCGGACGGTCTTGGCACCGTGCTGGAGGTGAACCCGGTTTCCGGCTATCTGCGGGTGCGCTGCGGCACCGAGAGCCTTTCGCCCCGTTACTATAAGGTGGGTGTGTGCGAATATATCAGCGGCGGCAAGCGTGCGCCCCGCCGCCCGGACCCGGACGACGATTACTCCGGCGTGCGCAACCCGGCCCCGGTGGTGGCTTCCTCCGACGATGGCGAAAAGCGCTGCGCGGGCGGCGGCTGCGGCCGGAAGCGCGCTGCCGAAAAGGAGTGAGGGCCGCGCCGGAGGTTCTGAGGGGTTAGTCTGCTAAAACTAACTGTTCTTCGTGATTTTTGCCAAAAAACTCCTGCAAATTTGGCCATAAGTTAGCCTGTGCTTTTGTGCAACCCAACAAAAAACAGACTTTTGTGTTTTTCGGGTCACGGTTAGTCTTGCCTTTTCTCACCTGCTTTGTTAAAATGCAGGCAAGGATATGATTTCCGGAGAGACATGCACAGCCGTGCCATACATGACTCTTCATACAATACTTCGGGCACGGAGATAAAAAGGAGAGTTTATTATGGCACACAAGGTTTCTGACGCATGTGTTGGCTGCGGCGCTTGCGAGGGCGCTTGCCCGGTTGGCGCTATCACCGTTGATGGTGTTGCTTCTGTGAACGCAGACGCTTGCATCGACTGCGGCGCTTGCGAGGGTGCTTGCCCCACCGGTGCTATCACTGCTGAATAATTTTAGCAGCTGCACAAAAAACGCATCAAAAGCAGCAGGCCTGTCCAAAGCAGGTCTGCTGCTTTTTTGTTTTGCAGTAATTCGCACAAATTCCCCGAGCAATTCCACGCATTTTTTTGAGAGGGTACGGCACACTTATCTATGGAACATTCTACCGAAGTCTTGTATAATAGAACTATGGTTTATTGCTCGCCGGAGCATCGTTTTGGCTCCGACGCGCTGCTGCTGGCCCGTTTCTGTGAGCCAAAGCGCGCCCAGAAGGCCGCAGACCTGTGCTCCGGCTGCGGCATCGTGGCGCTGGAATGGCACGACCGCGGCCACCGCGGCCCCTGCATGGGGCTGGAGCTGCAGCCGGAGGGCAGCGCTCTGCTTTCCGCTGCGGTGCAGGAGCAGGACATCGGGCACATTGAGCCTGTCTGTGCCGACCTGCGCGCTTTCCGGCAGGGCGAGGGAAGTTTTGACGTGTGTGCGTGCAATCCGCCCTATTTCACGGATGGACCCCAAAGCCAAAACGCAGCCCACGCCCTTGCCCGGCACGAGAACACCTGCACACTGGACGATGTGTGCCAGTGTGCGTTCCGCCTTTTGAAGGACGGCGGGCGCTTTGCGCTGTGCCACCGGCCGGAACGACTGGCCGAGGTGCTGGCGGTGCTGCGGGCCAACCGGCTGGAGCCGAAGCGGCTGGCCTTTGTAAAGAACAAGGCGGACGGCGCGCCATGGCTCTTCCTTGTGGAAGCGCAGAAGAACCGCAAGACCGGCCTGCGGGTGGAGCCGGATGTGTTGATCAGCGCCGGTGCGGCGTTATATGGGAGGTAAACTATGGCAGGAACTCTTTATATCGTGGCAACGCCCATCGGCAATCTGGACGATATGCCGCCGCGCGTAGCGGCCACCTTTGGCGCGGCAGACTTTATTGCCGCCGAGGACACCCGTGTGACCATGAAGCTGCTGAACTTTCTGGGCCTGAAAAAGCCCATGGTCAGCTACTATGAGCACGCCCTGCAGAAGGGCGAGGGCATCCTGCGCCGCATTGAAGCAGGCGAGAGCTGTGCCCTGTGCAGTGATGCGGGCATGCCCTGCGTCTCCGACCCGGGCGAGGTGATCGTGCGGGATGCGCTGGCCCGGGGCATCAAAGTGGTGCCGGTGCCGGCGGCTTCCGCCTGCGTCACAGCGCTGGCCGTGTCCGGGCAGGACACCTCCCGCTGGGTGTTCGAGGGCTTTCTGCCCGTGAACCGCAAGCAGAAAAAAGAGCGGCTGGCTGAGCTTTTGCAGGAAAAGCGCACCACCATCTTTTACGAAGCGCCCCACAAGCTGCGCACCACGCTGGACGATCTGGCCAATGCCTTTGGCGCAGACCGCAGCATCACCCTGTGCCGGGAGCTGACAAAGCTGCACGAGGATATCTGGAAGACTACCCTCGGCGAGGCGGTGGAGCACTACAAGACCAACGAGCCGCGCGGCGAGTATGTGCTGGTGATGGCCGGTGCGCCGGAGACCGCCGACCCGGAGCAGGAGCTGACGCTGGAGCAGGCAGCGCATCGGGCGCTGGAGCTGACCGGGCAGGGCTTTGGCCCCACCGCCGCAGCCAAGGCGGCGGCACAGGGCACACCTTATTCTAAAAGCGAAGTGTACAAGCAGCTGCTGGTATTGCAACAGGGCCAGCAGGCAGCGGAATGATACGTAACTGGTAAACAGAGGAGGACCCTTTTTGTGACAAAGCTTCTGGTTTTGAGCGACAGCCACGGCGGACGTGCCGCCATTGAGCGCGTGCTGATGAAAGAGAGCAAAAGCATCGATGCCCTGATCTTTCTGGGCGACGGCCTGCGGGATCTGGAACTGGCTCTGACGCTGTACCCCAAGCTGCGGGCCTACTCGGTGGCGGGCAACTGCGATTACGGTGCACTGGAACCCACCGACGGCCTTGCCGCCTTTGACGGCGTGGTGATCTTTTACACTCACGGTCATATGTACGGTGTGAAATACGATCTGGATACGCTGGCAGATGCCGCATCTGCCCGGGGTGCCGAGGTGGCGCTGTTCGGTCACACTCACATCCCCCATGCAGAGACCCGCAGCAAGGTGTTTTTGTTCAACCCCGGCTCCTGCGGCCGGTGCTACACCGGGCCGGACACCTACGGCATCCTGACGCTGGACGAAGGCAAAGTGACCGCCTATGAACATAAAGAGGTACCCAAACAATGAGCATCAATGAGGTGCGCTATCTGCCGGAATGCGGCAGCACCAACGCTTACGTGAAGGAACATTTTGAAGAGTTCGGCCCGGTGGGTGCGGTGTATACCGAGAACCAGACCGCAGGCCGGGGCCGCCTTGGCCGCAGCTGGGTGAACGCCGAGGGCAAGGCCCTGTATTATACAGCAGCCATCCGGGAACCGCTGGCCCAGCCTGCCACCCTGCCGCTGCTGGCAAGCCTTGCCGTGCGCACCCAGCTCAAGCTGCGCTACGGCGTGGACTGCCAGATCAAGTGGCCCAACGACCTTCTGCTCAACGGCAAAAAGATCGTGGGCATCCTGTGCGAGGGCGTGAGCTACGGCTACCAGCAGCAGGGCCGGGGCATTTTGTGCGGCATCGGCATCAATCTGGCCCAGCCGCAGAGCTACTTTGATGCCGCCGGTCTGCCCAACGGCACCTCGCTGGCACTGCAGGGCGCAAAGGTGGATCTTTCCACCGACCCCGCATGGCTGGCCGAGGGCCTGACCGACTTTGGCTTTGACCGCAACATGTATGTGTTTGCCCGCGATGGCTTTGCACCCTTCCGGGAGGAATACAAGGCCGCCTGCGTCAATCTGGGCCGCCGGGTCACCTTCGACCTGCCGGACGGCGGGCAGGGTGCAGGCGAAGCCGTCGATGTGGACGAAGAGGGCCGTCTGGTGGTGCGCACCGACAGCGGCGAAGTGCACGTTTTTACCGGCGAAGTATCGGTGCACGGCATCTACGGGGCCGTCTGAGTTTTATAGAGCTGTACGCTCCACGCAGACAGTTTTAAGTCTGCATGGAGTTTCTTTGCACATTTTTGCTCGATTTTTCCGCAAAACGCTTGAATTCACGAACTTTTTGTGAATTTGTTGTGTACATTTCCAGTTGCCAATTCAGTCATACTTTAGTATAATAGAGTACGTGCCAGCGCGTCCTTTTGGATGGGATGCGCGTGTTTAGGAAATCGGAAAACGGACAGCACAAGCGCCCTGCCCCAAAAAGCAAGGCGCTTGTGCTGTCGCAAGGAGAGCAAACATGAAAGATCAAGAATCCTTCAAGCCGTATATTCCTGCGGAAAAGATCACCGCAGAAATGACGGCGACCTCTGTGATCATGGGCATCATCCTGTCCGTGGTCTTCGGCGCTGCAAACGCTTATCTGGGCCTGCGCGTCGGCATGACTGTTTCTGCCTCCATCCCGGCAGCAGTCATTTCTATGGGCGTGATCCGCGTCCTGCTCAAGAAGAACTCCATTCTGGAGAGCAACATGGTGCAGACCATCGGTTCCGCAGGCGAGAGCCTGGCCGCCGGTGCCATCTTCACCATGCCCGCACTGTTCCTGTGGGCAAAAGAGGGCCTGTGCGACAAGCCCAGCATCCTGGAGATCACCCTGATCGCCCTGTGCGGCGGCATTCTGGGCGTTCTGTTCATGGTGCCCCTGCGCAACGCCCTGATCGTCAAGGAGCACGCCACCCTGCTGTACCCGGAAGGCACCGCCTGTGCAGACGTTCTGCTGGCCGGTGAAGAGGGCGGTGCAAACGCCTCCACCGTGTTCTCCGGCATGGGTCTGGCAGCCATCTTCAAGTTCATCGTCGATGGCCTGAAGATGATCCCCGCCGACATTGCCGTGGCCTTCAGCTCCTTCAAGGGTGCTCTGGGCATGGAAGTGTACCCCGCTCTGCTGGGCGTGGGCTACATCGTCGGCCCCAAGACCGCTTCCTACATGTTCACCGGTTCTCTGGTGGGCTGGATGGTCATTATCCCGCTGATCTGCCTGTTCGGCGCAAACATCTCCCTGTACCCGGCAGCAGCCGGCACCACCATTGCTGATCTGTATGCAGCAGGCGGTGCAGACGCTATCTGGTCCAACTACGTCAAGTATATCGGCGCAGGTGCCATTGCTACCGGCGGTATCATCTCGCTGATCAAGAGCCTGCCTCTGATTGCATCCACCTTCCGTGATGCCATGAAGAGCATGAAGGGCGGCAGTGCTTCCGGCACCTCCCGTACCGAGAAGGACCTGCCCATGCCCTTTATTCTGGGCGGCATCCTGCTCATCATCCTCATCATCTGGCTGGCTCCGGCCATCCCCGTCAGCCCGCTGGGTGCTCTGCTGATCGTCATCTTCGGCTTCTTCTTCTCCACCGTCTCTGCACGTATGGTCGGCATGATCGGCAGCTCCAACAACCCGGTCTCCGGCATGACCATTGCCACCCTGCTGATCGCTACCATGATCCTGAAGGCCACCGGCAACGTTGGCATCGAGGGCATGATCGGCTCCATGGCCATCGCCTCTGTCATCTGCATCTGCGCTGCCATTGCTGCGGATACCTCTCAGGACCTGAAGACCGGCTACCTGCTGGGTGCGACCCCGGTCAAGCAGCAGATCGGTGAGCTGATCGGCGTTATTGCCGCCGGTCTGGCCATCGGTGGTGTGCTGTACCTGCTGGACAGCGCATGGGGCTACGGCGGTGCCGAGGTCCCCGCACCGCAGGCTACCCTGATGAAGATGATCGTCGAGGGCATCATGGGCGGCAACCTGCCCTGGAACCTGGTGTTCACCGGTGTGTTCCTTGCCATTGCTCTGGAGGTCCTGCGCATCCCCGTGATGCCGTTCGCCATCGGCCTGTATCTGCCCATCTACCTGAACACCTCCATCATGATCGGCGGTGTTGTGCGCTGGTTCATGGACAGCCGCAAGAATGTTGACGCGAAGCTCAAGGAAGAGCAGACCACCCGCGGCACCCTGTTCTGTGCCGGTATGATCGCAGGCGAGGGCCTTGTGGGCATCCTGCTGGCTGTGTTTGCCGTGTTCGGCATCAGCACTGCCCTGAGCATTGATCTGGGCAACATTGGCGGCGTGGTCCTTATGATCGTGATGATCGCATGCCTGCTGGCCTTCTCCATGAAGAAAAAGAAGAACTGATGAGTAAGAAAAAGCAGTCCATCAACTATCTGGACCTCATTCCGCAGCGGGCGGAAACCCTGCGCTGGCACACAGACGAAGCCACCGGCCTTATCACCCTTGAGGTTGAGAACACCGGTGTGTTCAATACGATCGCGCAAAAAGTGTTTCATAAACCGCGCACCACACAGGTGCATCTGGACGAGACCGGCAGCTATCTCTGGCCGCTGATCGACGGCCAGAAGACCGTTGCAGACCTTGCTGAATGCATGAAGCAGCAGTTCGGCGAAAAGGCCGAACCGCTGTATCCGCGCATTATCAAGTACTTCCAGATCGTGGAATCTTACCACTTTATCAAGTTCCTCAACCAATAAGCGCAAAAGAAGCGGCGCTCAGAGCCTGTTGCAAGGCACTGAGCGCCGCTTTTCTTATTCTTTTTTGCCGCTCCAATCTACCGCATCTGCGGCCATGGCATTTTATCTTCTGCGCCTTCTCTTTTTGAGGCTCAGCGAGCCACCGCCCGCGGTAAGAGTGACCGCCGTTAATGCAGCGAGGATGAACAGCAGTGCGCACAGCAGAAGCGCCGTTGCCTTCATGTCGGTGCGGAAATCAGAGACATACTCCTTGTGGGTCACAAGGTCTACCGTGCCCACTTCATCGCCGTCCAGATACACGGTGGCTGTACCCACCACACTGCCGCTCTTGACGGTGGCGGAAACACTTTCCGGCAGGTCGAAGGAGTAGGTGACGATATCGTCCGCGTGGCCATAGCCGCTGACCGGCGCGGCAGCATACAGCTCCACTGCCGGTTCGGTGCGGCACTTGGTCAGCGCCACGGTGGTGATCTCGGTCTGGGTGTCCACCAGCGGACGGTCGGCAAAGCTGGCAAAGGCCCAGTCGAACAGATCATCGCACTCGGCAAAGAGGTGGTCCGGCGTATCGCAGCCAAGGATCACCAGCCCGTAGGTGTGGCCGTCCTTTTCCGCAAAGGCCACGATGCAGCGGCCTGCCAGCGTGGTAAAGCCGCCCTTGACCCACCGGACATACTCCCGGTAGTTGGCGCTCTCGCTGTTCATCAGGCTGTTGGAGCTGCTGATGGTATGCTCGGCCTTGCGGAGGTTCGTGGCCGGCAGGACATAGCTGGCGGTGCCCGCCACCTGTGCAAAGGTCTGGTTTGCCGCACAGGCGGCGGCGATCTTTGCCAGATCCTGCGCGGTGGACACGTTGCCGTAGTCAAACAGGCCGTGGGCACAGGTAAAGTTCGTGCCGGTGCAGCCCAGCTCCTGGGCACGGGCGTTCATCTGCTTGACGAAATCCAGCACGCTGCCGCCCACATCGTAGGCAATGACGCTGGCGGCGTCGTTGGCGCTGACGATGAGCATGGCGTTCAGCAGGTCGATGCGGCGCACCGTCTCGCCGATGCGCAGGCCCATAGTGGTGCCGTTGGCGTTCTGGATATCCCGGAACTCCTGGGTCAGCGCGGTGGGCACGGTCACTTCACCGTTCAGATCCTTGCCGCTTTCCAACAGCAGCAGGGCCGTCATGAGCTTGGTCAGGCTGGCAACATACTGCTGCTGGCCGGCGTTCTGGTTCAGGATGGTCTTGCCGGTGTCGGCGTTGAACAGGTACACCGCCTCGGTCTCGCTGGCGGTCTGGATGGGCATGGGATATACCGCAAGGCCCGGCAGTGCAGCAGCAGCGGCCAGTGCCAGCGTGAGCACCAGCGCCGTCATGCGGCGGAAGATGGTGTTTTTGAACATGAGCGTGCCCCCTTGTATCTGCTTGCCGACGCACGGCAAAAATTTTTGTTTTGAAACAGCTCCTACTTGCCGGAAAGGCTCTGGCTTGCTATACTACTTTAAAGAATACCATAAACCAGCCAAAAGAGAAAGAGAGAAAGGCGGTTTTTAACAATGTTTCTGTCCTTTTGTGGAAAAGTTCCCCGCAATGAGGGGGCTGCGTTCGTTGCGCCCAACGCCACCGTGCAGGGCGATGTGATCCTCAAAGCCGGTTCCACGGTGTGGTACGGGGCCGTGCTGCGCGGCGACGACGGCCAGCTTATCATCGGCGAGAACTCCAACGTGCAGGACAACGCCGTGCTGCACTGTGATGTGGGCGGGGCCGTGACGCTGGGCAGGAATGTCACCGTAGGCCACAGTGCGCTGGTGCACGGGTGCACGGTAGGGGACGGCAGCCTCATCGGAATGCACGCCACCCTGCTCAACCACTGTGTCGTGGGCAAAAACTGCATCATCGGCGCGGGTGCGCTGGTGCCGGAGGGCATGGTGATCCCGGATAACTCGGTGGCTGTGGGCGTGCCCGCAAGGGTTATCAAGCAGGTAAGCGCGGCCCAGATCGAGGCCAACCTGCACAACGCCGCCCACTACGTGGAGCACGGCAAGCTTCACGCCGCCGAGCTTGCCAAGGGCTGACCCTGTGCCGATTTTACAGTTTTTTACCATATTTTTTCGTCTTTCCGCCAAAAAGCCGACATTTTAATTGACACCTGCGGTCTTGTCTGCTATAGTGAAATTGGCAGTTTATGTCATTCTGGAATACCAGAATTTTTGTACACCGCGCTGTTTGGTTTTTTCATTGGGGGAATTTTGTAAAAAGTTCATTGTGGGATGTTTTTTCACAAAAATGTAATGACTTTTCACTTAAAATCGGGTATACTATACCTTGCGGGGAGGCGGGGCCGCAACCGTCTTTCCGCACATGATTCCTCCTCACACCAAAGCAATACCCCAAACAGAAACTCCCTCCGGTGTACCGCAAGCGCCGGAGGGAGTTTCTGTTTGCATCAGCTTTTGTATTTTATGATTTCCTGCAATCAAAGGAGAGATTTTTATGTCTGAACTGATCACCCGCCGTACTTTTTTAAAGGCCACTGGTGCCGCCGCACTGGTCGCTGCCGCCGGCAGTATGCTGGTTGGCTGCGGAGATGGAGCGTATGCTTCCACTCCCGAAAATCTGGTTGCTCCTCCCATCGATAATAGCGATTTCGCTAATTTTGGCTCTTTTACGGCAGATATCGGCCCTTTGAGCGGGCAGTGGACTTCCAGCTCCATCTATGAATTTGATACCCGCCACAACTATTTCTACACCGGCTTCAAACTGGATAATGAAAGCGGCAGCAGTGATGTCACCGTCAGCACCAGCAACTTTGCTTTCAGCCATACCGATGGCGGCACTGGTAAGGTATGTGGTCTTGGATACAAAGGTCTGAACAGCAGCAAAACCGCCTATGTATTCAACCAGTCTCTTGCTGTTCCTGCAGGCCGGTCCAAAACCGTTATTCTTTTCATCGACATCGGCCCCGTCACTACCTCTTCTTTCGATAAATTCTATAGAGGAACCATAACCATCACGCTGAGTAAACTTAATAATCAAACGGCCACCTTTACTTTTAACGGCCTGATCAGCGACCCTTCCTCTACCGTTTCCTGACAGTAAAACTCCCCTGAAATGCCGTAAAAAGCCTTTCGGGGGAGTTTTTGTTTACAGCGCGCGGAACTTTGCCGCAAACACGCTGAGCACGATTTTAGGGTTCACCTGCGCGCCAAGGCGCTGGATGGCGGCTTCGGCCAGACGCAGGGCACGCTGGGCGGCAATGCCCTGCACCGGTGCGTGGGGGCTTTGCCGCAGGCCCGCTGCCGCCACCGCACGGAAGTCCGTCAGCAGGGCGGCGGCACCGGCCTTGTCCTTTTCGTAGGCGGCCAGCAGGCAGGCTGCGGCATAGCTGTCACGGTCGGCAGCGGCCTTTGCCAGCTGCAGGGCCTTTTCCACCTGCGCGGTGCGGGCTTCGTCCTGTGCGGCGGCAAGCACCGTACCAATGTGCCCGTCGAACAGTTCGCTGTACAGCGCGGCCGTCTTTTTGTCCACCCCCTGTGCGGCGCAGTAGCGGGCGCACTGCTCCGGCGAGACAGGAGCCACTGCAAAGCTGACGCAGCGGCTGCGGATGGTGGGCAGCACGCCTGCCAGCGAATCCGCCGTAAGCAGGAACAGCACCCCCTCCGGCGGCTCTTCCATCACCTTCAGCAGGGCATTGGCAGATTCCTCGTTCATCTTTTCCACATGGTAGAGCAGCACGGCACGGCCCTCGGCCGAAAGGCTGGTGTTGAAGATCTCGCTGCGCATAGCCTTGACCTGACTGACCAGATATTTTCCGCCTGCGCCCATACCGGCAACGCTGATCGCTTCACGCACGATGCCGGTCTCCACATGGCCGCTGTCGCGGTCGCCGGGCTTACCCACAGCACGGCAGCATTCGCCCCGCAGAAGGGCCTCAGCGGGCGCTCCGCCTGCAGGGTAAAGATAATCTGCCGCAATGCAGCGGGCCGCAAAACCGGCTCCAAGGCCCTCTTCACCCACCAGCAGCACGCTGTGGGTCAGGCGGCGGGCTGCCAGCATCAGCTGCACGCTGCTTTTCAGTTCTGCATTGCCCTCCATGCGGTCCAGCATCATGGTGTTTCTCCTTACCTTCTGTTTCTCCGCTTCCACTGCTCACGGCGTACCCACGCGCGGACGGAACGATAGGCCATCGGGCCAAAGAACAGCCAGACGTTCGCCATGCTGAGCAGCAGGCTCAGCTTTTGCGGCAGCGGCGCGCCCAGAAAGCTGAGCACCCACAGTGCTGCCGCAAAAAAGCCAAAGTATTTTACCCGGATGGGGATGACAAAGAACAGCAGCACCTGCACCTCCGGGTACAGCATGGCAAAGGCCAGCAGCAGCGAAAGGGACAGGCAGTAGGTGCTGCCGGTCACGCCGGTGAGCAGGCAGGCCAGCACAGTGCCCAGCATCCCGGAGAGCAGATACACCGTATAGCGGAAATCGCCCCACTCCTGTTCCAGCGCTGTGCCGATGAACCATGTGAAATAGATGCCCAGCACCGCGCTGAGGATGCTGCCGCCGTAAGAGGGGATGAACGCAAAGGTGATGATGCGCCAGATCTGGCCGCGCAGCAGAAAATAGCGGCTGAGTGCCAGCCAGACACTGACGGTCTGGTTGACAAACAGCTCGATGGCCAGCACAAGGATCTGCCCGCCCACCAGAATGTTGGTCAGATTCGGGATGCCGAAGCGGCCGTATTTGCGCTCCAGCTGGTTGAGCCAATTGTTCATATAGGGTGCCTCCAACGCATTGTATTCCGATATCGGTGAGTTTTGCCGCATTTTTCTGCTGTTATTGTACCATGATTGGCCGGGGCATTCAAGGCGATGCCCCGGTGTGGAAAACCGCTGCATCTTCCGCCCAAAAATACAGCTGTCAAGCGGATCTTGCGGCACAAAAGCACAACCGGAAAGTGTATGGAGTTTCCTGTCTGGAATGAACTTTTCACTTTTTCCACCGGGTTTTCCACCGTTTTTGTGAAGAAAAGGGCAAGTTTTCCATGAGGTTTTCCACTTTTTCCACCGGGTTTTCCACAGCAAAAGGACATCAGCCCTATACACACCGTAATTCAGGCCACAGCTTTCTGGTAAGTTTCGGTTTTTGTGTCGTCAGACTTTTTGTCATTACTGCTTCCACATGCTGCAAGACTAAACCCGGGCATTCTGCCTTTTATAAAAAAGAAAGTCGAAGGATTTTCTTTGCATTCTACAAACCGTTCCCGAGCGGTGATTTATTTTTCTCCAATCTGGAATGGCTGGCCCCAAGTTTTCAACACCGGGCCGCTGCCGTTTTTCTGTGTGGAAAAGGCGGGGAAACATGCAGTTTTCCACACCGGAAAAAGCAATGCCGGGCAGTCCGCAGACTGTCCGGCATTGCTTTATTATTTACATCATATTGTGGAACACCAGCTGTGCGATCTGGAAATACAGGATCAGGCTGCAGGCATCCACGATGGTGGTGATGAAGGGGGTAGCCATGATGGCCGGGTCGGCACCCAGCTTCTTGGCTGCCAGCGGCAGCATACCGCCCACCAGCTTTGCCAGAATGACGCTGAAGAACAGCGAAACGCTGACCACGATGGCATAGCCCATCACGTTGGCGTACTGGCCGGGGAAGAGGAAGGTGTACATCAGGTAGATGCGCAGGCCGTTCACGATGCCCAGCACCGCGCCCACGATGGCAGAGACGCGGATCTCCTTGCCCAGAACGCGGAGGAAGTCGGCCGGTTCCACCTCGCCCAGCGCCAGACCGCGGACCATCAGGGTGCTGATCTGGTTGCCGCAGTTGCCGGCGGTGTCCATCAGCATGGGCATGAAGGAGACCAGCAGAGGCAGGCTGACGAAGGCTTCCTCGTAGTGGGTGGTGACCATGCCGGTGAAGGTGGCCGACAGCATCAGGATGAGCAGCCAGGGGATGCGCTGCTTGGCGTGGGTCCAGACACTTGTGCCGAAATAAGTCGTTGCATCGTCATCCGGCAGAATGGCCGCCATCTTCTGCATATCCTCGGTGGACTCGTCGGTCAGAACGTCGATTGCATCGTCGATGGTGATGATGCCGACGAACATGCCCTCGTTGTCCAGGACCGGCATGGCCGTGAAGTCGTAGCGCTGCATCTCACGGGCCACATACTCCTGATCGTCCGTGACCTTCACAGCAACGACGTTGTCGTCCATGATGTCGGCAATGGGGGTCTGGGGGTCGGCCAGCAGCAGGCTGCGGGCAGACACAACGCCCAGCAGACGGTTGCGCTCGACGACGTAGTTGGTGTAGACCGTCTCGGCGTTCTCGCCCTGACGGCGGATGGCGGCCAGCGCATCGCTGACGTTCATCTCCTTGCGCAGACGGACGTATTCGGGCGTCATCAGACTGCCGGCCGAGCTTTCGGGGTAGTTCAGCAGCTTATTCAGGCTCTCACGGGTCTGCTTGGAAGATTTCTCCAACACCCGCTTCACAACACCGGCGGGCATATCTTCCAGCAGGTCGGCGGCGTCGTCCAGGCTCATCTCCTCGATGGCGCTAACCAGCTCCACATCCGAGAACGCATTGACGAGGTCATCGCGGGCCTCATCGGACATATAGGCAAAGGCCTCGGTCGCCACTTCCTTTTTCAGCAGGCGGAAGACCACCAGACGGTTGTTTTCGTCCAGTTCTTCCAGCAGCTCGGCCAGGTCGGCGGGCTGCTCTTCTTCGGTGACTTCGCGCAGCTTGACATACTGCTTTTTCACCAGCATTTTCAGCAGGCGGCTCTTGGTCAGCATCTCGGGGTTTGCCTTGACCTCTTCGTCGCGGGCCTCTTCTTCTTCGGCGTCCCGCACATCCTGCTTGAGGTCTTCGGTGGCCTCCTCGCTCAGGTCTTCGGCCAGCTTCCGGCGGACTTCCGCAGGGATATCTGCGGGCAGTTCGGGCACCGGGAGCGATGCTTCCGGGGCCGCGCTCTTTTTTTCTTCCAGTTCCATTTGTGTTCCTCCTTACCGTTTCCGGCGGATCGGACAGCACACAAAACAAAAAGCGCCGCCTGCTTCCCGCAGCGAGCCGTTCTGCCCGCTGCGCGCACCAAGCTGCGCCCTTTCTCCCCGCTGAGAAGTGCCCACACAGCACCTCTTACCGGGCAAAAAAGGCGAACGCAGCTGCTTTCTGGTTCTGCTGTGCCGCAGTTGATCCGTGTCTTCGACTATGATCCGGGTCCATTGTCCTGCGTTCACCTCCTAAAGATCTTTTCCACTTTTTATTATAGCGCCGCCCAAAAGGCCGGTCAACCCTA
>ENA-UPWO01000323-UPWO01000323.1-human-gut-metagenome-genome-assembly--contig:-NODE-323-length-31451-cov-58.405240_pt1 | contig 31451 bp, 23 predicted proteins | sample MGYA00250056_ERZ773388 | MGnify/ENA primary metagenome ERZ773388 (study PRJEB29103, sample SAMN06112004) | human gut metagenome | biome: human gut; feature: ankylosing spondylitis patient; material...
TGTATTTGCTTGTCAAGGCATCGAGCCTTGTCAAGCAAATGCCGACGCGGGGACGCGTCGCCCCCAGGTGAGGACGCAATGCCCCCAGGTGAGGACGCGATTTCTGCTCGCAATGAAAAAGATTAATGATAGATTAATGAAGATTAATGTTTAAAACCTGCTCGCGAAGCGAGCCTATGCGTTCTAAACGTTCTAAACGCTCAAAGCGTTTGATGTTATTCATGTTTGAAAAAGTGGAAATTACGCGTTAAATGTGTAATTTTGTACAAAATAATTAAAGTTGTACTATGATTACTTCGCTTTCTGTTTTAATTCCTGTTTATAATCGTGACTGCAGTCAGTTGGTGCGCGCCTTGCAGCGTCAGGCAATGCGCATTGAAGGGTTGCAGTTTGAGATATTGGTGGCCGATGATGGGTCGTCGCAGGAAGAACTGAAGGCGGCCAATCGTGCGGTCAATCAGTGGCAAGGGTGTCGTGTGGTAGAACGTTCTACGAATGGAGGACGCGCCGTTATTCGTAATTTGTTGGCTAGGGAAGCAAAGGGGGAGTATTTGTTGTTTCTTGACTCTAATGTGAGTCTGTTGCATGATGATTTCTTGTTGCGTTATGTTGAGCAAGGGGGAGAGCAGTCGAGCGAAGTAGATGTTTTAGTGGGAGGTTATGAACTGACTCCAGCAGCGGGTTATGAGGTGAATGGTAATTTGCGTTATCGCTACGAACTGTCGTGTAGTGCGGCCAATCGTGCGGAAGAACGTGCCAAACGTCCGTATATGGCCTTTGTATCAAAGAATTTTATGATACGTCGTTCTGTGATGTTGCAATGTCCCTTTGATGAGCGCATACGGCGTTATGGTTATGAGGACGTTCTGTTGGGCAAGCGATTGCAGCAGGCGAGGGCACAGGTGAAGTATGTGGACAATCCTGTGGGATTTTCAACGTTTGAGAGCAATGCAGCTTTTTTGCGTAAGACAGAAGATGCGCTGCTTAATTTAGTAACGTTGAAGGAGGAGATGAGCGGATTTACACACATACAGTCGGTGGCAGAGCGTTTGATGCGTCAGCATCTCGAAGGGCCACTCTTGATGCTTTTCTCCTTGTTGCGTCCCCTTATGCGCCATTGTTTATTGGGTGATAATCCAAGTGTACCATGTTTTAATGCGTATAGGCTCTGTTATTACCTTCAGTTGCTAAAAAAACAGGTTAAGTAAAATAGTAAAAATATATTTTACCCTTTCTTCTGCCGTTTTTTAACTAAAAAGTAGTGTACACTTTCTAATTTTAGTATTTTTGTATCCTATAGTCTATTTCTTTATAAAAAAATACTAAAACTTAAATATGATAAGATCAATTATTCAACTACTGAGTCGTTTATTCCTGCTATTGTGTGTGGGGTGGAGTAGTGTCGCCTCCTTGCGTGCGCAAGTGCAGCATGCCGTGAGCGATTTGGTGAGCGGTACGTATTATCGCATTAGAACAGCCAATTCAAGAGCTGAAGCGTTAGCGAATGGTTACTTGGCCGATGAGAGTGGTATGGTAAAGGCACAAGCCTTTAGTTCGACCGATGCAGATGTGCAATTGTGGCTCGTTACGGCCGTAACGGGCAAGAGTGGTTATTACACCATTCAGAACAAGCTTACGCAAAAGTACTTGCAAGGCCCGGTGGACACAGATAGTAAAATTGCTACTTCAAGTACAGCTACGGAGGTGTATGTACCCAAAAACACGAAAACAGGTCGCAAGTACGAAACATGGTATAACATCATGACAAGTGCTGATGCCGTTTATAGTTATAATTGGCGTGGTGACTTGTGTATGCGTGGTTATCAACCCAATGATGGTGAAACTAAAGATAATCTTTCAGGTTCGGAGTGGCGCTTTGAGGTGACTTATGCTGATGAAGATGCCTATATGGCGGCAGAAGGTCATGTGCTTCCTGTTGCGGGTGATAAAGTGTATCGCATCTTTAACGCGTCAAGTTCTTTTTCTGATAAAGCCATTTATGAATATGATAATGCTTTGGGAAGCACCACTGACGATACGAACGATGCACAGTATTGGCAACTTGTAGCTCAAAGCAATGGTACTATGGCCATTCAAAATTTGAAGACGGGACATTATGTGCAGTCATTGAATGGCATGAAGAATACGCAGTACAAGGTGGGAACAAAGCCCTATGGCTTTACGATAAGTAAAAATAGCAATAAGATTTGGACTCTTGGCTACGACATAATTGATGCAGAATCAAGCACAAAAGAAAAGTTAGGCTTAAATTGCACTGACAAACCGAATGGTGCCATTTATAGTTGGACGTTGTATGATGGTTCGAGCGACTTAAATTCGTGCTGGCACTTTAAAGATGCTGGACTGACAGAAGAAGAAATTGCTACGATTAAGGCCAATCGCACTGCTTTTGCGAAGGAAGATTGGTTAACCGATATACTAAGCAATGCCAAAGTGCGTATAAAGTCGCGCCGTGCAGTGGCAGGACATCAAACGCGTGCTTACGTTACCGATTTGACCAATTCAGTTACCGATGGTGCAGGCACTTGTCGAATGCAGGTGGCTTTGACAGATGGCGATGAAGGTAATCGCCAAATATGGATTGCTGAAAAGAGTGGTACGGGATATAATTTCCGTAATTACTATACGGGGAAGTATTTGAACTATACCAATACGGGTGATGCACGAACCTTTTATATACGTTATAACCCCGACAATGCCACAGATGAATATTACGTTCATTTGTCTGAAAAATCTGATTTTAGCGGTAACGGTTTGCATTATCAGGTGGACGGTCACGTAGTAATGGGTTGGGACGTCAATGCCACTGACTACGAAGGCTGCGATTGGTTGCTTGAGAGTGTTGACCTTACTGACGATGCGGTATACAATCATTTCGACAAAATGGAGGGTCGATTGACCGAAGTCGTTACGGACCAGTATGTGATAATTCGCGACGTTTACAACACAGTAATGACCGAAAATATTGGTACGGGTACTGGCGATGTAAGTGAACGAAATGCTAAAAAGTATAATCAGTGTTGGAAGTTTGTGCCCGTAGAAGGCAAGGCAGGTTATTATCAATTGCAAAATGCCTTGACTGGCCATTACATCAACTTCGCAGCTTTTAATACGCAGTGTGTTGTTACTTCAACGGCACCAGATGGCGGCTTTAAGGTAAACAAAATAAGCAACTATCCGAAGTTCAATACCTACTTTGACTTTACTATTAGCGGTCGTGAGTCGCAAGGATTGCATAGTTCTAATGATCGTATATTGGTGTGGAACACTTATGCAAACGATGGGTCTACTGCTTCTACATGGAGCATTGAAGCTGCTAATATTACCGAAGCAGAATTAACTGCAGCAAAATTAGCGTATGCAGGTTTAACAGACGAGTTAACCGCTGCCGACACTTACAAGGCAGCCATTGGCACCTTCTTTAGCGACGCCGCTTGCACTACGCTTCAGCCCACCTATCAAGTTATGAGCGACGATGAACTCAAGACCGCTATGACAAATGCGGGCATTACGTCTACTAATCTGCAAAATATGGCAGTAAAGGTAAAGAACAACAGTTGGGCCAAGTGGGAGAAGACCTTCCGCGTACTCACTGCTGAGCCTTATACCAATCCCGACACGTGGAACGACATCTTAAAGATAGGTTACGTTTACACGCGCTTGACCAATCCAACAGGTATTTGGAGTAAGTCCAACAATGTCGTTTACGTATTCGTAGGAGCAGATATTCCCGAAGGAGCAACTGTCAACCTCCTACAGGTAATGAAGTCAGACTCTCAAGGCAGCAGCACGCAACTTAGCAAGGGCTTGAACGTTATTGCTACGAGCAACGAAGCAGCCCTTTATATCAGCTACGAAGTGACCACGAGCGATGCTACTGACTCAAAGAAGTGGCGTGACTATCCCGACATTCCTATCCACATTGAGGGAGGTGTCGTAGACGGTTACTTTGATGCTACCCGTACAGGCATTGATACTGATGCTGCTTGGAAAGAAATGGTAGCTGACGGACTCTTTGTGAAACCTTTTGCCATGATGAAGGGGCGCAACCTCATCTATCAGATGAACAGTACGCTGACGAAGCAAACTGTGCCAGAAAAGATGCGCGAGATAGTCGACTTCTGGGACTGGATGGTAGACGTACAACATTCGCTTATGGCCGTCAACGAGTACAAAGACCGTTGGCACAGTGTATTAGGTTTCTACTCATGTACGTATAACTATATGTTTGCGTCAAACTATGGTACGTATTACAACGAAAGCACGTTGGGCGAGATTCTTAGTTACGACAAGATGTCGGCCGGTGGTGGTTCGTTGTGGGGTCCTGCTCACGAGGTGGGTCACATTCACCAAGGTTTGATTAACATGATAGGTTGTACCGAAATCTCGAACAACCTCTTTTCACAAGCTGTGGTTCACTTGAATGGTAAGACTTCAACGCGATTGAATGGTCGTAAGTTCCGCGATGTAGCTAACAATTATGCAGCAGGCTATAGTTGGTTAGACTATGGTCGCATACATACAAACGAGATATGGGACTGCAACACGCTCTATCTTAAGCTCTACCTCTATTATGAGGTACAGAAGCATCACCCAGGCTTCTTCTGCGAACTCTTCCGCAAGTTGCGTAAAGACCCCTTGAATCATAGTAGAGGTTCGCGAGCCAATCCCACTCCAGCTTCAGGTGACTATTTGAAGTTTGCGGTGAAGTGTGCTGAGGTGGCGCAAGAAGACTTGAGTGAATTCTTTGAGGCATTCGGTTTCTTCCGTCCTTATGACCTTAAATATGTGGGCGATTATGGTGATTACTATGTCACTTGTACACAAGAAATGGCAGATGATGCTAAGGCAAAGATTAAGGCTTGTGGCAAGCCCAACGGCAACATACTCTTCGTTGAGAACCACATCAAGCACGAGCCCCAACAAGATCACGACGGCAACCTGCTCTATGACGCACAAGGCAATGTATTGTTGCGTACTGACTACAACGACCAAGATGCTGTAGGCAAGTGTGGCGACGTAGGTAGCTACTCAGAGTATGTAGCGGGTAACTATGCGAATGGTTATACCTACACACGTAGTGGCAACACGATTACTATGACAGGTGAAGGTGCCGTAGGTTATAAGGTGTACGACAAAGACGGCAACTTGCTCTACTTTGCCAACACCAATTCCTTCGTATTGCCTCAAACCGTGGCTGACAAGTTGGCCGAGACGGGGCAAAAGATGGTACTTAAAGTGGCACAAGCCGATGGTACTGACGTTACGCTACCTGCAGCCGATGCTACGAAGTATACATTAAAGGTGTATCGTGCTGATGCTTTGACTACTGATAAGTGTGCAATGGTTTATACCGACGGAACAGAAGCCACATTGCCAACAATTAAAAACAATGAGTTGGTATATATTGAGGCCACCGATGCCACTGTGCCAACAACGCTTACAGAGCAGACCAACTACGTGAATGCTGCCGACAACACGGCCTATAAGCTCGTGCTTACCGACAAGCAAGACTTCTATGCGCCTTCGGCCTTTACGGCACAGACCGTCACTTATAGCCGTGCGAACACAGCCGGTTATAATAGTGTATGTTTGCCCTTTGCCATTTCAGCAGCTGACTTTGGTAGCGAGGCACGTCTTGAACAATTCACTTCAACTGATGGTCAGAGCGTACGCTTGACCTCTACCACCGACGAGAATGCAGCCGCTCAGCCTTGCTTCGTTTACTGCCCCGAAACGCAGACAGAGTGGACACTCACGAAGCAGAATGCATACATTGTAGCCGAACCTATTGAGGCTTCTGACGGCAATGCCGTCCTTCATGGTTCGTTTACGAATGCTGCTATTGGTGCAGGTCAGTACAAACTCACTGCTGACGGTACGGCCTTTGGTGTAACAACGAACAAGGGTAAGGTAACGGCCTTCCGCACCTATCTCACTCCCGCCACTACGGCAGGAGCAGCCGCACTGTTGCAAGTCTTACACGATGGTGCAGAGGTGACGGGTGTCAACACAGCCGTTCAACCTGCAGGCGTTAACCAGCCCGCAGCCGTTTACGACCTCACAGGTCGTCGTGTGCAGCGCATTACGCGTCCTGGCATTTACATCGTGAATGGTAAGAAAACGGTAGTTGGAATGTAGGTTTAATGAGTTTATGAGTTTAATAAGTTGATGAGTTTAATGAGTTTAATGAGTTGATGAGTTTAATGAGTTTAATAAGTTTAATGAGTTTAATAAGTTTAATAAGTTGATGAGTTCAATGAATTTATGTGGACTTATTAAACTCATTAAACTCATCAACTTATTAAACTCATCAACTCATTAAACTTTCAAATACAGGTTATGAGAAAGAGAAAATATATAAGTCCAGAAAGCACAGAGGTTCGATTACAAGCCGCACACATTTTGGCTTCAAGCCTTAAGATCAACCCTTCTGACAATGTTGACGAATGTGATAAGTCAAATGGCCGCTATTGGGGTAGTGATGAACCTTGGGCAGAAATGTATCGGAAAGCAGAAAATTAAATAGTAAATAGATTATAAATTGGTATTCAAAATTAGTTTATATCAATTCATATCAACTAATTTTGAACACCTACTTATCAAAAGAAGCGCAGCAAGTGGAGCATGCTCTACTTGTTGCGCTTCTTATATTAGAGATTGAAGTTTCGGATTTAGCAAGGGCGGGCTGAAAGCCCAATGTAGCACATAGCCCAGGGCAAGCGAAGCGACACCCTGGGTTTTCCGCATAGTAGAGTCTCCGCGCCCTGTAAGGGCAAAAGCCTTAACCCTTTATGTTGTTATTCTTGCTTGATAGCTGATTTAGCGGTCTTAAAGTGGAACACCGTATGTATATTTGTTCAATACTTGCGCCATGTCTTAAAGCTTTTGCCCTTACAGGGCGCGACTGCTCCAACACGTTATACCCAGGGTGTCGCTTCGCTTGCCCTGGGCTATGTGCTACATTGGGCTTTCAGCCCGCCCTTGTTAAATCCGAAGCTTCAGTTTTCTACTGTATCAGCCATGTTCCGCTCTTCTTTTGCGCTTTGAGGCGCGTGGCGCGGTCCATGGTACCGATATAGCGGCCTGCGGCATCGTAGGTGGGGTGAGGCGTGTTGTCCTTATCCTTTTGAAGGGAATGAATGCCCGTCTCTGTGCCCCCCATGAAGTCGAAAGAGATAAGGCCTGTGGCAGACTCCGTGATGTTAGTCAAGGGTTTGTTCATCTTTTTTGTGCCTGCGGCATTCTTGTGAAAGAGCGAGGCCGCGGGGCGCGAAGAGTCCGTCAGTTGCGTCTTGTGTGAGGTGCCAGGGAAGGGGTCGCCCGAAAGGTTTTCGTAGCTCAGTTTATTGTCAGCTGCGATGATAGAGCAGCGTTGGTGGCTTTTCACGTTGTTCACTTCATTGTTAAACCAAGCGTCCGCATCGTAGTCGACGTGAAGTACCAGAAGACCGTGTCCCTCAATCATAAGGTCCGAGCCAGTTTGTTGACGATTCTCCAATAGATAGTATTCGTCGGGATAGTTATCATTATATATAATATAAGCCTCAGGCGATTCAGTCAGTGCGGCCATGTTAGTAATTGTAGTGGCCTCCGTGAGGCGCTTCGGTGTGAGCCAGCCGCTCATCCAACGTTCGTAAGAGGTGTACCCCGTAGGTTTGTAACCATCGTCACTGTAGCAGCCGTAGTCCATAAGGCTCCAAGCGTCCATGCCAAAGGCTGAATTGCTTGATCCTGATGTGTCATAAAGGTCGGGCAGTCCAAGGCAATGGCTAAACTCATGGCAAGCCGTGCCAATGCCGTCCATCTGAACAGGATAAGATTCGTTGCCCAAGAGTTCAGGCGAGCAGCCGTAAGTGTCGATTGTAACGCCATCATAGCTGAGCTTATAATTCGCAGCAGAAAGTTGCCATTCGTGCGGCCAAATGGTGTTGGCGAGTGAACCGTCTTCGTCAGAAGACTCACCATACCCCGCATAAATAAGGTATACTTGGTCCACCTCGCCGTCATTGTTCCAATCGTAGTCCTTAAAGTTGAGCGAGGGGTTTTGTTGTTTGGCCAATTTGATTGCTTCATACACCATACCCGCAGGGTTCTTATCGTCGCCATTGCTATCGTTGCCGCCATACGAGGCCATATTCTTTGACAATGTGACGGGACCAACCACGTCGAATGTCACGTCCAACTGCCCATAAGACTGTGCGAGAAAGTAGTCGTGTACGCTGCCCGCGTTGCCATTCTTATTATACCCCACGAGGTTGAATTGATCGTCAAAGGCTTGGCGCGTGTGAGCGGGTTGCATCTTCTCATCCTTAAAGTTAACAAGAACGACCAATCCTCGGTGTTGTCCCGTGATATTGGCAGGTTGTTGTGACGTCGTGCCGTCAGTTGCCGAAGCAGCACGCGAGAGACGTTGACGGCCGCGCTGCTTGAGGGGTTGGCTCTTGGTCGTGTTGGCCAAGCGCATGGTGCGTATTGAACTCAGTGCTTCGCCATTGAGGTTTGCGTTGCTAATAAACGAAAGTTCTTCGCTTGTGCGCTGCGTAGCCTCGTGTGCTACGAGGGTAGAAGCCTTGAGCGTAGTGCCTTGCAATTGTGCGTAACGGAAACCGCCGTCAGCGGTACGTATAACGGGCACACCATCGGTGGTAGTGAAGTAGTGGAAGTGTTCATCACCCTGAAGGGTAATCGTAAGGCGGGTGCCGTCGGGTTGGGTTATGACGTGTTGAACACGGCGTGCTGGCACAGCGTTCACGCCAAGGGCTATTGTAGCGGCCAACGCAAAAGAGAGGAAACGTTTAATCATACGCGAATACATTAATTATTTGTATGGACAAAGGTAACGAAAAAGTTTAACGAAAAAAACTAATGAAATAATTAACGATAATTTACGTGGTAAATTCTGTTCAAAACGATGCGAGCAACGTTTGGTTAACGTTTAAGTTTAGGCGCGCTTCGCGATTTGTTTTGAACATTAATTATCATTAATTATCCATTAATTATTCCATTAATTATTCCATTAATTATTCCATTAATTATTCCATTAATTATTCCATTAATTATTCCATTAATTTTTTCGTTAATGTTCATTCTCGTTAGGCCGATAAATTGCAGTTTGAAAGTCTAATACGAATAAGTATTAACGAAAAAAATTAATGAAATAATTAATGGATAATTGACGATAATTAATGTTCAAAGCAAAGCGCTCAGCGCGTCAAAAACCTTTTATGTTTTAATGTTTTCGAACTCACTGTTCGTGGATTTAACGTTATATTTCGGTAAAATACCGGTTTTACCGGTACTTTCAGCGTTGAAAATCAACAAACATCGAGTGTTGATAATATTTTTCGTAAATTTGCACCCGATAAATTGTGCAAAACTAAATGCAATTTAATTACACTATTTACTAAACGCATGAAACGTTTCCTGTTATTTATACAAGCAGCCGTACTTCTCTTTACGCTGCAATCGTGCATTCAAGACGAAGATTTGAATGCAGAGTGCGACATCGAGGGTGTTGACCCTACGTGGTTGGGCGAACACCCTGGCATGGTGATTGGTAATCCATTGGTGAACCAAGAGAAGCGCACTATCGACTTTACGCTTGAGAAAGGTGTTGACCGTACGGCGCTTAATCCCCGTTTCTTACTTTCCGACGCTGCTACGATTACTGCTGAAGTCGACGGACAGACGATCAATGGCAACGGCATTACACGTAACTTCAAGACTCCTCAAACTTATACAACTCACTCGCAAGACGGCAAGTGGCAAAAAGACTATACCGTAAGCTTTGGATACTTCACTGGTCTTGCTGCCATGAACTTCGATCACTACCAGCTCGATGCCAATAATAAGTACTACATCTGGAACGAGGTGGAAGCCAAGGAAGACGAGAGCAACCCCGACAAACCTCTCAACTGGTGGGCGTCAGGTAATGGTGGCTATGTCATGGTGGGTATCGCAAAGACCCCTCTGGCCTTCCCTACTGCTCCCTTTACCGATGACGCGTTGGGAGCTTGCGTGCGCCTACAGACCTGCCGCACGGGGTCGTTTGGCGATATGGTAAAGATGCCGATAGCCGCAGGTAGCTTATTCATTGGTACGTTTGACAATAAGATAGCCATGAAGCGTCCGCGTGAGGCAACCGCTTTCGGCCTGCAAGTGTTGGCTAAAATCCCCAAAAGTTTAGAAGGCTATTATCGCTACACGGTAGGCGAAACGTTTACCGACAAATACAAAAAGGTATGTCCCGAACGCCGCGATACAGCCGACATCTATGCCGTTGTATATGAATGCGACCCCAACAACTTTGTAGCCTTGAATGGTGACGACGTGTTGACCTCCGACCGCATCGTGATGATGGCACGCATCGACAATCCTGGCGAGCCCACTGAGTGGACCCACTTTAGTGAACCCTTCAAGTTTAAGAACGGCCACACCGCTATCGACCCCAACCGCCTCGCGCTCAAAGGTTACGCCATAGCCGTAGTAGCTACGTCAAGCCGTCAAGGTGCTTACTTCGAGGGTGCAGTCGGCTCCACACTCGACATTAGCCAGTTTAGATTGGTGTATGAGTAGAGAGGGAGTTTAATAAGTTTAATAAGTTTATTGAGTATATAAATATGAGTACAACAACGTTAAATCCCAATATGGAGGAACTTCGTCTTATCCTCCCTTCAGAAGACGTCAAATTATTCAAGGACTTGGCTAAGAAGTTCGGTTGGAAGATAGGACGTAAAAAGAAGTCGGGCATGGAAGAGGCTATGGACGACATTAAGCACGGACGTGTGAGTGATGTTGGTGATATTGACGAATACTTTAGAAAGTTAGGTGTAGAATGAAGTACACGATACGCGAAACTAACAAGTTCAAGAAGGACGTTAAGCGTTGCATAAAGCGTGGACTTCCATTAAAAGAACTGAAAGTAGTATTCAAACTCTTAGAAGAGTCAGGCCAATTGCCTCCTAAATATCGTCAGCATAAGTTAACAGGTAATTATGAAGGGTATTGGGAATGTCACATCAAAGCCGATTGGTTGCTTGTATGGCAAGAGATTGAGGACGAGTTAATTCTCATTATGACCGACACAGGTTCACACGCTGATCTTTTTTAATCGTTCAACAAAGAAATGAAACGCATATTCCTACTCCTTACGCTCTTGCTGAGCGTTGGCATGCAAGGCATGGCACAGCGCGAAGTAGAGCCCGCAAAGGAAACAGATACGAATTTGATTAAGGCCGCCTTGAAAGGTTGGCACGTGCGCTTAGGCGCAGGATTTAACATTGGTGGTACGTCACCCATACCCCTACCTGCTGAGATACGCCAGATTAATGCTTATCACCCGATGCTTAATATTGAACTTGAGGGCTTGGTACACCGTAAGTATGGCAAACACTGGGGTTCGATGCTTGGTATTCGTCTTGAGAATAAGGCCATGAAGACCGATGCACGTGTGAAGAACTATCACCTCGTGGCCTACAACACCGATGGTTCGGGTAAGATAGAAGGCGCTTATTGGGGCAATGTTAAGACGAAGGTAAATAATAACTACTTGACCTTCCCCATCCTTGCCACCTATTCTTTCAACGATCGTTGGCAAGTGCAAGCTGGTCCTTACTTCTCTTACCTCATCAATGGCAACTTTACTGGTTCGGCCTATAGCAAGAGCGACGACGATGTAAGCTACATTCGTCAGCCCAATCCCGCTGGCCCCGCCACAGAGGTGACGAGTGCCGACTACGACTTCTCGAAAGACCTTCGCCGCTTTGCGTGGGGCCTCCAAGTCGGGGGAGAGTTTAAAGCCTACAAACACCTCAGCGTATCGCTCAACCTGACGTGGGGCTTAAATAGCATCTTCCCTTCCGACTACGAGTCAGTCACTTTTGCGCTCTACCCCATTTACGGCACATTAGGGTTTAACTACTTGTTCTAAGCTTCTATTTTTGGGGCATCTTGATTTTTGATAAAAAACAAAAACAACTATACAAATTATGAAGAAAACTTTACTTACGTTTTGCCTTTCGCTCTGTGCCCTCTGCGGCATGGCGAAAACGCAAACTAACTACAACGAAAAGCTTGTGGTGACAATTAATGAGGTAAGCACGGATAGTATTCCTGCTGCTATCACTGTTGTTGACAATGGCGACGGGACTTGCGATTTTACGCTCAAGAACTTTCATTTAATAGATGGAGAGAGTGATATACCTATTGGTAATATTGCTGTAAATGGAGTTAAAATGGAAGAAAAGGCCTTCGGAAAAAGTCTTAGCACTAATCAGATTATACAAATAAAAGAGGGAGACGAAGAAGGTATTTCTTTTTGGATGGGACCAAGCCTAGAAGATGTTCCTGTTGTATTAAATGGCACCATTGTAGGAAATAAATTGTACGCAGTCATTGATATAGATATGACTGCTACGCTTAGCCAAATGATTCGAGTTGTTGTTGGTAAGGAAAATGAAACAACTGCCATCAAGGAAGTAAATGCTAAAAAGGAACAACCTACGAAAGTTTATTCTTTGGAGGGTAAACGAATTGTTAATGCCAAACTCCCTAAAGGTTATTACATTATCGATGGTAAAAAAACAATAGTAAAATAAGAAAAATGAAAAAGACTTTTTTTTGTGCCGTTTTACTCTCTATGTGTTCAACGGTAAAGGCGCAATTTCAAGTAAGTGGCGACTTTGAATCTGATTGGGTTACATATACTCCTTGGGATAGCAATGATAATGCTAATGCGTCTGGTACGACTCCTCAAGGTTGGAGTGTTTCTAACATCTACAATGCATTAATAAAAAGTGTACAAGTTGCTAGTCAAGTTGAAGGCTACAATTCAGACAAGGCTGTAAAATTGCAAAACATAAATGCGACACAGAATATACCCGCGTATCTAACTTTAGGTACTACTTGGGCTACAGCTCAAGCCAAAGGATTGGGAACTACCCAAAAAGAGGACGGTGGAACCTTTGGTGGCAAAAGCTTTGATAAACATCCTGATGCCGTTTCGTTTTATTATAAGCGTGAGAATGGTGGAGATGATGCAAGTTTTGTAGCATATTTGTGGAAAGGAACTTTTACGCAAAAAGATGTGCCTGGAAATACAACATATAAATTTACTGGGTTTGTAAATCCAACATTATGCACGATGAACAATAGAGATCGACAAGTGTTGGGCTATGATATGTCAAAATCTTTAGGTGGTGCTACTTCACAAACAACAGATGCAGTATGTGTAGCTAAAGTTGATGAGCATTTAAAAGCTACTACAACCTGGACAAAACATGTATCGGAGTTAGATTATGGGGAGTTTGCAGGAAAAGATGTAAAAGTTGAAAATATAAATATAATATTTGCGGCAAATGATTATTTCGCAAATAGAAGTTCTATTGTAAAAGATAATACTTTGACTATAGACAATGTAGAATTGGTATATTATCACGCTCTTAAATCTTTAGCGTATAAAGGTGCTGAACTCTCAGGTTTTTCTGCTGATAAGACTAATTATGACTTATATGTAACAGAAGATTTTGATCCTAAGAAAGTAGCTTTTAAGAAAAAAGGACAAGGAGCAACAGTTTCGGATAATTATAGTAATGGTACGTATACTATTACTGTAAAAGGTGAGGATTATGATGCATCAACAAATCCAACATCTATGACGACCTATACAATTAATGTCGTAAAGGTTCAGAATTTCACAAGTGATTTGTTGGTAAATGCAGGTGGCCTTTCTACAGCTCCTGAAAAGACAAGCATTCAGTTATTAAGCGAGTCTGATGGTTCAAAATCTCTTGAGCTTAAAAATTTCAAGTTTGCTGGTGCTGGTATTGGTAATATTAAGCTAACAAATTTGGAAGAAAAAGGTAACATATATACAAAGCAACAGGAAATAACGATAACCGAAGGTGATGACCCTGAAATCGGTTTTTGGATGGGTCCCCAATTAGGAGTAATACCTGTCAATGCAATTGCCACCGTAAATGGTGATCAAATGGTTGCTCAAATTACAATCAAGAACTTTCCTGAAGTTGGCAACATCAATGTAACCTTTGCTCCAACCATTACGATTGGTGCAAATGCATCTGTTAGTACTGAAGCAGGTGTGAATAATGTAATTGTCAATCGCACCTTTGCTAAGGGTTGGAATACGGTTTGTTTGCCTTTCGACGTAGCAGTAGCAGGTTTGCAAGCTACTAAGGCACAAGAGTTCGTTAGCTCAAATGGCTCAAGCTTGACCTTCAATGAGGTAGCTGATGGTGTGTTAAAGGCTAATGTTCCTTACTTGGTATTCTTTAGCAATGAAGTTTCAGATCCCTTCTACTATGGTGGTAAGGTTGAGGCTACTAATCCTACCCCCGTTGAACACAACGGTTTCACTTTCGTAGGTAACTACGAGGCAAGCAAGAGCATGCAAGGCTTGTATGGTGTAGCTTCAGAGGGTGACGTACAGAAGATTATGTTGGGCACTGCTGCTAGCACATTACCTGCTACTTGCGCTTACTTCACTACAAAAAATATGAACGCTAATGGCCTTCGCATCTGCTTTGACGGTGGCGAGGTAACTGGCATTAACCAAGTGAATGGCGCACAAGCTCAGAGCGCAGGTGCCGTTTATAACTTGCAGGGCATTAAGGTGAGCAACCGAGGCACTAACAACTTACCCGCTGGCCTTTACATTATGCAAGGCAAAAAGGTGATTGTAAAGTAATTGAATTGCGATAGGATAGTTTTTAAGTGAGCGCGCTGTTTGTTTAAAAACTATCCTACACAAAAACTAAACGATAAGTCATGAAAAAAGAATACATTGCGCCACGTGCTGCAGCCATTCGTTTGGCTATGGAGGACACGATGCTCACAGGTTCAAAACTGAGCACTGACGGTAGCGCTAACAGTGACATCACTATCTCTGACGATACGTACGACGGCACATTCCGCTCAAATGAACGTGGCTGGGACGCTGCGAACTGGATGGAGGAATAAATCCACATTGGGGGGCGCGTCCTGATTGGGGGGCGGGTTTTTAACCCGCGGCAGCAGCAAGTAAAACTTACTTATTGCTGAACGCGGGTTAAAAACCCGCCCCCCAATCAGACTCGCCCCCCAATTAGGACCGCCCCCCAATGTAATTATTTAAAATTATTGAGGCTAGTGGTATACAATGTGAACTCAGATGAAGGAAGGTTGCGTGGATTATTCATAATATATTGCCATACATTCCAATAATGTTGTGAGTTGCGTATGAAGCGGTCGAATGATTCGCGTTGCCAAACTTCGCCTGTATGGTTAAGGTGCTTGTTAATTTCTTGTGCAGAAAAGCGCTTAATGCTATGTAAAACATCTTGCACACGAATGTTTTCAAATGTTTCGATGAGCATGTGTACATGATTAGGCATGATTACATAATCGCAAACGTGATAGCGTTTATTATCAAAATAATGTATGGCATTAACCACTATCTGTCGTATGGATTCGTCTTTAAGAATGCAACTACCAAGAGATTGGTCGAGCAGGTTATTTACTAATTCAGCGCGTTCTTTATAATATTGATTGCGAAGAGTATCATTAGTAGGATTAGCATTAAATATTTCATTCCATTGCCTTTCTAAGGCTTTACAAGGTTTTAGAGATTCTACGGGCAGAGAATCGGCAAGTCTGAAGGTTATAAAAACAAAAGCGTTACCCATGTGCCAATGTGGCAAGTCTCCATGGGTAACGCTTTTTGGTGTGTACATGGTGTTAGATTTTATAGTTGAAAATGTGGCTTTGTTTTCTTGTTTTTGGGGCGGGTTGATTGGGGGGCGGGTTTTTAACCCGCGTTTAGCAATAAGTAAGTATTATTTGCTGCTGCCGCGGGTTAAAAACCCGCCCCCCAATTAGGACTCGCCCCCAATTAGGCCCCCCAATCAGGACTATTACTTCACCAATTTCTTGCCGTTGGCATTGATGTAGATGCCACCCTTGACGGGACGAACGACACGGCGACCAGTGAGGTCGTAGAGTACGTTGTTGCCCTTGTCGAGAGAGATTGTAGTCTGATTAATGCCTTGAATGTCGTCGGGGTTAATTTTGTTGCCGTCGCCACCGATGTAGGCTATGTCAGACTTGAGTTGCTGACCAGCTACGTCGTAGACTACCTGTACGCCGATGTACTTCACCTCGTTCTTAAAGTGCGTCATGATATTGTACTGCCCCCCGTAGATAACGAAGTCGAGTTGGTCAGAATAGTCGAAAGGAATGTCCGTCATCACTTTGTCAAGACCAAAGTATTGGTCGGGCGTGAAGGCATAGAGCTGATCATCGATGTAGATGTTGTAGTACATATTACGCGTGTCGAGCAAGCGGTCGTAGTCCTCCGTCTCTTCATTATAAGCATATTCGTTAGGAATGAAGCTAATGACGCCGTAGCCAACCGATTCGTCGTAAGGCGCGTAAGCAAGGTCGGTAACAGCCTCAGGCTGGATAGCCTTCTCCTGCCAGAAAGAGAAGTCAGGTTCCTCGTAAGTATAAAGCGCGTTCAAAGCATTCTTCCCTTGGTTGATGAGCATGACGTCCTCCGATGAGAGCGATTTAGTGTCGGCATTGTAGGTAAGCGTCATCTCGTCAGCTAATCCTGTAACCTCAAGGTAGTAGTCGTCTTCGCCTTCGCCAGTTTCAACGCGGTTGACAGCAGCAGGTTCGAAGAAACGGAACGTTTCGCTCTTAGGGTCAATGCCCAAGTATTGGTCGCCCTTAAAAATAGCTTCCTTGCCGTTAATCTCACCTACAATCCAAGCCTCTGGCAGTGTGGGATCCATGCCCTGAATGTACACCTTATTGCCTTCAAATACGACATCTTTTATGCGGCCGTAAACCTGGCCCGACTCCAAGTATTCCATTGCATACTTTTGCTTCCCTTCGGTAGAAGAAGGCTGAATAGTCGTAGCGTCAAATGAAGTTTGCTGCCATACGTAGTCGCCGAAGCCGCCCCATTCGCCAGCCGTAGTGCCCATACCGAGAATGCGGCTATCAGCCGTAGTATTGACAAAGGCGAGCGTGTCGTTGCGCCACGTAAACTTAACCGTTTGGTCGTCATCGGGCACAAAGGTAAGTTGATTGTCATCGTTCTTGACGGGGCGCATTCTAAAGAGGAAAGAGTCATCGCCCATTTCGGGATTATCGTAATGGGTGAGGTATTGAGGCAGCTTCACTTCTATCGTGTCGCCCACGGTGCGTGTACCCTTAATCCAAGCTTTTGTAGAGAAAGCGCAGAGCGGATTGTAGATGTAGACCGTCTTGCCGTCTCCAGCTTCTACTACGTGGCTTACAATGCCGTCGCGTGCGACGTCTTTTTCTACATAGCCCATGTTATTGACAAAGCTCACGCCAGAGCGGTATTGGTTAGCGTGGAGCGTACCCGTAGGTTGGTTGCTAATGAGCGTGTCGACCGTGGGTGTGTAGACGTTGTCGCTCGATAAGGCATGAGCTTTATAGAGGGAACGTGTAGCAGGGGTTGTAACTTTGGGCGCAACGCGATGAACGGTCTTGCGCACAGGAGTAGCAGCCGTAGCTACCGTGGCCAACAAGGCAGTGGCCATGAGCATGTAAAGGTTTTTCATAAAAAGTTGTGTTTATTGTTTACAGTTTGTAAAACAAAGGTACGGTTTGTTTTACAAAGTGAGAAGTAAAAGAATGGTTTTGTTGCATTGATTATAAAAAATCTCTATAATAAGTCGTGTGGATAAACTGCAATTCGTCGGTGTCTCGAACGCAAGCTAACTTGGGGGCGACGCGTCCTCGCGTCGGAAGCAAATATTTACAACATGCTGCTGCCGCGGGTTACAAACCCGCCCCCCAATTAGTTACTTTTTGTGTTCTATCCCTCAAGTGTGATGCTTTCGCTCTCAACGTGTTCGTGCATAAACATAGCCGCGCTGAGGTTAAACTTCTCACTGCTTTCGGTGGTGAGGTAGTGACACGTGCCGTGTTGGCTGAGGGCGGCTTGCATATCGGTGTGGCGTTGGAGGTAGTTACGCAAGGAGGCTGCTACGTATTCGCCCTGAGGCACGATGCGCACGCCAGCTGGTACGTATTTGACGATTTTGTTCATCAACAAGGGGTAGTGCGTACAACCGAGAATGAGTGTGTCGATCTGAGGGTCGAGACGCATGATGCCGTCGATGCGCTTCTTCACGAAGTAGTCGGCACCAGGAGAGTCGTATTCAAAGTTTTCGACCAATGGCACCCACATGGGGCAGGCCAATGAAGTGACAGTCACGTCGGGATAGAGTTTGTGTAGCTCTAAGTCGTACGACTGCGAGTTGACAGTGCCCTGTGTGCCCAAAAGGCCAATATGGCGAGTGTGACTCAAGGGGCCTACGGCCTCGACGGTGGGACGTATCACGCCCAGTACGCGGCGCTCCTCACCCAACCGTGGTAGGTCGCACTGCTGAATGGTGCGTAGGGCCTTGGCAGAGGCGGTATTGCACGCCAAGATGACAAGGCGGCAGCCACGGTGGAAAAGTTCTTCGACGGCTTGAAGGGTGTAACGATAGATGATGTCGAAGGAGTGCGAACCGTAGGGGGCGCGCGCATTATCGCCTAAGTACAGGTAATCGTATTGAGGCAGGAGCTGACGTATTTGACGGAGGATAGTTAGTCCGCCGTAACCTGAATCGAAAACACCAATTAAATTGCTTGACATGTGAACGTATAATACTTTAACACGGTGGACGTTAAGGTCGCGCTTCGCGCTCTGGGGGTGAACATTAATTATCATTAATTATCCATTAATTCTTTCATTAATTATCTCGTTAATTACCAAAAGAGAAAAATTAATGACAATTACATGAAATAATTAACGAAATAATTAATGGATAATTAATGATAATTAATGTTCAAATCCAAGCGCGAAGCGCGCCTTATCCTTAACGCTAAGCGTGAATTAGATGTTAATCCCGTGTTTACGGGTTTGATGTTTCACTGGCCACCAAACGGAGGCGAAGCCGACGACGATGACGGTAGCGATCACCAGCAGCACGTCCGTGGCATGAATGCTAACGGGGTAAGCATCGATGATGAAGTTGCTCTGGTCCGACCCCATCTTGATGAGGCCAAACGTCTGTTGAGCCCAACAAAGGCTGAGGCCCAATATCGTACCTATGGCAGCTCCTAAGAGGGCAATGATACGACCCTCGTAAAGGAAAATGCGGAAGATAAGGCGGTCGGAAGCACCGAGGTGGCGCAGCGTTTCGACATCGTTGCGCTTGTCGATGATGAGCATCGACACCGAACCGATGATGTTGAAGCACGCTACCAACAAGATGAACGTCAAGAAGAGATAAGCCATCGACTTCTCAATGTTCATGACGTTAAACACCTCTTGCTGTTGTTCCAATTGGTCCATCACCTTAAATCGCTGGCCTGCTAATTGTTGCATTTTGCGTTTCGTCGCATCAGGGTTGGCCGATGGCTGAAGGCTGAGTTCGAGCGCCGTGATGCAACCCGGTTGTTCAAAGAGCCCTTGTGCGAAGGCGAGCGAGGTGATGAAATAATTCTCGTCGTACTTGCGTTGGTTGACATCAAAACATACGCGAGGCGAGGTGATGTCGTCGGCATTAAAGCTCTCGCCCGGATTGGCAAGGTTGATGCGTTCCCCCTTGCGAGGGGCACAGATTTGAAGTGTGCCGTAGTCAATGCCGCCCATGGTTGAAGCGAGGCCAATGCCCGGAATGCCATAGTTCAACGTGCCGCGATGCAGTTCGTAACGACCTGTGCCGTAGAGAATAGAGCGAATGCCCGTCACGCGGTCGTAGTTGTCGTCAACGCCTTTGAGCGTAATGACGGTGGGACGGCCGCGAAAGAGAATGAGTGCGTGGTCCTCCAGTGTGAAACTGGCAGCTTTCACTTCGGGTTGGCGCATCATCTGGAGTAAGGAAGGATCGTCGGTGGTAGCAAACTTGCCCTGAGTGGGCACCACCATAAGAGGTGGGTCGAAGGCCGTGTAGAGTGAGCCGATGAGGTCGCGAAAGCCGTTGAACACACTAAGTGTGCACAACAAGGCTGCTGTGCCAAAGGCTACTCCTAAGACGGAAATGCCCGATATGATATTGATGGCTCCCACGCGCTTGCGCGAAAACAAGTAACGTAGGGCCATGAAGAGGGGTAGGCGCATGGATTTTAATGTGCAAATGCTGGGTTAATGTGCAAATGTGAGAATGTGCAAATGTGCAAATGGTCGCCTTTACTTGCTGTGTGTTGGGCTGTGTTTTGATTATCAAGACATTAAATCATTTGCACATTCTCACATTTGCACATTTGCACATTTATTTCTATTCTTTTAGCAAAGCGTCGATGTGGTCGAGGTAGTCGAGAGAGTCGTCGATAAAGAACTTCAACTCGGGAATGATGCGCAACTGGTGGCGCACACGTTGGCCTAACTCGTAGCGCACTTGGCGTGTGTTGGCATTGATGTTGTTCAATATCTCTTCGGCACGCTCTGAGGGGAAGATGCTCAAGTAACCGCGTGCAATGCTCAAGTCAGGACTGATGCGTACGGCACTAACCGATACTAACACACCATGTGTGCCCTGCGTTTGACGCTGAAAGATGTCGCTCAACTCCTTCTGAATTAAGCGAGCTATTTTTTGTTGTCTGGTTGTTTCCATGTGAGAGTTTATTGAGTTTGAGTTTAATGAGTTTATTGAGTTTAATGAGTTTAATGAGTTTAATAAGTTTAGTGAGTTTATTGAGTTTAGTGTGTATATAAAGAAGCTTGCGTTATGTAAGTACGTATTGGCTTAGGACTCATTAAACTTATTAAACTCACTAAACTTATTAAACTCAAAAGCTCATTAAACTCAAAATTTAGTTCTCCTCCTCAATCGCAGCTGTGGCGTATGCCAACCAGCGTTGGTCAGCCTCAGAGGTGAGGTGGGGGAGGAGCATTTCGCGTACGTGGCGGTGGTACGTATTGATCTGTTCAATCTCACGCGGTGATAGCAGTGAGAGGTCGAGTGCACGCAAGTCATAGGGGCAGAGCGTGAGTACCTCGAAGCGGAGAAAACTGCCGTAGTCCGTCGTGCGGTCGGGTACGCAGAGAAGCGTGTTCTCAATGCGCACACCAAACTTTCCTGTAACGTAAATGCCCGGTTCGTCGGTAATCGTCATGCCCGAGCGGAAACCGATGAGCGTCGCTGAACGCTCGTCCTTGCGAATCTGTTGAGGCCCTTCGTGAACGCAGAGGTGAGCCCCCACGCCATGCCCCGTGCCGTGGCCAAAGTCGTAGCCAGCGGCCCACATATCAATGCGTGCAGCGAGGTCGAGCTGTAGGCCCTTTGTACCCACGGGGAAGTGGAGCGAAGCCAAACGAAGGTGTCCCTTCATAACGAGCGTGTTGACGTGGCGTTCCTCGTCGGTCAAGGGGCCAAGGGCTATGGTACGCGTGATGTCTGTTGTGCCTGAAGCGTATTGTCCACCGCTATCGAGCAAGAGGAGACCGTGAGGTTGGAGCGTAGCGTTGCTCTTCTCGTCCGCTTCGTAATGGACGATCGCACCGTGAGCGCCATAAGCTGCAATAGTGGCAAAACTCGGTTGCTCAAAGCCTGGCTGTTCAGCACGGAAGGCGGTGAGTTGACGGTCAATGTCCATTTCCGTAACCGTCGCCCCTGCTTGCATCTGTTCGTCCAACCAACGCAAGAAGCGTACCATGGCTACACCGTCGTTGAGCATAGCCTGACGGAAGCCTTCCATTTCGGCCTCGTCCTTTTGAGCGCGCCAACGGGGCACGGGGTTTTCGAACGTGCGGTAGTTGATAGATGTCAATCCGAATGGACCATTGCTGAAGCGCATTTGTGGCATACGCAAGAGGGGAACTACATCAGCGTAGGGCGAAATCGTTACGTCAGCCTCGCGCAGTTGGGCGATAGCCTCTGGCGTCATCGTATCGTCGTGGGTGAAGAGCGAAAAGTGGTGAAGACAGCGGTCGTAAACGAGGTAGCCCAAGAATACGGGATTGTATGCGATGTCAGCCCCACGAAGGTTGAGCAGCCAAGCGATGTCCGACAGGTCGTTGAAGACGAACATATCGTCCTCGCAAGAGTTGGAACGGGTCAATTCCTTTTCCAATCGCTCCAGTTTCGTCTTGACGTCGCAGCCCGTGTAGCGTGCGTCTTGGGGTACGATAGGAGCAGCGGGTAGGGCGGGGCGGTCGGTCCAAATCGTGTCGAAAGCATCGGCGCGTGTAACGATTACAGCATCGTCAGGGCGAAACATGAGTTCTTCGTCAATAGCATAGGCTATCTGGAGTACTGCTTCGTTAATCAATTCAGCGGGAGCACCTATCTTTGCGTCACAGCCTACGTGCTTAAGCACCCAATCTTCGGGGCTCGCTACGCCTTCAGCGCCTTCGCGCATGAGTTGGAATTCCGAGTCTTTCAGTTGCTCCTCGGCTTGTAGCCAATAGCGTGAGTCGGTCCAGAGTACGGCCTCCTTCTGAGTGACGATGGCCAGACCAGCAGAACCTGTAAACCCTGTTATCCATTCGCGGCAAGCCCAGTGGGGAGCCACGTATTCACTATTATGTGGGTCGGCAGTAGGAATGATATATGCATCGGGCGCAGTGGGCTGAGTTGTCATCCACTGGCGGAGTAACTTTAATCTTTCGTTCATAACGAAATGGCGTTAAACAGAGGGAACGTTAAGTGAACATTCAGTGTCTTGGCGCGCTTCGCGCGGGGAGGGAACATTAATTATTTCATTAATTTCTTCGTTAATTATTTCATGTAATTGTCGTTAATTCAATCTATTGACGAGGAATAATTAATGAAATAATTAATGATTAATTAATGATAATTAATGTTCAAAAACCAGAGCGCGAAGCGCGACCTTCGTATTTTGTTTTAACGTTCGCGTATAGGGTTAATGTTACTTACTAAGTTCGAGCATGCGCTCGATTGGTTTCACCGCGCGTTCAGCCACGTCGGCAGGCACTTCGATTGTGGGCCATTCGTAGCGCAAGGTGTTGTACACCTTCTCAAGCGTACAGAGACGCATGAAGTTGCATTCGTTGCAACCACACGTACTGTCATCGGGCGGAACGGGAATGAAATGCTTCTCTGGGCAGTTCTTTTGCATTTCGTGTAGAATGCCACTTTCTGTTACAACGAGGAACGTGTCGCAGTCAGAGTCGATAGCATAGTGTAGGAGTGCAGCTGTCGAACCTACCACGTCGGCCAACTTCACCACGGCACCACGGCATTCGGGGTGAACCAAAACCTTTGCCTTAGGATATTCACGCTTCAACTCTACGAGCTTTTCAACCGAGAAACGTTCGTGAACGTGGCAACCACCATTCCAGAGCAGCATGTTGCGTCCCGTCTCAGAGTTGATGTAATTGCCCAAGTTATAGTCAGGGCCGAAGATGAGTTTCGCGTCTTTCGGGAAGGTCTCGACGATCTTCTTTGCGTTGCTGGAGGTGACGACCACGTCCGTCAGTGCCTTCACCGCAGCCGTTGTATTGACGTAAGAGACAACCTGATAGCCAGGGTGCGCTTCGACAAACTTCTTAAATTCATCAGCTGGGCAACTCTCAGCAAGAGAACAAGTAGCATTCAAGTCAGGTACCAAGACCATCTTGTTGGGACAAAGAATCTTATTCGTTTCGCCCATAAAGTGTACGCCACACATCACGATGATGTCAGCGTCCGTCTTAGCCGCTTGTTGTGCCAGTCCGAGGCTATCGCCTACGAAGTCGGCAATGTCTTGCAGTACGCCCTCCGTATAATAATGTGCCAAAATGATAGCATTCTTCTCTTTACACATACGACGGATTTCGGCCTTGAGGTCGAGTCCTGCGGGGATAGGTTCGTCAACGTATCCTTTTTCTTTCCAAGAGTCCTTTACTTGTGTCATAGTTCTTGTTGTATGATTTTGGGTACAAATGTACAAAAAGATTGACGAAACATTACAGACAGGAATGAACATTAAGGCGCGCTTCGCGCTTTTTTTTTAACATTAATCTTTCCATTAATCTTGTTCATCTATAGTCTACCATTGAACAAATACACTGAGGGAGCGATTTAAAAACACTGTGGGAGCGATTTCAAAACACTGAGGGATCGATTTCAAAACACTGTAGGAGCGTGAAAGCGCTCCCTCAGTGTTTTTAAAAGTGAAACATGAAACTAAAAATGAAACATGAAAGATAAATCAAAGGTTTTGAAAACGTATAGAGATTTTGTGCGATAAACTGCAATTTATCTGCCTAATTGGGGGGCGGATCCTAACCTGGGGGCGACGCGTCCCCGCGTCGGTATTGCCATGTTGGGGCTCGAGGCCCCAACATGGTAATGCTTTAAATAGAAGAGCATTTGCTTGTCAAGGCATCGAGCCTTGACAAGCAAATACCGACGCGGGGACGCGTCGCCCCCAGGTTAGGACGCGTTCCCCCAAGTGGCCGACAAATTGCAGTTTATAGTGTTAATAAATACGTAAAATTTGGCAGACGCTCTGTTTTTATAGTATATTTGTACGAATTTAGCCATATTCTATTCAAAAAAGAAGAATAAACAATGAGTAAACCACATAAGAAGAGGCGTACGAGAGGCCATTTTGGCGCGATTACCACCTGCATTAGCACCACATTGGTGTTAGTGTTATTAGGCATTGTAGTATTATTCGTAAGCGTAGGCAATAACTATAGTCGACAGTTGCGCGAAGGGTTCACTGTCGAGGTAATGCTCAATGATAGCATACAGCCTGTGCAACAAAGTACCACCCTTGCCGCTTTGCGTAAAGCCCCCTATGCGCGTGAGGTAAATTATATATCAAAGGAACAAGGCATGCGCGAGATGAACGACGTAATGGGAGGCGACCTCGGCACGTTCGATGGCACGTCGCCCGTTCCAGCCGAGTTTGAGGTGTTCTTAAATTACGATTATGCCAACGCCGACTCCTTAGCTCGTTACGAAAAAGCGATGCTTGCCCTGCCAGGCGTGAGCGAAGTGAACTATCCACGCGACATCATGCAGAGCCTCGACCGCACGATACCTGCTATTGGCCTTGGTCTGCTCATTGTTGCTGGCTTGTTGGCTTTAGTATCATTCTCGTTGATCAATAATATCATTCGAATGAGCGTCTATGCACGTCGTTATAGCATACATACGATGAAGTTAGTAGGTGCCAGTTGGTCCTTCATTCGTCGTCCCTTTATCGTCCAGGCACTGCGCATAGGCATTGTAGCCGCCATTATAGCTTGTGGCTTGTTAGGAGGCATGATATACTACCTACAGTTCGAGGCCGGAGCTGGCGACATCTATATTAACCAACTCATCACCCCCGAAGTGTGGATCTATACGCTTGGTGTCATTGTCGTCTGTGGCATTTGCCTTACCGCATGGTCAGCCTACCTCTCTGTCAATCACCACCTGAGTTTGCGCGGAGGTGAGGTCTACGTTAGATAAAGAACAAGTAACAAACAACACACATATATATTTATATTATATGAAACCAACAACCAAGAAGGTATTTGCCTTCGACCGTATGAATTTTATTCTTTTGGCCATCGGTATGGCTATCGTTATTATCGGCATGATACTGATGTCGGGTTCGGGTTCTGACGAAACAACGTTCAATCCCGCCATCTTTGATGCCCAACACGTGAAGGTAGCTCCCGCAGTATGCCTTTTTGGCTATCTCTTTATGGTCTATGCCATCGTTAAGAAACCAAAAGAAAAGAAAGAGGAAGCTGAGTAAACGATTAAGTTAACTCGTCAACAAAAAACGTCAAATAAAAGCAACAATGGACTCAATTCAAGCCCTATTGATGGGCCTTTTACAAGGACTTACCGAATACCTTCCCGTGAGTAGTAGTGGCCACTTAGCTATCGCCTCAGAGCTGTTAGGCGTAGACGGTGAGAGTAACCTCGTTTTTACCATTACCGTACACGTAGCCACTGTTCTGAGTACACTCGTTATCCTTGGTGGCGAAATCGTCAAGATCATAAAAGGTACTTTTTCGCCCCTAAATGTTACAGGCACAGGTCTTAACCGACTCAATGACGACCAACGCTATGTGCTTAATATCATTATTTCAATGATACCTATTGGCATCGTAGGCGTATTCTTTAAGGATAAGGTAGAAGAAATATTCGGTTCAGGCTTAACAATAGTCGGCATTTGCTTGCTCATCACGGCAGCTTTGCTCACCTTCTCTTACCTCGCTCGTCCGCGCCAGAAGGAGAAGATCTCGCTCCTTGATGCCTTTATCATCGGTGTGTCACAAGCCTTGGCAGTACTGCCAGGTCTAAGCCGTTCGGGCACTACGATTGCCACAGGCCTTATGTTAGGCAATAAGAAGTCAAGCATGGCACAGTTCTCATTCCTTATGGTCATTCCCCCCATTTTGGGCGAAGCACTGCTTGACGTAATGAAAGTAGTGAAAGGAGAAGACTTAGGTGGCGAGATAGGTATGATGCCCTTAATCGTAGGTTTCATTGCAGCCTTCCTTTCTGGTTGTGTAGCTTGTAAGTGGATGATAGGCATCGTCAAGAAGGGTAAACTCATCTACTTCGCTTACTACTGCGCACTGGCAGGTGTGGCAACACTCGTTTACTCTTTCTTTAGTTGATGAGTTTCTCTAGTTGACGAGTTTTTTTGTTGACGAGTTAACAAGTTGACGAGTTAACGGGTAAGTTAGCATAAAAGCAAGTTCCCCTATTCAATAAAAAGGACAAACTTACTCGTTAACTTGTCTCTTCGTTAACTTGTCACCTCGTTAACCCCAAAAATCACGAACGACAGAATGGCAAAAAAAGAAATAGTGGCCGATTACCTATTGCCCCAAGCCGCATTGGAGGCACTTAGTGCCGATGAGCGGGCTATCTTACCCTATGTAGGCATCTCAGCCTTGAAGGACTTCATGGCCCACCCCGACCAACTCACCCCCGATGGCAATCCCATAGCGGGCGGCATTATGCCGGCCATTATCGCTTTCGACAAGCCCCTACATATCACCTCCTTCCAATTGGTAGCAAAGGTAAGGTGGCTTATCAGTCGAGCCATGGGACGTAAGAAGATAAAGATAGGTCATGCGGGTACGCTCGACCCACTGGCTTCGGGCGTAATGATTATCTGTTTAGGTCGCGCCACCAAACTCATAGAGCAAATGCAAGCGGGCGAAAAGGAGTACATCGCTACCTTACAGTTAGGCGCTACTACTCCCAGCTTCGACCTCGAACACCCTATTGACCAAACTTATCCTACCGAACACATCACCCCAGAAGCAATTAATGACGCCTTAGAACAATTTCGGGGCGACATCATGCAAGTGCCCCCCGCCTTTTCAGCTTGTAAAGTAGAAGGCAAGCGCGCTTACGACCTCGCTCGAAGTGGCGAAGAGGTACAGCTCCGCGCCAAACCCCTTCACATTTCAGAACTCGAAATGATACATTGTGACCTTGCCAACAATAGCATCACGCTAAGAGTTGTCTGCTCTAAAGGCACCTACATTCGTGCCCTTGCTCGTGACATTGGCCAAGCGCTCAACAGTGGTGCCCACCTCACAGCCTTGCGTCGCACTCGTGTAGGCGTATTCGATGAGGCTCGTTGCTTCTCTCTCCCCGAATTTGAAGACCTAATAAAGGACGAGTAGGGCCTCATTTATGGGGTTATAAGGTAAAAGAAGTAGCTATTGTTGAGTTGAATATAAGCGATTTTTATTGCTTCCCTTGACTTGCTCTACTTCTCCCCTTTAAATTCTCCTAACTCCCAAAGTCGTCCCTTCAACTTCCAATAAAACTTCCTCCAAACTTCTCCATATATGAAACTATCACAATTTAAGTTTAAGCTTTCAGAAGAAAAAATAGCTCAATATCCAGCACCTCATCGTGATGAGTGTCGTATGCTGGTGCTTCACCGTACGACGGGCGACATTGAGCACTTAATGTTTAAGGACCTCCTCACCTTCTTCGATGAAGAAGACGTGTTCGTGTTCAACGACACCAAGGTGTTCCCCGCACGCCTTTATGGTAATAAGGAGAAGACAGGAGCACGCATCGAAGTGTTCCTCTTGCGCGAACTCAATCAAGAACTTCGCCTTTGGGACGTACTTGTCGACCCCGCACGTAAGATTCGTATTGGCAACAAACTCTACTTTGGCGAGGACGACTCTATCGTAGCCGAAGTGATAGACAATACGACCAGCCGTGGCCGTACACTTCGTTTCCTCTACGATGGCGATCACGACGATTTTAAGCGTCAACTCTATGCCCTTGGCGAAGCACCTATTCCTCGTTTCATCGGTCGCGAGAGCGAACCAGAGGACTTAGAACGCTTCCAATGCATCTTTGCCAAGAACGAAGGTGCTGTGACTGCTCCAACGGCTGGGCTCCACTTCTCACGCGAGATGATGAAGCGTATGGAGATAAAAGGTATCGAACCCGCTTTTATTACCCTACACTGTGGCCTTGGCAACTTCCGCAGTACAGACGTAGAAGACCTCACCAAACATAAGATTGACTCAGAACAGATGTTTGTAGAGGCCGATTGTTGTCGCATTGTCAATAAGGCAAAGGACGAAGATCGCAAGGTCTTGGCCGTAGGCACTACCGTACAGCGTGCCCTCGAAGCTTCTTGCAGCACCGACAATCGCATTAAGGAGTTTGAAGGTTGGACCAATAAGTTCATCTTCCCCCCCTACGACTTCCACGTAGCTAACGCGATGCTCTCTAACTTCCACTTGCCTTACTCTACGCTCTTGATGCTCACCGCCGCCTTTGGTGGTTATGACTATACCATGCATGCCTATGAAGAGGCTTTGAAGCACGACTACAAGTTTGGCCCATTTGGCGATGTGATGCTTATTGTAGATTAAAGAACTGAACTACCATTCATTACAGAGCCAGAAAAAAAGGATCATGGATAATTCATGAAAATTCGTGTTCAAGACAAAGCGCGAATTATCATGAATTATCCATGATCTTTTTTGGTACTATAATAGGTTGTGCGTTTTTTAGTCCTTAATATATTCTCCCCAATCGACGAGGCGCATATCTCCTTTGCGACGATAAGTGTCGTGTAGGGCAAAGGCAGCAGAGAGAATGTGGTGCGTATGGCCACCATAGGCCCCCGCCAGTCGAAGGTATTCACGGAGAATAGGACGATAGTCGGGGTGAGCAATAGCGATAAGCGCTTCCGCCTTTTCGAGGGCAGACTTATTGCGAAGGTCGGCTACACCATATTCGGTGACGATAGCATCGACGTAGTGCTCCGTGTGGTCGATGTGTGAACAGAAAGGCACGATACTACTGATGCGGCCGTCCTTTGCCGTGGAACCACAAGTGAAGGTAGCCAACATTGCGTTGCAAGTAAAGTCGCACGAACCGCCCACGCCATTCATCATGCGTGTGCCGCCCACTTTTGTTGAATTAACGTGTCCGTAGATGTCCACCTCTATGGCCGTATTGAGCGAACAAACGCCCAAGCGCGCAATGATTTCGGGACAGTTCGATATTTCTGACGGTCGGAGCAGGAGTCGGCCACGATAGTCGTTCATGTTGTTATACAACTCTTGTAAGTGTTCGGGGCTGAGCGTGAGTGCCCCCGTTGAAGCCGCCATAACGCGTCCCTCTTTGATAAGTCGCATAGGTTCCTCTTGTAGCACTTCCGTATAAATGCTAAAGTTTGGCACCTCCTTCGACTCGCCTAACGCCCCCATTACGGCATTTGCACCACTTCCTACACCGCTTTGAAGGATGAGTTTGTTGCGAAAGATGAAGCCTTGTTGCATATTCCATACGAGGAAGTCGGCCGTGTGTTGACCTATCGCGCGCGTCACGTCGGTGGCAGGAGCCATAGCGCGTGCCTCGTCGGGAAGGTGAGTCATAACGATGCCGCGCACGTGTTCGGGCGAAACTTCTATGTACGGCAGACCGATAATCTCGATAGGTTGCGTGATGCGCACGGGGGCGCGAAACCAGGGGTCCTCTATCTCATAGATGTCGTGCATACCAATGATGCGGCTGCTGTGCCAAGTGTTGAGTTCGATGAACACGCCCTTCTCCGCCAAGCGACAGATGGTAGGGGCGATGCCAATGCCCGCAGTGAGGTAGATACGAAGTTTGCCACGTACCTCCTGCACGTCGCAAGCCTCGATGATACCCCACGTGATGCGTCCCGTAAGGCCTTGGCGCAGGTGGGAAGCATTGTCGGAGAGGTTGAGATCGGTGTAGCGCACGTGCCCCGTGTTGTAGGCCTTGCGCATTTCGGGATTGACGCTGAAGGGAAGGCGGCGGTCGACAGCATCGGCTGCGGCTAACTCACCGTCGCAACTGGCACCAATGGAAGCACCCGTCACAACGTTTACTTTAAAGGGATGACCTGCTTCATGTTCCTTGCGTGCTCGTGCAGCCAAAGCGGGCGTTATCACCTTGGGCGAACCTGCTGGACCAAAACCGCCTACGGCCAAAAGATCGCCATTGCTAATCTGGGCAGCTGCCTCGGCTGCCGTTATCTCGGGTACTAACATGTAATTTCGTTTTGACGTTAATTTGATTGCAAATATACATATAATACATTGTATACAACTAATATTATGCAATAAACAATCACAAAAACGTATATTATACATAATTAGCGGTGAGGATAGGAGTGAACATATATTATCATGGCTCTGTTACGAATAGCGTGAGTAAACTGCAATTTATCTGCCTAATTGGGGGGCGGGTTTGTAACCCGCGGCAGCAGCATGCTTTGAACATCTACTTATAGTCGCTTAGCGCGAGAACATACATAACATACAATTTAACATACTTATTACATACTACTCAATTTGTGCCAAGGCACAAATTGAAACATACAAGCTACGCCCTTGCGCTTCAGCGACAATGTGATATATTGAGAATGCTTCTAATTATCGTTTATGCAAGCCATTAGTGCGCTGAAGCGCAAGGGCGTAGCCAGTATGTATCAATTTGTGCCTTGGCACAAATTGAGTAGTATGTAAATCAGTATGTTATGTATGTTCTCGCGCTAAGCGACTATAAGTAGATGTTCAAAGTAAGCTGCTGCCGCGGGTTACAAACCCGCCCCCCAATTAGGCAGATTTACCCACACGATTTATCACAGAGCCACAAATTTCTTACTGACTTATGAATTAGCTGTACTTATCGTTCAATAACAAGCCCTTTTTTGACTGCTTGCACTTACAATGCTGATATCTCGTCAAGCGCGAGTCCTGTAGCTTCGGCTATATCATTGGGGGACATACCCATTGATAACATTTTTTTTGCTACTTCTGCACGTCCTTCTGCACGACCTTCTGCACGCCCCTCGGCACGTCCTTCTGCACGACCTTCCGCACGACCCTCGGCACGTCCTTCTGCACGACCTTCCTCTTTGGCTGTATCTAATGAGTTTTTTATATCACGATAAGCCTTTAGGCTATCTTCGTATTCTCG
>ENA-UPWO01000340-UPWO01000340.1-human-gut-metagenome-genome-assembly--contig:-NODE-340-length-30807-cov-26.746307_pt1 | contig 30807 bp, 17 predicted proteins | sample MGYA00250056_ERZ773388 | MGnify/ENA primary metagenome ERZ773388 (study PRJEB29103, sample SAMN06112004) | human gut metagenome | biome: human gut; feature: ankylosing spondylitis patient; material...
CAAATTTTATTAGTTATATTACGTTAATTAACTCTCTCATTTTCAATCGATTACATAAGAATTAACAGAGTATTGATAGAAAGGCTATGCCTGAAAGATCCGCAGAAACAATAGCCAACATCGCCATAACGCTTATTCATCAGACCGATTGGCTGCTGAATAAGCTGATTGAGAAGCTGGAGATAAAGTTTGTGGAAAATGGTGGAATGAGGGAACAAATGACTAAAGCCAGAAAGGAATATAGAGGTTATTAGGCCTGCTTGGGTAGTAAGCCCTCTAATAACAAGTCTCTTTGAGAAGCTAAGCCAGACTAAGAAACTAAGCCTGGCTAAGAAACTAAGCCTCACTAAGCCTTCTTAGACCTTCCTATGCCAAGGGCGTAGAGAGGCTCAAAGAGGCTTAGTGAGGCTTATTATTTAGAGATACTTAGAAAGGCTTAGCTACTAAGAAGGCTCAAAGAGGCTTAGCCTCTAAGAAATGGTGTTCTAATTACTTTGTTCTCTTTATTACAAAGTCGAGGTAAGCCTGCAGGGCTTCCTTCACTTCCGGCTGCTTCACGTGCTCGTCGATGAAGCGCTGAGCCTCGGCGTGGAACTCCCACATGCGGCGCTCAGCATACTCTATACCGCCTTTTTCCTTGGTATAAGCCACCAATTTCGTGATTTCATCGCCACTTACCGTGCGTGCCTTCACCTTCAGCGCAAGTTCGCGCATCGCCTCATCACCACCATTGTTCACAGCGTAGATGACGGGGAGCGTCAGCTTTCCTTCAGCCATATCGTTACCCGTAGGCTTGCCGATTTCGGACGAGTCGTAATAGTCGAAGATGTCGTCGCGAATCTGGAAAGTGATGCCGAGATTCTGTCCGAACAGTTTCGCAGCCTCTACATCCTCCTCAGAAGCGCCTGAAGAGAGCGCACCGATGCCGGCACAAGCCTCGAAGAGAGCCGCCGTCTTCTGCTTTATCACGTCGTAGTAGACATCCTCAGAGATGTCCTTACGTCCGATGTTCGAGAGTTGCAGAATCTCGCCGTCGGAGAGCGTGCGTCCGAGTTCGGCAAGATAGGTAACAATCTGCTCCGAGTGGGTGCGAGCCACGCAAAGCAACGCCGTAGAGAGGATATAATCGCCCACGAGCACAGCCACCTTATTGTCGTAAGTAGCGTTCACCGACGCCTGACCGCGACGCTCCTCGCTCTCGTCCACCACATCGTCGTGCACGAGCGAAGCCGTATGCAGCAGTTCCAGACCCACGGCAGCATTCTGCGTAGAATGGTTTATCTGTCCGAAGTTCTTCGCCATGAGCAGAATGAGCATTGGACGCATACGCTTGCCTGCACGCTTGCGGATATGCTCGAGCGCAGAGCCGAGCAGTCCGTCCTCGTGCGAGAGCGACTGATTGAAAAGTGTGATGAAATCGGCGATTTCCGCCTCAATCGGGTGCTTTATAATTGACAGATAATCCATTGTGTTATAATATTTCGTACAAAGTTACGGAATTTGCCGTTATTAGTGACATTTTTTTTGTAATTTTACACCTAATAAATATTAATAAGTTGATGAGGAGACACCTCACCATCACAACATAACACCATCTCACAACATGGACAAACTTTTTCTTCTTGATGCCTACGCACTCATCTACCGTGCCTACTACGCATTCATAAAGAATCCGCGCATCAACTCTAAGGGCATGAACACGTCAGCCGTCATGGGCTTCGTGAACACGCTCAACGAGATACTCACCAAAGAGCAGCCCACGCACATCGGCGTGGCGTTCGACCACGGCAAGACATTCCGCGACGAGGCGTTCCCTGCGTACAAGGCGCAGCGCGAAGCCACGCCCGAGGACATACGCGCCTCTGTACCTATTATTAAGGACATCATCACGGCGATGCACATCCCCGTGCTGCAGGTAGACGGCTTCGAGGCTGACGACGTCATCGGCACACTCGCCACGAAAGCAGGCGAAGCCGGTGTACAGACATACATGCTCACGCCCGACAAGGACTACGGTCAGCTGGTGCGCGACAACGTGTTCATCTTCCGACCGCGCCACGGCGGAGGCTACGAGACGATGGGTCCGAAGGAAGTCTGCGAGAAGTACGAGCTACACTCCCCCACCCAGGTCATCGACCTGCTGGCGCTGATGGGCGACTCAGCCGACAACTTCCCGGGTTGTCCTGGCGTAGGTCCGAAGACAGCCACCAAGCTCATCGCCGAGTTCGGCAGCATCGACTCCATCCTCGAGAACTCCGCAAAGATAAAAGGCAAGTTACGCGAGAAGGTTGAGGGCGCTGTCGACGATATACGCATGTCGAAGTTTCTCGCCACCATCCGCACCGATGTTCCCGTCGACCTCGACCTCGACGCTTTGAAGCTTCAGGAGCCCGACACGGCACGACTCGCCGAAATCTTCACCGAACTCGAGTTCAAGAGTCTTTTGGACAAGTTTGTAAAGAAGCCTCAACAACCGCAAAAATCTGTTAATTTACAACTCGATTTATTTGCCGAAAATTCGACCGAGGATGCAGTTGGCTCAGAATTTTCGAGCTATGAGAGCTTAAAAACGACCCCTCACGACTATCAACTGATTGAAACTGAGGAAGATGCGCGCAGAATTTGCGAAAAATTTACTTCATCGAAAATTCTCGTTCTAGACACGGAGACCACTTCAACCAATGCAATTGACGCAGAATTGGTGGGTTTGAGCTTCGCAATAGAGGAAGGAAAGGCGTTTTATGTCGCAATTCCTAACGAACGTGAAAAAGCGAAAAGAATTGTAAATATCTTCAAACCGCTGTACGAAAGCACAGAAATTCTGAAGATAGGTCAGAACATCAAGTACGACATGGAAGTACTGATGAACTACGGCGTGCGTCTTGCCGCTCCGATGTTCGACACGATGATTGCTCACTATGTGCTGCAGCCCGAGCAGAAGCACAACATGGACACACTCGCAGAGACCCTACTCCACTATCAGACGATTCATATCGACGAACTGATTGGTCCGAAGGGAAAGTCGCAGCGCAACATGCGCGACCTTCCGCCGAGCGCTGTCTGCGACTATGCTGCTGAGGATGCCGACGTGACGCTGCGTCTGTACAACGTGCTGAAGCCGCGCCTCAAGGAAGCCGACGTCGAGGAGTTGTTCTACAACATCGAGATGCCGCTTGTGCCGGTTCTCGCCGAGATGGAGATGAACGGCGTGCGTCTCGACACCGGTGCGCTCGCCGAGACATCGAAGGTGCTCACCGAGCGCATGCAGCAGATTGAGCAGAGCATCTACAAGCTTGCCGGTCACGAGTTCAACATCGCCTCGCCGAAGCAGGTGGGCGAAGTGCTGTTCGGCGAGATGAAGATAGTGGAGAAGCCGAAGAAGACCAAGACCGGTCAGTACGTAACATCCGAGGAGGTGCTGCAGCAGTTACGCTCCAAGGCGCCTATCGTCGACCATATCCTTGAGCATCGCGGACTGAAGAAGCTGCTCGGCACTTATGTCGACGCGCTGCCCAAGCTCATAAACCCACGCACCGGACATATCCACACCTCGTTCAATCAGGCTGTAACGGCAACGGGCCGCCTCTCCTCTTCCGACCCCAACCTGCAGAACATCCCCGTGCGTGGCGAGGACGGCAAGGAGATTCGCAAGTGCTTCATCCCCGAACCGGGCCAGCTCTTCTTCTCTGCCGACTACTCACAGATTGAGCTTCGCGTCATGGCTCACCTCTCCGGCGACAAGAACATGATTGAGGCGTTCCGCGAGGGATACGACATACACGCCGCCACCGCAGCGCGCATATATAAAGAGGATATAGAGGCTGTGTCGCGCGACCAGCGCACCAAGGCTAAGCGCGCCAACTTCGGCATCATCTACGGCATCACCGTCTTCGGACTTGCCGAGCGTCTCGACATCTCGCGCGACGAGGCGAAGCAGCTCATCGACGGTTACTTCAGCACCTTCCCCGGCGTACACGAGTACATGGAGAAGGCGAAGCAGTTGGCACGCGACCATGGCTACGCCGAGACGTTCTTCCACCGCCGCCGCTACCTGCCCGACATCACTTCGCACAACGCCACCGTGCGCAACTTCGCCGAGCGCAACGCCATCAACGCACCGATACAAGGCTCTGCCGCCGACATCATAAAGATAGCCATGGTGCGCATCTACGAGCGCTTCCGCCGCGAGGGTGTCCGTTCTAAGATGATTCTCCAGGTGCACGACGAACTCAACTTCTCTGTGCTGCCCGAGGAGAAAGAGCTTGTAGAGAAGATCGTAATAGAAGAAATGCAGAACGCCTACCCGCTGCAGGTGCCGCTCGTAGCCGATTCGGGCTGGGGCGAGAACTGGCTTGAGGCGCATTGATATTTAAGGAATTTGTAGCTATATAGTAGCGGAGGTCTCCGGCCTCCGCAGCACCAAGTCGAGAGCTAATTACCTACTACTGCGAACAAAGGTATGACAAGCTAAAAACAACGGCAATCTGCTGCGGAGGCCGGAGACCTCCGCTACTATGCTACCTCCGCTACTAACTCTATTACTAACTATTAATAATAACTACTACTTCCGATGAATGAGAATTATTTCGATAAGCACGGACTTGTTCATGCAACAAATGGTAGTCTCCCACATTGGCATCAAACGGGAAAACTGACGTTTGTCACCTTCCGACTACACGACTCGGTTCCTAAAACTGTGATAGACCATATACTTTCTGAATATGAACAAAGACTCGTTCTTAACGAAGGCGGATACGACAAGAAAACACTTGAGACATGGAAGTGGGAAAAGTACAATAGAATAGAGAAATATCTTGACAAAGGAAGTGGTGAGTGTTTGCTGAAGAACCCCGAATGCCGCAATATTGTGTCCGATGCTTTGTTACATTTTGACAATATACGCTATAATCTTTTATCTTATGTGATAATGCCCAATCACGTGCATACCGTCTTGGTACCTCAAAAAGAATGGATGGTGCAAGACATTATAAAATCGATTAAACACTACTCTGCTTTGCAGATAAACAAGCTGTTAGGACGAAGCGGCAAGGTATGGCAAACAGAGGGCTTCGACAGAATAATCCGTGATGAGGAGCATTATCTGAATATTCTTAGATATATAAACAACAACCCACGCAATCTGCCTAAAGAGTTTTTTAGTTTGTATTTCGCCCCGAAACTTTTTTAAAGAATAAGTAACTATATAGTAGCGGAGGTCTCCGACCTCCGCAGCACCAAGTCGAGAGCTAATTAATGATTTTAGCATTGCTGGATGCTGCGGAGGCCGGAGACCTCCGCTACTATTTTTTGTCCGCAAACTGCTGCGGAGGCCGGAGACCTCCGCTACTAAATATGCTATTAAATACGCTGCTTACAGCCACCTCATCAGTATATCCCACACGGCGATGATGTGGCAGACGCTGCCGGCGAGCACGAAGAAGTGGAAGACGGTGTGCATGAAGCGGCGCTTGCGCACGGCGTAGAAGACGGCACCGGTGATGAAGCAGACGCCCTCGGCAATAATCCAGATGATTGCCGATGGGTCTACGCAGTGGACGAGTGGCTTGAAGGCTACGAGCACGCTCAGACCCATCGCTACGTAGCAGATGGTCTCCAGATTGCTGTGCCCCTTCAGCGACGAGAAGCTCTTTATGGTGCCCGCGATGGCGGCAGCCCAGATGAAGGCGAAGAGCGCCCAACCCCAGTAGCCGTACTCGCGCAGGGCTACGAGCGTGATTGGCGAATAGGAGCCTGCTATGTGCCAGTAGATGGCGGCGTGGTCCCACTTGCGCAGACGCTCTTTCCAGGGCGACCATGCCGAGAGAGCGTGATAGACGGTGGAGGCGATGTAGCTCGAGAGCATACCGAAGAGGTAGAGTACCACGCCGGCTGTAGCCCAGCCGTTGCGCGCCCAACCGCACCACACGAGCAGCGCTGTGCCTACGACCAAGCCGAGGACAATGCCCGCACCATGCGACCACGAATTCCAAACTTCTTCTTTATGATTGAAATAGATTTTCATACACTTTTGTGTTAGTTAAACTGCTACTGATAGTTATCTCGCGTACAAAGTTAGCTGAAAAAAACCGATTAAGCGAAGCTAACTGAAATATATTTTACTCCGTCTACCTGCATGATTCTCAATATTATTGCCTAACTTTGCACTCGCAACGGTTCGCAACGCTCCCAGTCAGAACACTCTGCCGGGGAGCTGTGCGATTAAAAGGGAATGGGGTGAGAGTCCCCAACTGTCCCGCAGCTGTGAGCCGCCCTTATATACGGGCGCGAACGAGAGAGCCACTGAAGCTATGCACCTCTTGCTGAGTGCGTGGGTATAGCATTCTTGCCATACCCTCCTATGCTTTGGGAAGGTGTTCGCGTCTGGGCGGCGAGTCAGAAGACCTGCCGAAATTTATTTGCCGATGGAGTCATCGCCGTGCGCCTCGCGGATTGGGCGCGTATGACCGAAACACTTACATTATATAAATAATATGAAGAACTTTACACTTTTTGTTTCCGCCCTTCTCGGCGGAATGTTTCTAACTACGTCTGTTTCTGCACAGCAGAAGGAGTACACCGACGGCGTGTTCATGCTCAACGAGGGTTCGTTCGGCAAGGAGAAGGCTACGCTCAACTACCTCAACAAGGAGGGCAAATGGGAGTATCGTGTGGCTCTCGCTAAGAACGGCGAGACTTACGAGCTGGGCACAACGGGCTGCTACGCCACTATCGCCGATGGCAAGATGTACATCGTGTCGAAGAAGAAGAGCGTTGCCGACAAGGAGGCTAAAGACCCTACGCTCACCGTGTGCGACGCTAAGACGATGGAGGTTTTGGCGCAGATCAACACTATCCCTAACACCGAGGGTACGGCGGCAGCCGACGGCAGAGCGTTCCTCGCCGTTAAGGACTTCGGCAAGGGTTTCCTCAGCACCACCGAGGGTGTCTACACCTTCAATCTCGACGACAACACCGTGGGCAAGCTCATCGCCGGCACCGACGGCTTGGCTAACAACCAGACGGGCAATATGGTGTACGCCGACGGCAAGGTGTATGCTGTCGACCAGCGCCGCGGTCTCTTGGTAATCGACGCTGCCAAGGACGAGTTGCTGAAGACCGTGAACAACGAGGGCGAGGGCTCGTACAACTCTATCGTGCAGGCTAAGGACGGCTCGCTGTGGCTCACTTGCAGCAAGTCGACAAAGGCTGTTTCACACATCGTGAAGTTCAACCCGTCTGACTACACAACCGAGACTGTCGAACTGCCCGAGGGCGTTTATCCTCCTACCAACAGTTGGGGCGCCTGGAATCCCGACTGCTTCACGGCGTCTACTACCGAGAACACTCTGTTCTGGAACGGTGCTACGGGCGACTGGTCGAACGGTCAGCACATCTACAAGTTTGATATTGCCACAAAGCAGGTGTCACTCCTGCTCGACTTCACTGCTGCCGAGGAGAAGCCTTACGTCTATGGTGCGGCTTGCCGCATGAACCCTTATTCGGGCGACCTCTACCTGAGCGTAACCAAGGGTTCGGCATGGGGCGACGAGTCGGAGCTGCGCGTCTACGACGCTACGACGGGCACGCTGAAGCAGGCGTACCCGATGGAGAAGAATTACTGGTTCCCCGAGATGCCGGTGTTCGCCATGAAGAGCAGCACAGCAATCTCTTCGGTTGAGGACAGCGCAGAGGTGCGCGAGGTGGCTCGCTACTCTGTAGACGGCAAGCTGCTGCAGGGCGCGCAGAAAGGTCTGAACATCGTGCGCTACTCTGACGGCTCGGTTAAGAAGGTCGTTGTAAAGTAAGTTGAAAGTTGAGAGTTATGAATTTAAAGTTGAGAATTGAGAGTTGAGAGTTATGATATGCTCTATAGTTTATGCATTCAAGCACAAAACTTCTGTATCAATTATGGTAATCATAACTCTCAACTTTCAACTCTCAACTCTCAACCGAACAAACTCTCAACTCTCAACTAAAACCATATCATGCGAATAATACACTTCATAATACTACTCTTTTCTATAATGATATCGGCGCACGCCCAGACCTCACGTCTCGACTCGGTTCACACGATTCGAGACGTGGCGGTTGTGGGCGTGCGCCCTCATTATCTCACCCCGTCGCAGACGCTTGCGGGGACGGCGCTGCAGAATCTCTCGACGACGTCGGTGGCAGACGCACTGAAGTATTTCTCGGGCGTGCAGATAAAAGACTACGGCGGACTGGGCGGACTGAAGACCGTGAACGTGCGGTCGCTCGGATCGCAGCACGTGGGCGTGTATCTCGACGGCATACGCATTACGAACGCGCAGAACGGACAGATTGACCTCGGACGCTACTCGCTCTCGAACATGGAGTCGGTGGCGCTCTACAACGCCAACCGCAACGAGCGACTGCAGTCGGCTTCCGAGTATGCTTCGGCGGCTACGGTCTACCTACAGACGCGCCGACCCGACTCTACGGCGCTCTCAGTCGAATACGGCACGGGCTCGTTCGGTCTGCAGAAGCTGAAGGGCTACTTCTCGTTTAAGAACATCCTCTTCGTCGACGCCGAATATCAGCACACCGACGGCGACTATCCGTTCCGCTTCCAGTCGGCTTCTGAGGACACCGTGGGCAAGCGACGCAACTCCGACATCAGCTTCTACCGCATAGAGGCGGCGAGCTTCTACAAGGGCTTCACGGCGCACGCCTACTATTACAGTTCGGAGCGCGGACTGCCCGGTCCGGTTGTGCGCCGACTCTCCGATCAGTGGGACTCTACCGACCGCCAGTGGGACCGCAACTTCTTCCTACAGTCGTCATACCGCCACACGTGGGACCGCTTCTCGCTGAAGACCAACCTGAAGTACGCCTACGACTGGTTGCGCTATCTGCAAGACCCATCGACAAACGCCGCCACGATGTACTGCGACAACCACTACCGACAGCAGGATCTCTACGCGTCTGTGGCTGCGGCGTGGAACTCGAGCTGGCTCTCGCTGACGGCGAGCACCGACCTGCGCTGGAGCGACCTTACGACCGACGTCTACCGCTCGGCGTATGTCTACCGTCTCGACTCTAAGTCGCTGCTCTCTGCCATCGCTTCCTACCGCGGTTTCGAGGGCAACATAGCCCTGCTCTACACCCATATCGGCGACCACTCGGCACGCTCCGCGCAGAGCGCTGCCACACTCTCGCGCTTCACGCCGATGTTCCTCGCCTCGTGGCATCGCCGTGCGTTCACCGTGCGCGCGTTCCACAAGCGCATCTTCCGCACACCAACACTAAACGACCTCTATTATACGCTCGTGGGCAACGCGCAGCTGCGCCCCGAGTACACCTCGCAGTTCGACCTCGGTGTCGACTACAAGGACCGCCATCTTCACCTCGCCCTCGACGCCTACTACAACCGCATCGAGGACAAGATTGTGGCTATACCGATGAAATGCCAGTTTCGCTGGTCGATGGTCAACTTCGGCTTGGTGAAGTCGTTAGGACTCTCCGCTACGGCGGGCTACGACCGCACATGGAGCAAGTTCTCTGCCTCAGCCTCTGCCAACTACACCTGCCAGCGCGACCGCGACTACTCCTCGCCCGACGACCCCGAGTATCGCAACACCATACCCTACTCGCCGCTGCACAGCGCCTCACTCATCGTCGACCTCGGCTACGACGGATGGAGCCTCTGCACCTCGTGGCTCTACACGGGCGAACGCTTTGCGCTCATCTCCAACAACCGCGACGACCTGCTGGGCGCATGGCAGACCGTAGACCTTAAGCTGAACAAGCGCTTCCGCATACGACACCACTCGCTGCAAGCCACCCTGGAGTGCAACAACCTCGGCGACTCGCGCCACGAGGTGGTGAAGCGCTACCCTATGCCCGGACGCAATTGGAAGGCTACCGTGCAATGGCAGTTCTAAAAAAGTATGGCACACTTTTTGCCAAGACGATATTTGCCGTTTCTGACCGCTCATATCTCGCGAAAAATCAAAAACAAAATCTGTTGCTCGTTTTTTGTGAGTTTTGAGCGTGCAGCCGTAAGCATTTCTGTTACAGATCGTTGCAGCGTTTCACCAGAAAGTGTGCAGTTTTTTACTAAGAAAAACCCTGCATTTCGTGAGACTTTACCATGTAATAGCTATGCTTTTACAAGGTAATAGCTATGCTTTTACACGGTAAAGTCTCACGATAAGTTTGCAAAAACCGTCGTTTTACATCGAAAAGTGTCGGTTTTTATGGTTTTCGGGCCTGCCGCAAGTTCAAAAACGCTCTATTTCGGGTTTCCGATTCTCCAGAATGAAGATTTTCGGTGAAGTTTCCGAGAACGATATTTGCATGGTCTGCAACTGCAGTTTACAACTAAATATTGTATCTTTGCAAAATCAAAAAACGATTTATGAACATCTGCTCCATATATAAATCATTCCTCTGCGCTCTCTGCGCCGTGCTCCTCGCAGCCTGCTCGCTCGAGCCTGCCGACGACACGCCCACGAAGGGTGAGCCTACAGCCAACGACGACCGCCTGCTCATTCTCTGCGAGGGTCTGTGGGGCATGAACAACGCCTCCATCTCGCTGCTCGACCACGGCGTGCTCACCAACCACTGGTTTCAGCAGCAGAACCCCGGCGAGCGACTCGGCGACACAGCGAACGACATACTGCAGGTGAACGACACGCTGATCGCCATCTCCGTAAACTGGTCGAACATAGTGCAGTACATCCGCCCCGACGGCACCGCCATTGCCGCCACGGAGAACATACCCAACAACCGCCGTCTGGCTACCGACGGGCGCGGCTTCCTCTACGTAACGTCGTACGCCGACCACGGCTATGTGGCGAAGATAGACCTCCACACGAAGCTCGTCGTCGACACCTGCCACGTGGGCTACGAGCCAGAGGGCATCGTCTACTACGACGGGCGCCTCTACGTAGCCAACACGGGCGGCTACAGCACGCAGACGCAAGACCACGGCTACGAGCAGACCGTCTCGATAGTCGACGCGCAGACCATGCGCGAGCTGCGGCGCATCGACACGGGCTGCAAGAATCTGTACGGAGCGGTGGCGCAGTGGCGCGAGTGGCTGTGCATCAATGCAGCGGGCGATATGTACAACACACCGCCGCACACCGTGGTGCTGAACATGGCGTCGGAGGAGTTCCGCGTCTACGACTTCCCGTCGACGTACTGCTGCGCATCGCAGGGCAGGTTCTACTGTCTCGGCTCTGCCTACTCGCATCTAACGGGCGAGTACACCTACTCTACGCACACCATCGCTCTGCCGTCACTCGCAGCCTCTGAGGGTCTCGCCGACTACGCCGACGCCGACGCCGTGATAGCCTCGATGCAGTCGCCCTACGCGATCTACATCTCGTCCTTCTCCGCCCACATGTACGTCTCCGACGCCCGCGCCTACGCCACCAACGGCTACGTCTACGAGTTCAGCCCCACTGGCGCGCAGCTCAACCGCTACCTGCTGCGCGGCGTGAACCCCAGCCGCTTCGTAGCGCTGTAGGGGGTGCACTTGTCTCAAGTGCACCAACCAAGTAAAAAGTGCACTAACCAAGCGAAAAGTGCACTAACCAAATAGATAGTACCATTTGCTTTGTTGGTGCACTTGAGACAAGTGCACCCCCTGAGAAAACCACAACAAAAAGTGCACCCCTGAAAAAAGCAGAACAACTTACTTGGTTGGTGCAGCAGAGACTGCTGCACCCCCTGAAAAAGCACAACAAAAAACAAGAATATGAAAACAACAATGATACTCCTCGCCCTGCCCATGCTGGCAGCGGCACAGACAACACAACACGTGAAAGTGCTCGAATACTGCCCCGCACCGGGTCAGTTCGTGGGCATGCTGCCCGCCATCGACGCCACGATGAGCAACGCCGAACGCCTCCAGGCGTGCGAAGCGCAATTCGCCGACAACCTCCCCGTCACGCTCGGATCCTTCGGCGGCTACATCACCTTCGGCTTCACAGAGCCGATAACCAACAAGCGCGGCTCCGACCTGCGCATCCTCGGCAACGCCTACTACGCCGCAGCCGACCCCATATACGGCGCAGCCACCATCGGCGGATCGATAGAGCCGGGCATTGTGTACGCCGGCGTGGGTACATCGCCCGAGACAGCCGAGTGGTACGAGCTGGCTGGCTCCGAATACTACACCACCTCTACGCCGAACGTCACCGTCACCTACCAGCGCCCCGACGCCGAGCAAGGCGAGCACACGCAGCCCTACTCCGTGTACGACCGCTACATACGGTTCCGCGCCGAGTGGACCGACCGCAACGGCGCTGAGCGCGACACCGTGGGCTACATGATGAAGAACGTGTTCCACAACCAGTCGTACTATCCCACGTGGGCTGACGCTGACGAGCTGACGTTCAGCGGTTCGCGACTGCCCGATAACACCATCAACCGCGGAGGCGACGGCACCGACGCCGACAATCCGCAGAACTGGATAAGCTACCGCTACGCTGCCGACTCGTACGGCTACGTCGACGCCGCACCTACCGACGACCCGACGTACAACACGTTCGACCTCGACTGGGCTGTAGACCGCAACGGCAAGCCCGTGAAGCTCACTCATGCCGACTTCATACGTGTGCAGACCGGCGTGCTGCAGATGTGCGGATGGATAGGCGAACAGTCTACGGAGGTGTGCTCCGTAGAGAACCTACACCTGCTTGAGGGCTACGACGACAACCCCGTAGTCATCACGCCTCGACCGCAACCTACAGCTCTCAACCCCACTACCGCCGACCCCAACCGCCGAGAGGTGGCGCGCTACACCTTGGACGGACAGCGCATCACTACGCCGCAGAAGGGCATGAACATCGTGCGCTACTCTGACGGAACGGTGAAGAAGGTTGTGCTTCCTTAAAAAGAATGTCAATTTATAAGTATAATGCTGTCAAAATCGTTATTTTGACAGCATTATACGTTTTAACAATAATTTTTGTCTGCAAAATATCGTTTTCTTAATTTAAATTCAATACCTTTGCCTACGTAATGTTACCTATCTACATGTCCGAACATTAACCTACATGTAGACGTTTTATGATTTTTAATCCTAAACATAAATATATGGAGAGAACTTTACTTTATGCCTGCGCAGCAGTAGTTTGTGCTGTCACGGCTCCTACCATGAACACACAAGCCCAGCAAGCTGTGCCCTACACAGTAGACTTCAGTCAGAGTCAGGAAGGCTGGACAAGTATCAACCAGCTCACCACCGGCGGAAAGACCTGGGAGGCAAAGACCAAAGCACACGGCTTCTACGACGGCGGCAAGTATTACGACTGCGTCGGACTGAGCAGTACGTTCACGCCTAACACCAACGCCTGGTACGTATCGCCTTCGCTACAGCTCGAAGCGGGCAAGACCTACGAGGTGACGACCTTTGCGGCGTGCAACAGCGATATTACGCTGACGCTGAACATCGGCACATCTGCCGACGACGTTACGACTTACACTTCCCTGGGCGAACTCGCGCCGATTCCTACCACATACGACCCGAGTGCTGCCATCACCACTGAGGTGAAGGTGGACGCAAGCGGCGACTACCACTTCGCCCTGAACGCTACTACTACGGAAAACTACGCTCCATACGACTGCAACCTTTTCACTTTCTCTGTTACAGAAAAGGGCGCGTCTGAACCCGACAAACCTCTTGTTATAAATTCTTTCCCGTACGTTGTCGACCTCACGGCTTCTTGCGACGGATGGACAGCGTGCAACTATAACGACGACGGCGACACATGGCAGTTCTTCTCAGGAACGGGTGTGGGCATGGCGTCAACACAGTCGGATGCTGACGACGCTTACGTGTCGCCTGCCGTGCAGCTCACTAAGGGCTGCAAGTATAAGGTGGCTACAAACGTGCAGCTCTTCGGCAATCCGTCTGACAACTACCACATGACGCTCACCGTGGGCAAGGGCGAAAGCCTGGAGAAGGAGAACTTCTCACCCGTGCAGATTCTCGAGCTCAAACAGCTTGGCTACAACGTGAACGAGGCTACTTTCGAGCCTGCGGAGAGCGGCGTCTACCGCTTCGCGTTCCACAACACTACAACCGCAGAGATGACCAACAGTGCCGTAATCATCACGGCGTTCGGCATCGACGAGACGAAGAACGAGGTGGTGGAGACCGGCACAACCGTGTTCAGCGACGACTTCAGCGCGGCTGACGCTATGGACAAATGGACTGCCGCTGACGCTAACGCCGACGGAGTGACGTGGGGCGTGAGCGAAGGCATCGGCGGAATCACCTACGACAGCGGCAAGCCGGCGGCAAAGAGTCCGGCTGACGACTGGCTCTTCTCGCCGGCTGTGGGCTTGGTTGAGGGTCAGAACTACTTCCTCACCTACACCGTGAAGCGTCAGGGCGCCTTCGACGACGACAACCTCACCGTGGCTATGGGCGAGGCTGCAAAGGCTACGTCGATGACTACCGTGCTGGGCGAGCAGACCGTGAGCGCCAATGCCGAGAACGTGACGACTACCATGCGCATCGTGACTGAAAAGAGCGGCGACGCCTTCTTCGGATTCCATGTCACTACGCCGTCTGCCGACAACGGACAGTTATCGCTCGTGAGTATCGAAGTGAAGGCTGCCGACAAGGCTAAGCCGTGCGCTGTGGAGAACTTCGAGGCTAAGCCGTCGTTCCAGAACAAGAACGTGACATTCTCTTGGACCAACCCCGTGCTCGACACCGAGGGCGTGGCTCTCAACAAGCCTTTCAGCGTGCGTCTCTACGACGGCGACAATCTCGTGGCTACGGTAGACAACCAGAAGGCTGGCGAGACGGGCAGCTATGTCTACACTCCGTCGCAGTTCGGCGGTCACGTTACATACAAGGCTGAGGCATATATGGACGGAAACGCCTCGGAAGCGGTGTCTACAACCGTCAATCTCGACGACTTGCAGGGCGATGTAACGCTCGTAAAGAAGTTCGACGTAGACCGTCAGAAGGCTGCCGACTGGGTTATCGAAGGCGACTGCCAGGCATGGAAGTACGACTACTCTGATATCTTCACCTACGACTACCGCAAGGGCACCAAGGTGGCTGACGAATGGCTCATCTCGCCGGCTGTAGAGCTTAAGGCTAACGAGCGCTACGTGCTGAAGTACGAGCTGAAGACCAGCATGACTTACGGCAACAACCTCTTCGTAACCATCGGCAACGGACAGACCAAGACCGCTCAGACCAAGACCGTGGCAGAATACTACGGACTGGAGCAGAACGGATTCGCAGAGTATCAGACCGACCAGTTCACTCTCAGCGAGGACGGCAACTACAACATCGGCTTCCACGTAACCAACTCCAACTACTACGTGAGCATGCACAACCTCCGCGTCTACCACGTGAGCGCTACTACCGGCTTGGAGCAGGTAGAGAACGGCGCTGCTGCAGGCTTCAGCCGCGTCAGCGTTTACGACGCTTCGGGTCGTCTGGTTTGCAGCAAGGCTGCCACTTCTGTTGCAGAGGCTGTAGAGGGTCTTGCGGGCGGCATGTACGTCGTTAAGACCGTAGGCGCAGACGGCAAGACTTCTACCCTGAAGGTGCTGAAATAGCAGATAAGCGTATACGTTTCATCATATCAAACCACACACATACACTATTTTGAGTATATGAAAGGACACTTCAACTTCATGGCGGGCGCAAAGAAAGCGCTCGCCGTTGTGATAGCATTAGGCATGTCGGCAACAGCTTATGCGGACGACTACTTCAAGCGCATCAGCATGGAGGGCGTCGAACTCGTAAGTTCGGTAACATGGGGCAAAGTAGACATCAACACATACATGACTCCGGGCCTCTATGAGTTCGGATACGACAACCGTTTCGTGCCCGACAAGACGGCTCCGCTGCTCAGCATCGACGCCTTGGGCGGCTGCGTCTATCACGACGGAAAGATATACGCCAACGAGTTCAGCAGCAGAAGCCAGTACGAGAAGCCCATGTGGCGCATCTATGATGCTAAGACATACAAGCTGCTCTCAGAACATACGCTGAAGGACAACTGCGAATGCACAACCACTTCGCTCGCATACGACCCCACAGCCGACTGCATCTACGGCTTCGACGAGACTTATACCGAGACCTACGTGGTGCGCGTCAACCCCGAAACGGGCGAGATGACACGACTCGGCGATATGCAGGACCGCAACTACAAGTTCTTTGCTATGGCGTGCAGTCCGAAGGGCGAGCTCTTCTGCACTTATCTCAACAAGCAGACCAATGATGTCTATCTGGGTCGCATACGCAAGAGCGACGGCAAGGTGGCAATGATTCGCGGCATCAACGCTACGAACCTGCTGCCCGGCGACTCGTTCATCAACTCTACGTACGACCAGTCTATGTTCTTCAACAATTCGACGGGCAAGCTCTACTGGATGTTCCAAAGCTCGAGCATGTATCTCTACAAGTCGTACGTGGCTATGTTCGAGGTGAACACCACAACAGCCGAAGCCAGTCTCGTGGCTTATATCGAAGACGAGCTGCAGGGTCCGGGTGCTTTCTTCGTCGAACCGGCATTGAAGGCGCCGGCAATCGTCGAAGACTTCGATTGGACTACCGACTCGCCGGGCGCTAACTCGGGCACTATAAGCATTACAATGCCGAAAACCGCTTACGACGGCACTCCGCTCACCGGAAAGCAGAAGCTGGTTATCCTGAAGGGCAGCATTCCGTTCGTTGAGGAGGAGCTCGAACCGGGAGAGAAGTTCAGCAAACGCATGGAGAATATGCGCACGGGCTGGCAGGATCTGAACATATACGTGAGCAACGCTGCAGGCGACGGCCCTACCATCCTACGCCCTATCTTCGCAGGCTACGACACACCGAAGGCTCCGTCTAACGTGAAGCTCACTGCCGAGGGGCTGCACACCACACTCACTTGGGATGCGCCTACCATCGGCGTCGACGGACACGTCATCGACAAGGCTTCGCTAACGTATACCGTGGTGCGCTATCCGGGAGAAATCACCGTATCTGAAAAGCAGAAGGAGTGCAGCTTCGAAGAAGACCACCCCGGCGATATGACTCGCTATGTATATAAGGTGACGGCGTGGGCTGGAAAGACCAAGGGCGAAACGGCTATGTCGAACAACATCGTGATAGGCACACCGCTCGACGTGCCTTACGACGGAACGTTCAAGACGGCTGCCGATATGTACAACTACTTCACGATTCTCGACGAGAACCAGGACAACTACACATGGGCTTACGACATCGACAACCGACTGGCTGTGTATTCGTACAGTCAGGAGAACAACGCCGATGACTGGCTCATCTCGCCTCCTATCAACTATAAGAAGGGCAAGTCGTACACGCTCAGCTTCAGCGCCTTCTCTTCTTCGAAGACATACAAGGAGTCGCTTGCCGTAACCTTCGGCGCCGACAAGACACCGGTGGCGCAGGAGGATGTATTGCTCAGCCTCAACGAGCTTTCTGCCGACACCGAAGAGGACGCTCCGCAGAGCTATTCGGTAGACTTCACCGTGCCTGAGGACGGAGTTTACTACTTCGCATTCTACGCTTGCTCGGAGAGATTCCGCGAGTATCTCAGAGTGAAGGATATCAAGGTAACGGAAAAGGGTGCAACTGCTGTGCACAGCCTTGCTTCTGACGGCGATGTAACGGTTAGGGGCGGCGACGGTGTGCTCGAAGTGCGCTTGGCAAATGCAGCCAACGTGAGAGTTTACAACCTCGCAGGACGCCTCATGGCCGACTATACCGGCACCGAACTGCACATGCCGCTGCCTAAGGGCGTCTACATGGTGGTTGCGAGCGACAACCGCACGAAGGTGGTTGTGAAGTAACCGAACACTAACAAACACATACATGTATCATGCTAAAATACAGAAACATTTTATCATTAGCATTCTCAATAGCCGCCTTGCTGTCGCCAGTCAGCAAGGCGGCTGCAATGCCTGCATACCCTAAACCGATTAGCGTAATGCAGCCGAACGGCAAGTCGGTAACAATCTGCCTCAAAGGAGACGAGCACTTGCATTGGGCACAAACAACGGACGGCTACACGCTGCTGCGAAACACGGAGGGCTATTGGTCGTTCGCACGTCAGGACAAGAAGGGCAATCTCGTAGCTTCAGACCTGGTATACGACAACAGTTCGGCGCTTGCGCTGAAGCATGGCATAAAGAAAAACCTGCGCTTCTCTGCCGCACAGATGAAGAAAGCGCCTTCGAGACATAACAGTCGTAGCGAGATGCTTGTCGACGGCACTTTTCCTGCCACCGGAAAGCACAAACTTCTGCTGCTGCTCGTAAACTACAACGACACGAAGCCAACTTTCACCAGAGAAGACTTCGACAAGATGATGAACCAGAACGGATATAAAGGCATCGGAAGTTTCCGCGACTACTATCTGCAGCAGTCGTATGGCAAGCTCGACATCGATGTTACCGTCACCGACTGGATTAATCTGCCGAAGACTAAGGGCACATACGGACCAGACGGTGCGCCATACATGATATATGACGCTCTGAAACTCGTCACCGACACGCTCGATCTGAGAGACTTCGACAACGACGGCGACGGTATTCTCGACGGACTTGCCGTGATTCACCAGGGTACGGGTCAGGAGGCTTCTGCCGACGCCAACGACATCTGGTCGCACAGCGCCATCATCTACGGACAGACGTTCAACGGCGTATCCGTACGACGCTACACCATAGAGCCTGAATGTCTCGCCAAGAACATCAGTACGATAGGTGTTATATGCCATGAGTTCGGACATGCTCTCGGCGCGCCCGACTTCTACGATACCGACTACGCATCGTCCGGCGGAGAGTTCTGCGGAACGGGCGTCTGGGACTTGCTCGGAAGCGGCGCTTGGAGCGGCGAATATGGTTCGCGTCCTACGGGCATCAACGGATGGCAGAAGTATGTGTGGGGATGGACCAACCCCGTGACGCTCAACAACGACACCGTTGTGGCTGACATGCCTGCCGCAGACGTGCAGCCCGCAGCCTACCGCATGGAGACGGGCACGCCGGGCGAGTATTACTTCATGGAGAACCGCCAGAATACGGGCACCTTCGACGGCAGTCTGCCAGGACACGGACTCATTGTTTATCACGTCAGAGAGAATATCGTTAAGGACAAACTCATCGCAAACACTATCAATGCGACATATCCGCAGGGAATTTACACGGTATGTTCAGACGCTGGAGTAGATCCTGACGAGAATGCGTCGTCTAACGGCGACGTTAACAGCGGTGCCTGCCCGTTCCCTGGCGAATACGGACACACGGCTTTCGGCGACAACACGCTGCCTTCAGCGAAATCGTCCGACGGCAGATCGTCTTATCGCCAGCTCAGCAAAATCAACGAACGCGACGGAAAGATCGGGTTCTGCTTTACGCACCTCGCAGAGCCGGTGAAACCGCAGCAACTGCAAGCTGTAGCGAACAGCGGCAATGTAGTTCTGACATGGAAGCTGGAAGGTGTGGACGCAGCGAGCGTAGATCACTTCAACATCTACAGAAACAACGAGAAGATAGCCGAGACAACCGCAATGACGTACACGGACAGCACGCCGCTTGGTGGCACGGAGATGACTTATCAGGTGGATGTAGCATATAAGGACTCGCGACTTTCGCACCCGGTTTCGGCTACTATAATGGTGCCGTCGAACAAAGTGGAGTCGGTGCAGGCGTCTGTTGACGGCAGCACGGTGCAACTCTCTTGGAGCACGGAGGCAGCACTCTCGCGCGCCGACATATTCAGCGGCAACATCGTCACTACCGACTGCTACGGCGAGACCGTGGAGTTTGCCAACTGCTACACGCCGCGCGACCTCAGCACTTATGTAGGTGCAAAGATTACGCGTATGGCGTTCTTCCCGTCGCAGGGTCCGTCGGAGCTCACGGCTTCGTTCAGAATATACGAGGGCGATGCCGACGGAAGCAACATGACGCTTGTTTCGGAAAGAAGCATTAAGGAGTTTGCCGCGGGACAGCGCCGCGACCTCAAGCTCACAACGCCCGTAACGATAAAGGCAGACAAGACTTACTGGACTGCTGTGAAGTGCGTAGGCACTCAGGGCGTGGTAAGCGTGGCGTGCGACAAGACCAGAGAGGCTACGCCGGCGCTCGGCAACCTGCTCATGCGCGACGGACGCTTCGTGGAGTCGGCTGACGCCGCAGGCAACTTCTATGTCGGAGCCACACTGAGCATGCCGGCTGCTGACAGCGGCGGAGACTACGCAGAGGCGCCCTCGTTCGAGTTCAACGCATCGACAGACCTCTTCTACCCTACTTGCTTCTTCGTGGAGTGCGACGGAAAGGCGGCGGCTTACACCACAAAGCACGAGAAGACTTTCACGGATGTAGCCAACGGAACGCACGTTTATAAGGTATCGAGCTACTATAACGGCGGCAATCTCTCTACCGGAATATCGAAACTCGTGACCGTAACCGGCGTAACCGGCATAGAAAGCACCGGCTGCAGCGAAGCAACCGTAAGGGCTGAGCACGGAAACATCGTCGTAGAGGGCTATAGAGGCGCCGTACGCGTCTGCAACGCTACGGGAGCTACAGTTTACCGCTCTACCGCAAACGGCGCAACAGAGCGCATTTCTCTGCCAAACGGACTATACGTTGTGTCGCTTGATATGGCGGACGGCGTGCATAGCGTGAAGGTAATGGTGGAATAACACGCAAAAAAGAGCGGAATAATACACAAAGAACAGCGGAATAATACACAAAAAAGGCATGGCTTTTATTGAGCCATGCCTTTTTTGTGCGTTATTGTTCTCTCCACACCCTCCGCTTTAACCACATTTGTAGTATAGGATCGCTTATTGCCAGAGTTTTTGGAGCAACAGTTGTAATAATATCCTTTTCAGTAAGCGACTTCTTCAGTCGGGTGATGTTGGCAGCAGTTCCGAGTTGGTATTTCTTTAGAACAGCAGATTGCGTGAATCCCGTGTTAACGCCATTGGCAATGGCATGAAGGAAGTTCATTTGATATGAAGACATATCTTCTGTCTGTTGTATAAAGAGCGGCTCACAAGCATCAAGAAGTCGGTCTATAGCATTCTGCAGGTCGGTCTCAGTCGCTGTATCATCAGTATGTAGCCACACAAGCCATGCGAGCTGTTGCACATAAGAAGAGTAGCGGTCTGTGACACGGCATATCGACTGCGCCAGTTGCTCTGGGATATGCTTGCCAGTAACCTCAAAACGCTGGCATATAAACTCTGTCCAATCGGCCTCGCTTATCTTGCCCAGATAGAACAAGTCGCCAAAGCGATAGAAAGGATAACTGCTGTTTTGGAACATTCGCTCCATCATGTGTTTCTTGCTACCATACAAGCAATAGCTTACATGCGACTGCAACTGCCATACGCCACGCAACTTTTTCTGGAATGTCAGCGAATCGGGGTATTCTCCTATTTGCTGGAACTCGTCTATGCACACCACTATTCTATAACCCTTCTCCTGTGCTATCAGCTCCGGCAGACGCAACACCTCCTCGGTTGTGTTGTTGCTGGCATTGTACTCAAGCGATACAGAGAAATCATTGTAAGGATCCATGCCGAAACTAACCTTAGGAACAAAACGGCTAAGAAACACCTTGGCGTTCTCCATCCATTCCTCCCATTTGGAGGAAGTAGCACGTACAACAGCTGTGGCAAACGCATTTATGAAGTCGGCTTCCGAACGTGTACCAAAAGCATCTATACGCGCAATACGAATATCATCGCTACCAACAAGCGAGCACACGCGGTCGACAAGCGAAGTCTTACCCATACGACGCGGAGAAATAAGTATGGTGTTCACTCCGTAAGTGAAATTGGCTTTAAGACGGTCGGTCTCTATACGGCGATCGGTGAAAGTGTCGCCTTCTACACGTACGCCAAAGACAAAGGGAGATTCGAATTTATTTGCCATAAAAAAATTTGCATTAACGGTTAGATAATGCAAATTTACACAATTTATTCGTTTTAAACAAGGTTGTTTAAAACAACCTTGTTTAAAACTGTATTTAATCATTGCTTTGCTGTATATTGTCAGCAATGAAACGGGTGATAGTCAGAGTTTTATTTCTTCACGAACTTTCTTGCTCCGAGGTCGGTCTTCACGATGTAGAGGCCGGCAGGAACGTTGCTCAGACTGAGTGCTGTGCTTTCAGCAGAAGCCTTCGCTGTGGCTACGGTCTTGCCTGCGACATCGCTTACGAGAACAGTCTCGCCGGCGTTCGCCGTCCAATCAGATTGCGTTCGCCGTCCAATCAGATTGCGTTCGCCGTCCAATCGGATTGCGTTCGCCGTCCAATCAGATTGCGTCCGCCGTCCGATCAGATTGCGTCAGCCGTCCAATCGGGTTGCGTCAGCCGTCCGATTGTATAATCATAGAATGTACACACTCAGCATCAAGTCGGATAGTAATACGTATTGTTGCTTGCTGCGGAGGCCGGAGACCTCCGCTACGGCTATGGCACATATAGATACAAATATTGCTGTCCGCTTTTACCGAACAGTAAGGTTCATCCAACATTTGAAGTGAAAATAATTTGTCTTTTATTGCAAAAACAAAGATAACCAAAAGGGCTGACACCTCGTGAGAAGTGTCAGCCCTAATTTATGTTGCTTGCAAAAGTTTCACCAGACAGCAATAATATGCGCATTTACTATCTGCGGATAACAACCTTTTTATTATTGATGATGTATGAACCAGAGTGGAGGGCTGGCATTCTCTTCAGATTTCTACCAATGAGTTTGCCATCAATAGAGTATATTGTATAACTGTCACTCTTAAGCTCGGTTATGTCCTCAATACCAGATGTGTTACCTACATATACTTTATCAGACGCATTTGACTCTCCAAGATTATATACTACGGATACCTGGTAGCCACGACACTCTTCGCCAATGTTCTTGTCGGTAAAGTTTGCCGATTTAACAGTTTCCCCGTTTATCTTCTTGCCATTGCAGAACACATTAAATCCATCGACAGACAGAGCATAGAGCACAGATACATAACTGATATCATCTACCATAATACCATCTTTGAGTATTCCAGTATAGTGGATGGCAAAGTATTTTGCATCTGCAGGCATTGTGACCTTGACCTGCTGCCATTCGCTTGGAGCCTCGTCGGCTTTGAGCACATTGAAGGCTGACGGATCATGCGTTGTTGTAGAGTACATGATTTCGTATGTCTCTCCCGAGATGTTCTTGTCTACCTTCTTCAGATAGAACGACACTTCGGTGCCTCCCTTTATTGCCGGAGAGATAAGATAGTCGTCGTTGTACGGCTGTGCGCCATCCATACTAATGTTTGCATACCATGCTATGAGGCACTTGTCTCCGCTGTAGGGCATGAGGTTAGAGGCCGACTCCTCGTCCAGATCGAGTTCTTTCGGACACCATACCTGGAATGCCTTGTTATCGTTTTGATAGTCGAAGTACGGGAGGTAGCTGAGTTTGCCGCTGCCGAGCTTATCGCCGTCATAAGTAATCCATTCGCCGAAGTCAGATATTGCAAACGAATCGTAGTCTTCCATTCCGTCTACCGTTGCCTCATCGGTTTTAGGCAAGACTGGAGCCGTCCATGTGAGGTTCGCATCGTTACCCTCCTTCTTCGCTTTCAAATTGGTTACACAAGGAAAGCTTGAAGCCTTCACGTCAGTGTATATATAAGCAGAAGAGTTATTGTCGACATCCTCATCCTTATCATATACCACCTCAGTCATGAACTCTACAGACTTTCCTGCTGTTGGTGCATTAACGTTGGCATGAAGTTCCAATGTCTTGGTCTCGCCTGGTTTTATCTCATCGCCATCAATGGTGCTGACAACCTCGCTGTTCTGCTTCAGCACTATGGTGTAGTCCTTTGCACTCTTGGTTCCTCTGTTCGAGTACGTCACAGAGAAAGCGCAGTCGTCGTTGATGTTTGCATTCTCCGGTCCAGAGAAAGCTGTCACAGCCAGGTCATTGTCCTTCTGTTCGTCAAAGTGAATATTGTCCACATAATAGTACATCCAATCGTTGTTGGTGTATCCTCTTAAGGCCACCAGGATGTATTTGCAGTTCTTGTATTTTTCGAGTGATACGCGGTGTTCTACCCATCCGTATTTATCGTTTGCTGCCGTGAATGTGTCTATAGGCTCTTCGAAGTCGCCACCGTCCGGCGCTACCTCAATCATAAGCTTTGTCTGCTTGTTGTCAGATGCGACAGAGTTCGCTTCCCAATGGAACATGTAGAAGCTGAAAGTAGGCTTTGTAGTGCCTTCCATAGACACAGCCGGAGTGATGAGTCGGCTGTCAACACAACTTTCTCCCCACTTGTTTGTAAACTTTACGAATCCGCGGTCGTTGTCCTGCGGCGAGCCGCCACCGTCGTCAGATCGCATGGTTTCCCATCCGAGAGAGCCCTGCACGTTCTTGTACGACCAAGGATTAAGGTTGAGACGGCCGTTCGAGAACGATTCGTCAACGGGGAACGTGTATGGCTTGCCGACACCAATGAACTGTGTGGCGCCCTTGCTTCTACCGGCCTTGTTGTCGGCTGTCACAGCATAATAGTACACTTCCTGCATATCCTTCACCTCCTCCTCTATGCTTGTGTCGGTGTAGGTGAGGTCCTTGATGTTGGTGGCAATAGGCGTGAAGTCATTCTTGCTTAAACTGCGCCATATAGTGTATGAGATATCGTTAATATTGAAGTATCCGCCGTTTTCGCCCTTTTCAGGAGCTTCCCATGTGAGCTTCACGTGCATGTTTCCGTCAACAGTTTTGATCTTGAGATTTTTCACTGGTTCAGAAATGTCAAATCCTGCCCATACTGACTTGCTCACGTCAATACCCATCTTGCCATTGTATTCTGCTACAACCTTGTAGGTATTATTGCCGTTCACTGCTTTTACGTCCTTAAATGATATAGGCTGTCCTGCTTCGAGGGTGAGTTTCTTTATCTCGGTGTCTTCGGTTACGGTGTTCTCCTCATCGCCATCCTCGCTCTCCAGCGTTTTCACTGTGTATATGTGAATGTTCATGCTGCCGCTGATAGCCTTTCCGTTGAGCAACTTTTCAGGAGCCTTGAAATGCAGATTGACAGCGTTGGCGCCGTTCAGGTCTGCCGCTACGACAAATTCGCTTACAGCCTCCGGCACGTCCGACTCTATGCCCTGCTCTATATTAACGTTGAAAAGATTGAGGTAAGAGCTGCTTGCATCGCTGTAGTTGAGGAAACCGATATAGTAGTTGCCGTCCTCTTCCACTGTGAATGTGGTATCGTGTGTTGTCTGCCATGTGTCGTAGACCCCGTTGAGATCGATTATTTCGGTCTGCCCATCGGGTGTTGCTGTCTTGCCAACAGTCACCTTGAGGTTCGAGGCCGCGCCCATATTGACGTCAAACTTGAGCTTGTACATGTGCTTTCCGTCGAGGTGTATTGCCGGTGTGAAGAGCCAGTCGTTTCCCTTGTTCTTGCCGTTCGAACAATACTGCATGAGTTTCTCGTCTTCTTTCCAGAACCATGTGGCCTGGTTGTTCTCTCCGTCGTTGTCCACATCTACAATAGTGTAGAGCTGCTTGCACATATCTCCGTCACTAAAATTCTCCGAGTAAGGCAGTTCGCACGCGCCTATAGAAAGCACGCGGTTCGATGTGGCGCTTCCGCCTTCAGTGCCGTTGCTGCATGCAGTCACTGTATAGCTGTATTTTCCGGTAGTGTTCGGCAGAGTTTCCTTGAAGGTCGTATTCTTAATATTCTTGGCAACGACAGTAGAAGAAGAATCGCCCATGAGTCTCGTCACATTGTAGGTTACTCCGTCAGGATTGATATATCCGTCGTTTAAACCCACCGTAGGTGCATCCCAAGTGAGGGTTGCCACCTTGTTGTTGAGTATAAGATTCACGTTTGACGGTGATGTTGCTACGTCCTTACCGATGAACACGGTAGTTGTGACCTTGCTGCTCTGTCCTGCTTCATTAGATGCGTTCGCGAAGAGCGAGTAGAGCTTGTTGGCGTCGAAAGACACGTTTTCTTTCTTCACTGTAGCACCTGGAGCCACGGTCTGTTCCGTCAGTATCTCGTCGCCTGAGCAAATCTTCACCTTCACCTGCCCGTTGAGGGCAGTGCCATCGGCAGCCTTTGTTGGAGCCTTGCATTGGATAATGCCAACGGTGCCACCGTTTACATTGGGCTTGAATGACAGTTCTGTTACGGGCATCGGAGCCTTATCTGCAATTTCAGCCTTCTTCACGTACAGTCCGATAAACTCTTCGTGATTCGGCATGTCGCAGATCTTGTATGCCGTGGCAGTTGTAGTGTTCACCTGAAAGAGTGCAGAACTATCATCGTTCATAAAGCCCCAATAGAGCAGTCCTGAATTCGGGTCAAATGTCATCGACTGCGAGAACTTCGGTCTCTGCTTCGTGTCGCCGATGAGTGTTGAAGCGCCGGTGGTCTTGTCTATCTTGTAGAGCATACCGAAGTCGGAGATGCCGTATAGAACACCGTTCGGAGAAGCAGCCAGTGTGAGGTACGAACGCTCCAGGTCTGCAACCTTCTTGAAGTTGCCGTCCTCTTCATTCATTGTACTAAGGATATACGGACCACCGTAGTTCTCGCTTGTCACGGCATATATCTTCTTTGTCTGCTCGTCATAGGTTACAGCCGACGAATTTACATAGTTCTCCCACTCAGTGGAAGGCTCCAGAACCTTTTCCACTTCCCATGTCTCCGGATTATATATGCTGCATGCCGCATACATCACCCATCCCCATGCTTCTTCCATGTAGAAGGTGTAGTATTTGCCGTTTGCATATACAGCTGCCTTCGACTTAAATCCAGCATCTGTCTTCACTGGACTGACGGTTGTGGATGGCATTGCCTGGAAGCTATAGATACCATACTGACTTTCTGCGGTCATTGTCTCTGAGAATACAAGATTGCCGTAGAGATTGCTGTTGTCACCAACCGATTTGATGAAAGCAGGTCGGTTGTCGTTGGCGACTTTGAATTTTCTTTCTCCGTAGAATGGAGAGTCTGACATGGTTTTTACCGTTGTGATTTGCTTTGCATTAGCCCTACCTTCATTCGGCTTCGGATATTTACCCAATTGCCCTTGACCGAATGCTGTAGTACACAACAAAAGGAATGCAGAAAATAGACCTTTTCTCATACGCCATCATTTTAATTAATAGATTATATTGGTACACAAGAGTAAAAGAATCACAAATATTTCCAATAAAAGAAATAGATATTTTCAATAAATCTCCTAGAAAAAATAAACAGACTACAATGTCTGAATGCTAAAGACTTATGATAGGTTTTAAGAAAAATCCTTAGCGGGGGCATGCACCCCTGCTAAGGATAAAAGAGTTTTTTTTATTTCTTCACGAACTTTCTTGCTCCGAGGTCGGTCTTCACGATGTAGAGGCCGGCAGGAACGTTGCTCAGACTGAGCGCTGTGCTTTCTGCAGAAGCCTTCGTTGTGGCTACGGTCTTGCCTGCGACATCGCTTACGAGAACAGTCTCGCCGGCGTGTGTGCCACTAACGGTGAGAAGGTCGCCGTCGAGACGAGCGTCGAAGGCTACGGAGCCGTCAGAGGTGAGAGCTACGGATGTCTCAGAGCCCTTCACGTTTGCCCATGCCACGAGGTTGAGACCTACGCCCTTGTACTCGGCGTCGAGAGCGTCAACCGGACAGTAAGAACCGTCGGGAACGAAGGTAGATGTCTCGGGAACGGCTGTAGGCTGAACGTAGAGCGTTGTAACCTTGCTGCGGTGAGTGAATCCACCGAAGCCAACTTCTGTGCGTGAGAGGTTAGCATCAGGCTCGTCGAACCAGAGTCCGTCAGAGAATTCGAATGCAACGTAGAACGGTCCGTCGGCAACGATAGGCTTGTCGAACGTGATGCCTCGCATCTCAGCCTCAGAGAGTCCGAGTGTGCCGAAGAGTCCCTTCATTGTAGAGGTGTAACGTCCGAACTCCTTCGAAGTGTCGGGCTTGCCGTCTTTCTCGCCGTAGAGCACGATGCTAACGGGCTCGTTAGCCTGCTCGTTATAGTAGCGGCTTGCCAGGTTGTAGTAGCAGAGATAGAGCGTGATGCTCGTCACGGCGTACTCGTTTCCTGCCGGAAGGTCGAAGCGCTCGGCGAAGTGCTTGTAGTAATGGTTAGCGCCCGTCACCCAGTCGCACGAGGCTGTAGCGAACGAGGGCACCTTGCTGCGTGTCCAGAGCTGGTCTTCGTTGGGGTTGGAAACGCCTATCGGCAACTGTGCTTTCTCGCCTCTTACAAGCTCTACGCTCACCTTCTCGGATGTAGAGCTTTCGCCGCGCTCGTTGGTTACGGTGAGCTTCACGTTGTAGTCACCGTCCTGCGGGAACATGAATGTCGGGTTAGGCTCGGTAGAAGTCTCGGGCTGCGCGCCCGGCACCTCCCAAAGATAAGTGTCGGCGTCGGTGCTCTGGTTCACCATCTGCACCTTAGAGCCTTCGAAGGTGATGAGCTTGCTGTTCATAAGGTCGAAATAACCGTTGAACGAGAACACGGCTCTCGGCTTAGCCTTAGCCTCGGGCGATGTAACGGTGAAGAGGTCGATGCACGCCTCGCCTGCGTATGTGTCCTCGCCGCCGAGTGCGAACGAGAAGCAGTAGTCGCCGTCTTTCTCAGGCGTGTACTTCACGGTGTGCTTTGTCCATGCCTCGTTGGTGTAGCGCGGGAGCGTGAGCAGCGGTGTATGGAACTCGGAGTCCTGCTCGTCGCCTACGGTGAAGCTGAAGTCGCTGGCGTGTCCGTAGTCGAGGTTGCCCGGCATGTAGAGGTAGAACGACGCGGTGTACTCTACGCCTGCCTGCATGTGGAAGTAAGGCGTATAGATGCGGTCGTCGCGCTGCACGCGGCTCTCGGGTGCTATGAGATAGTAGGAGCCGTCGGCAGCCTTGAGGTCGTCGGTGTTGGCTGTGATGAACGTAGACGTGCCAGTTGCGAGCCATCCCTTAGGCACGTATGTGGTGCCGTCGTAGTCCTTGTTCTCGTTGTCGAACGACTGCGAGTAGGGCAGTTCGCAAACCACCTTGTCGGGGTCGCCGGGATCAACGGTGCTGCCGCCCGGCTCGTCGCCCGTAACCTCAAAGTCGTCGAGTGCTACGTAGCCCGAGTTGTAGAGCTGACTGGTTATGTTTATCGCGAAAGCATATTCGCCGTCGGCTTCTGGGGTAAAGGTGTATGTCTGCTGTGTCCACTCGCTGAGAACAGTCTTGCCGGTCTCGCCTACGAGCGTTGTTGCAGCCTCGCGTGTCTGGTCGGTGCCCACGTATAGCGCCACGTTATTGTTGTAGGCAGCAGGAGCCACGCCGCCCGGCATGTGCAGCCAGTAGCTCACGGTGTATGCTACGCCTGCCTTCAGCGTCAGCTTGCGGGTGTATACCCAGCTGTCGCGTCCCATGCTCGATGATGCCATCGTGCCGAGCACGTACGAACCGGAGTGGTTGCCCGATCCGAGATACGATCCCTCGTAGCGCTTAACGGGAACGGCTGAGGCGTCGCCGAGCCATCCGTCGGGCAATGTTCCGCCTGCGCTGAACGTTGTCTCGTCGTCGAAGGTTTCAAGATAGGAGAATTCCTTTGCTTGTATGGATGTTGCAAACAATCCGAAGAACAATGCAACTGCTGCTTGTCGTGTAAATATTTCCATACGCAACTTACTTTTTGTTAATGATTTATTACTCTCTGCTTACAAAAGTAGTGGTATTATGGGATTTAAGATTAACAAATTGCGTTAATAAATATTAATCACACGGTTTTTAATAGATAACGATGCAAATAGTAGGAGGCTACGGCATTAGCTTTTTACTTTTTTACTTTTAAAACACGCAAATATCAGATAAGCGAGGGCGCTATTTCTTGCGAATCAGCGTCAGTCCGTCGCGCATTGGCAGTATGAGCTGCTCCACGCGTTCGTCTGCAGCCACATAGTCGTTGAAGCGGCGTATGCCAAGCGTCTGCTGGTCGTGGTCGTAGGCTGGGTCGGTGACGTGTCCGTCCCAGAGCGTGTTGTCGGCGAGTATGAATCCGCCAGGTCGCAGCAGCGCGAGCACCATCTCGTATGTCTCCACATACGTGCGCTTGTCGCCGTCGACGAACGCCATGTCGAACGTCACGCCCAGCTCGGGCGCCTTCTCGTTGGCGTCGCCGATGATGAAGCTTATCTTGTCGGCGTAGGGCGAGCCTTCTATCCACGGGCGGGTGAAGTCTTCCATTTCATCGTTTATCTCGAACGTGTAGAGATGCGCGCCTTCGGGCAGACCCTCGGCAAGGCAGAGGGCGCTGTAGCCCGAGAACGTACCCACTTCGAGCACGTTCTGCGGCTGCACCATCTCGACGAGCATCTTCAGCAGTCTGCCCTGAAGGTGTCCCGACGCCATGCGTCCGTGTATGGTGTGTATGTTTGTGGCACGATAGAGGCGATAGAGATAGTCGCCCTCAGTAGAGGTGTGTTCGCGTACGTATTTGTCGAGTTCTTCTGTCATTTTTTTCGTTGTTGTCTGCTATGTTGGTGTGTCAGAACTAAATATTTAACTGTAGGAATGCCGTAGCCTCCTACTCTTCCTTCATCGGGTCGCGCTCTGCGGTCCAGTCGAGCAGCGCTTCGAGAGCCAGTCGGTACGAGTTCATGCCGAAGCCGCTTATCACGCCGAGGCACGCCGCTGCCATCATCGACTTGTGGCGGAAATCCTCGCGCTTATGCACGTTGCTGATGGGCTTTGAGCGTGCCGCTGAGCACGAAAAGGATGCCCGGAAAACCCGTGGCGGCTTTGGCATCGGTCTGAACTACGTG
>ENA-UPWO01000341-UPWO01000341.1-human-gut-metagenome-genome-assembly--contig:-NODE-341-length-30794-cov-8.626331_pt1 | contig 30794 bp, 30 predicted proteins | sample MGYA00250056_ERZ773388 | MGnify/ENA primary metagenome ERZ773388 (study PRJEB29103, sample SAMN06112004) | human gut metagenome | biome: human gut; feature: ankylosing spondylitis patient; material...
TACTATCAAAGAACTCTTTGGCTGGCAACGTAAAGCTGCTTAGCCATTATCTCAAATTTTAACGAACTATTGATAAATAAGTGATAATAAAAATAAACAACATCCAGATAAAAACATATATCTTATGGATAAGAATTTAATAACCGTAACGTCGCCTCTGCTTCCTAATCTCGACGACTTTACTGCTGAACTGAAGAAGATTTGGGAGAGTAAGTGGATAACTAACAACGGCGACTATCACAAGCAGTTGGAGAAGGAACTGGCGGCTTACCTGAAGGTGCCGTTCGTGAGCCTCTTCACCAATGGCACACTGCCGTTGCTCACGGCGCTGCAGGCGCTGCGCATCACTGGCGAGGTAATCACCACGCCGTATAGCTTTGTGGCTACCACGCACAGCATCTGGTGGAACGGCTGCAAGCCGGTGTTTGTAGACATCGACCCGGCTACGGGCAATCTGGATCCTGCCAAGATTGAGGCTGCCCTCACGCCGAAGACTACGGCTATCATGCCTGTGCATGTCTATGGCAAGCCGTGCGACACAAAGGCTATTCAGGACATCGCTGACAAGTATGGTCTTAAGGTGATATACGACGCTGCTCATGCGTTCGGTGTGGAGGTGAACGGCGAGAGCATCTTGAATGCTGGCGATATGTCTACTCTTAGCTTCCATGCCACAAAGGTGTACAACACCATTGAGGGAGGAGCCTTGATAATGCACGACGAGAAGACGAAGAAACGCATCGACTATCTGAAGAACTTCGGCTTTGCTGGCGAGACAGAGGTCGTAGGTCCTGGCATCAACAGCAAGATGGACGAGATGCGTTCTGCATACGGTCTGCTCAACCTTCGCCTCGTTGACGCTGCCATCGAGGCTCGCCATCAGGTAGCCATCAAGTATCGTGAGGCGTTGCGCCCGGTTGAGGGCATCACGTTCTTCGACGATATGCCTGGCGTGCGCCACAACTTTAGCTATTTCCCTATCTTCGTCGATGCAGAGAAGTACGGCATGACACGCGATGATCTCTATGCAAAGATGAAGGCTGCGAACGTGCTCGGTCGCCGCTATTTCTATCCGCTTATTTCGGAGTTCTCTACCTACCGCGGTCTTGAGAGTGCTGCTCCCGAGAATCTGCCGAAGGCTCACAAGATGGCTGACAGCGTAATATGTTTGCCTATGCACCATGCATTGAGTGATGAGGATATACAGCGTGTTATCGACTGCATAGTAAAATAAGCAACTATTTATGAAACAAAAGAAAATACTCTTGTTGGGCGGTTCTGCCCAACAAGTAGTAGCGATAAAGACGGCAAAGCAGCTTGGCTACTACACAGTATTGTGCGATTATCTGCCGGATAATCCCGGTCAATATGTTGCCGACAAATATTACAACGCAAGTACAACAGATGTTGAGGCTGTTTATGAGATAGCTCGATCGGAGCAGGTGGACGGCATTCTTGCCTACGCTTCTGACCCAGCTGCGTTGCCCGCAGCCATTGTTGCGGAGCGTCTCGCTCTGCCCAGCAATCCAGCAAAGAGTGTAGAGGTGTTGGGGCTGAAATATCCGTGGCGCCAGTTCTTGCATAAGCACGGATTCGCTTGTCCGAAGTTCTTCTCCTTCCATCCCGACACTTCGTTTGACGAGATAAAGGCGAATTGCACGGACTTCACTTTCCCCGTTGTTGTTAAACCTACAGACTCCTCGGGCAGCAAGGGCGTCACACGGCTTGACAGTTGGGAAGGGTTTGAAAAGGCCGTAGCGTGGGCCGATTCCTACTCGCGTAACAAAGTGCTGCTGATAGAGGAGTTCATTCAGCGCGGCTTCCCAGCTGTAATCGGTGGCGACATCTTCGTATGGGACGGCACTATTGTTCTGTACGGCGAGATGTCCTGCCTCAGAGACACTGAGAAGAGTCCGCTCATACCAATCGGCGAGCAAATGCCGTCTGGTCTGAACGAAAAACAGCAAGCTAATGTCCATAGCGAGCTGCAGCGTATTGTCAGTGCACTTGATATTCGCTTCGGCGAGCTCAACATCGAGATTATTCTTGACAAGGACGACAACGTGCATTTCCTTGAACTTGGACCGCGTGCTGGCGGCAATATGATTCCTATACAGCTTGGCGACGCCTTTGGTATCGACTTGGTGAAGGCAAACGTGCAGGCAGCGATGGACGAGAAGCCAGAATTCTTGGCGGAGACTATCTCCCCTCTGTCAGGTTGCTATCTGCACTATGTGTTGCACAGCTACGAGGCAGGCACATTCAAAGGCATCGCAATAGACGAAAGCATAAGCAAGAATGTCTACCGCCAAGTAATATACAAGAACGAAGGCGACCCAGTAGAAGTGTTTGACGGCGCAGGCAAGGCGTTAGGCATCGTATTCTTGCATTTTGACAATGCAGCACAGACAGAAAATTTCTGCAAGAATCACGACACATTAATAAAGAATATTTTAGAATAAAACATATATAATGAAGAACTCTTTGACTAAGCGAATCTACCATTCGTTTGTTTGCAAATGGTATAAGATGAAAACCTTTCGGGGGGGGTGGATCTTGACCCACTTCTTTTATACCGACTATAAAAAGCACAAAGGTAGCTATTGGAAAATAGCCAAAACCCATCTGAAAGGTTGGAGTTACAGCGATTGGCAGATAATGGGATTGACTGACGAAACTCGAAAGAGCTATCTCTCAACCCGCGACTATTGCTCGTTGCATCCGCTTAACGGCAACTACAGTTCGTGGATAGACGACAAGCTAACACTCAAATACGTTCTCTATGGTACAGAGGCAGGTCGATATATGCCCGACTACTACTATGAGTTGATGGCTGATGGCAGAATCGTTGGTCTTATGGACTTGGACAGCCGATATGCTCAAACAGCCGAAGGCATTGCGCAGCTTCTGCGCGATAAGCACCTCTTGGCTTTCAAACTTGTAAAGGCGAGTCTTGGCGTAGGCTTCTATCGTGCAGAATACAAGGACGGCATGTATTGGCTCAATGACGAAAGTATGGACTTGAATGCTTTCGTAGCTAAGCTGAAAACACTAAAAAGCTATTTGGTGACTGAATACCTTTTGCCGCACTCGGAAATTGCAAAACTATGTAGTAATTCGGTAGGATGTCTGAGATATATTATAGGCAGAAAACTTAACAGTGACAAGATCGACGTCTATTCATTCATGCGATTTGGTACAAAGAAGTCGAAATTTGTAGAGAATTACAATGCTGGAGGCGTACTTGCTGTCATTAACGATGGTAAATATACTGAGGGTAACATTCTCGACATGAAGACGATGAAAAACATCAGAATACAAAATCATCCTGACACTGGTTTGCCTTTGCAGGGCGAGATTCCTCATTGGTCAGAAATCAAGCAAGCTGCACACATAATTGCGGACGCTATGCCACAAATGAGTTATATGGGTATAGACTTCTGTGTGACGAATGACGATAGGGTGAAGATTATTGAGATCAACTCGCTTTCATCTTTGGATTGCATACAAACAAACGAATCAATATACACTACACCAGGAGGAGAGTTTTTCAAAGAAAGATTATCTAACAATAAATAGTTGTAATGATAGAAATAAAGACATACGATAGCACATTTTTTGCAAAGGACGCCTTCAGGTCCTTGATGCAGAAAGTGAACCTATGCTTTACCCCTCCCCTATCAGATTCTGTGGATTTAGGGGCGTATAGCGAGAAATTATACAATCATGCTTTGTTTGTGGCGGCAGAAGACAACGGAGAGATTATCGGTCTCACCGCTTACTACCGAAACAGCGAAGCCAATCAGCTGTATATACCACTAATATGTGTCGATTCTTCCTCTCGAAGCCGTGGCGTTGGCAGCATGATGTTGAGCCGGCTTACAGAACTATCTGTAGAAGGTTTCAGCAGCATAGCTCTTGAGGTGAAAAAGACAAACATACCGGCATATCAGTTTTATAAGAAGCACGGATTTATAGAAAAGGAAGACAGAGGCGAGAAGTTGTTGATGGAGAAAACCATCTGAGCAACATCTCTTTGTTTCCGTCCTCCAACTAAAGACTATGAAACAAAGAGAAACCACACATCCAATTGGAGGCTATTTTGAATTGGAATTACCACGCTCTGCTGAATACCACCCAGAAGCGATAGCACTTAACAGCGGACGCTTTTGTCTGGAGTATGTTTTGCAATGCAGAAAATACAGCAAGGTGTACGTGCCTTACTTCACTTGTGATTCTGCTGTTGAGCCAATCGTGAAGTTGGGCATACCACATGAGTTCTATCACATCGACAAAAACTATCATATCGTAGAAGACATTGTTCTCCGTGACAACGAGGCATTGATGTACACCAACTATTGGGGCTTGCAAGACCTTTACTGCAAGGAGTTGGCTGACAGATTTGGCAGCCGATTGATTCTCGATTATACCCAAGCGTTCTTCTCAAAGCCAATTCGTGGAATAGACACATTCTATAGTTGCCGCAAGTTCTTTGGCGTGCCCGATGGCGGTTATCTCTATACTGATGCTGACGCCGATTTTGAGATAGAACAAGACGAGTCGTATACACGTATGGCTTCGCTTGTAAAGCGTATAGACATATCGCCTGAAGCAGGCTATAACGACTTCCGCACAACAAGCGCCGAGTTTCTTCAGATGCCGATACGCCGTATGTCGAAATTCACTAAGCGTATGATGCAGTCTGTCAACTATGCAGAAGCGGCACAGCGCCGTCAGAACAACTACAACTGTCTGCGTCAGCATCTTGGAGGCAGACAGCTTGACGAAGGCGAGGTACCAATGATCTTTCCATACGAATCGGCGGAAGGGCAGGGGCTTCGCAAGCAGTTGATAGAACGCAAAGTCTTTGTTGCGAAGTATTGGCCAAACGTTGACGAATGGGCTGGTGACACAGCCCTTGAAACATGGATGGCAAACCATATCCTGCCATTACCTATTGACCAAAGATATGATGAGGAGGATATGGAGAGAATAGTTCAGACAATAAAGTAAAAGAAGCAACATGAAAGTAACAATCAGACCGTTGGTAGAATCGGACGCTTATACATCTGTAAAATGGCGTAACGACCCAGAGGTTTTTAAATATACAGGTAATACTTATAAAAATGAGATCAAGATTGAGAACGAGTGGAATGGATACGCAAAGTAACTGCATCTCCAACCGACTATCGTTGCGCCATTCTTGCTGACGATGTATAATGTAGGCAATATTTATCTGACAGACATTGATGGCACATCTGCCCATTATCATATCTTTATTGGCAACAAGGAATATTGGGGCAAGGGTGTGGCAAAGCAGGCTTCTTTGCAGATTCTTGATTATGCCTTCAATAAATAGAAACTCACATCTGTAGCATTGCGCGTGCGCAAAGCAAATATATCAGCTCTTATGCTATACAAAAAACTTGGATTTGTCGAGGAGAAAGAGGATGATACTTGGATTTCAATGAGAGTTGTAGCAGAATAAAAGAAAAGAAACGACAATGTATCAGGTATAATAACCTAACTTATTTGATAATTATCACACAAACTATTTAAATCAAGCTTTTATAAGTTATGTTTAATTAATGATAACAAAAATAGTAACATGATAGATAAGCAAGATAAAGATAATCAACAACCATTAATGGTTTCAATTCGTTGCGCTGTATATAACCACGAGCCATATATTCGTAAGTGTTTGGAAGGCTTCGTGATGCAGAAGACGAATTTCAGGTTTGAGGCAATCGTACACGACGATGCTTCAACAGACGGAAGTGCAGCAATCATAAAGGAGTATGCTGAGAAATATCCGGATATCATAAAGCCGATATTGGAAACAGAAAACCAATACTCAAAGCAAGATGGATCTCTTGGTAGAATAATGGATGAGAGCTGTCATGGTAAGTATATCGCTTTTTGTGAAGGTGATGATTATTGGACAGACCCGTTGAAACTTCAGAAACAGATTGATTTCTTGGAGTCTCATCCCGATTATTCTCTTTGTTTTCATAATGCTGTTATACATTGGGAAGATGGCCGTACAGAAGACTCTGTTTTTAGTAATGTAGAAGACAGAGAATATTCTGCTGTTGAAATCTTCGAAAAGTGGACCATTCCAACGGCTTCCGTGGTTATAAGATACAATAACGACTATAAGGAATGGCGTAGTAGGGCAGGACAGAACAAGAAATTCTGCTATGGAGACATTATTTGCTTCTTGTCAGCTTCGAAGTGCGGCAAATTGTATGGAATGTCAGACATTATGAGCGTTTATAGAAAGCAAGAAGGAGGAGCTGTCTATACATATAACGTCAAACGCCAGATAAGACAGGCTTATCATAGTTTGGAGATATACAAAGTCTTTGGAAAAGAATTGAAGAAAATATCGTGTTCTAAATTTTCTCAGAATGCGCTTGAGGCTTTTTGGAATTCCAAGGGACAAGGTAAGATATAGCCACATTTAAATCTATCGTAAAAAAGTGTATGTCAAAAGTTAAAATATAATATGTCAGAAATCAGAGTAAATAACCGAGCTTCTAACATCGAATTGTATAGAATTTTAGTAATGTTCATGATATTATGTGGACATTATGTTTTTAACTCCGACCTGCTTTCGGTTTTTTGGGGTAGTTTTTCTACATACTCTCTTTTCTATTCCATTTTTGGAATGTGGGGCAAAGTGGGTATCAATTGTTTTGTGTTGATAAGCGGATACTTCATGTGTACTTCAAAGATTACTTTACGTAAGTTTTTGAAGTTGTATTTAGAGGTCTTTTTTTATTCAATACTATTGTATCTAATATTTGTAGCAACTGGTAAAGTCACATTCGATTTAAGTACGTTCTTATTAAACATTACTCCTTTTTGGAGAATAGAGAGTGATAGGTTTGTTTCTGCATATCTTGTATGGTGGATGTTTATTCCTTTTCTTAATATATTGGTCAAAGGAATGAATAGCAAGCAACACCTCTTGCTGATAATGATGAGTGTTGTTGTTTTCACAATATATCCATTATTGCCATTTGCCCATATTGATGTGAACCCGTTGTGTTGGTTCTCAACCCTTTATATGGTTGCATCATATTTGAGACTATATCCCAATGAAGTGCCCAAGCATGATAGCGCAAGATTTTGGGGCGGCTTGTCTATGGTGTTTGTCATATTGTCTGTTGTTGGTATGGCTTTAACTTTATGGTTGAATGCTAAGTTTGGTTGGAAAAACAGTCCATACTGGTTGGTTATGGATTCGAATGCGCCATTAGCATTGCTACTCGGTGTTTCCTCGTTTTTGTTCTTTAAGAACATACATTTGGAACATTCCTCGTTTATAAATGCTGTTGCTTCTACAACATTTGGCGTTTTGTTGATACATGCAAATACATTTGTAAGGCCATGGTTATGGAATGAAACCATAGACTGTGCGGGACATTGTGACAAGTTCTGGTATGCTATTATCGCGTGTGTTTTAGTGTTTTCAATCTGTAGTTTCATCGATTGGATAAGAATTAATACTATAGAAAAGTATGTGTTTGGTTATATTGATAAAATAAAAAATGGCTTCAGATCTTAAGAAACAAACCAAGAAAGGACTTTATTGGAAATTTGCCGATCAGTTCTCCAGCTATGGAATGCAGTTTATTGTTGGCATTTTCATGGCTCGAATGTTGTCTCCGGACGACTATGGTATAACAGCGCTTCCTGCCGTATTTATGATGGTGGGCGGTATCTTTGCAAGTGCCGGATTCGGACAAGCTATGGTAAGGAAGCCAGAATTGACAGAAAAGGATCTTGCAACCGCTTTTTATTATAGCCTCAGTGTTGGTGTCGTTATTTATATCTTGCTTTTTATGGCAAGTCCTTGGATAGCAGATTTCTATAACGTTCCGGTTCTGACTCCGTTGATTCGTGTAACAGCATTAAGCTTTATCTATGGTCCTTTAGGAACTCCACAGCAGATTATTTTACAACGAAAGCTTGACTTTAAGACTCCAACAGCCATAGCTGTTGTTACGAGAATAATATCTGGAGTTATTGGTATTTATATGGCATACCATGGTTATGGAGTTTGGGCGTTGACCATTTCTGCTCTTGTTTCAGGACTCTCAGGCCAATTGATAGTCATGTACTTTGTAAGATGGTATCCTAAAACAGGATGGTCTAAAGAGTCTTTTCAGTACCTTTGGGGATTCGGTAATAAATACATGGCTTCGCAAGTATTGGACACATTGTATAATAATCTGACTCCTATCATTATCGGTAAATTCTTCTCAACTGCAGACCTTGGTATGTACAATCGTGCTCAGGGATATGCAAGAATGCCTTCACAGAATGTTCATGGAGTAATTTCGAGTGTAACCTATCCTGTGCTTTCCAAAATTCAAGGTGACGATGAAAGATTGGGAAAGGCATACATCAAGATGTTGAAGGTTACGGCCTATGTGGTGTTTCCTATGATGATTGGATTGGCAGCCCTTGCCAAACCGCTTATTGTGGCCATGATTACAGCCAAATGGTTGCCATGTGTCATTATGCTTCAGTTGTTGTGCTTCAGCATGATGTGGTGGCCGATACATGCCATAAACCTGAACCTCTTATTGATAAAAGGTAGAAGCGACTTGTTCCTACGTTTGGAGATAATCAAAAAAGTTTGGGGATTGTTTATCATGGCTGTGTCACTGCCTTTCGGTGTTGTTGCCTTTTGTGCAGCAGGCATCTTTTCTGGTTTGGTCAGCCTGTTTATCAATACCTATTACACTGGTAAGTTAATTAATTGTGGCTTTTGGGAGCAGATAAAATTCCTAACCCCAACCTTGTGTCTTTCAGGCTGTATTTTTGTAGCTTGTTATTTGCTGACATTAGTTTGTCCTTCCTATGTGTTGCAAATTGTTATAGGCATTCCTATGAGTATTTTGATTTATATTGTTGGATCTGTCTTGTTTAAGTTTGAGGAACTTAATGAGATAAAGTATTTATTAAGCAAAAAATAATTATGAATTCAGAAGTAAATGTAGCGCCTGCGCTTATAAGTAGAGACCGTTCTATAGATATGGCAAAGGGCATATTAATTGCTATGCTGATATTTCATCACATAGTAGATGTCTGTGGTCAATCAGATGTTTCTAACGTTGTGATTTCTGCTATGCGTAGCATTCAGAAGCAGATGATTGTATGCTATTTCATGCCAGCTTTCTTCATGATTACTGGTATATGTAGTAATTTCAATAAGCCATTTGTCCCATTCGTTAAGAACCAGATAAAAAGTCTGTTGATTCCCGCTGTTTCCTTTATATTGTTGTTTCATATCTATCAAGGCGATACCATTCGTCAATTAGGTGGAACAATAATGCGTTTGTTTCTCTTTGGCAAGGACTACTGGTTTTTAATTGCGCTTTTTGAAGCAAAGTTACTTTATTGGTTTCTTAATAAATATGTAAATAGCAGTAAAGGAATTATTGTTATATTGTTAGCTCTAAGCTTTATAGGTTCATTATTAAACACATTTGACATCTCGCAAAACTTCTTTATGCATCGTCATGTGTTCGATTTGACATTGTATCTGGGGGTTGGTCATTTGGCAAAGTCTTATTACAAAAAACAGAAATTTTCAGTTTCTTGTCTTATTGTTTTCGTTGCCGTTCTATCTGTCTATACAATAGCTGATATTAAGATACCTTACGTGACTTATAATTTTGCTACACCAGCCCCTCATTGGGTGTCGCATGTGCTTCTTTCGATATCTGGCAGTTATTTGGTTCTGTGGCTAAGTCGAAGTATAAAGGTTGATGCATTGATAGAATATATGGGTAAAAACAGCTTAGCTATATTCTTAATGCAATGGTATACATTGTTCATGTTTGTTGGTATGGCTTCAGCAACCTTGCAATCATGTACATGGTATGAATCTGTAGCTGTTATAGTTTCTATCTTCGTAAGCACTATAGCCATCGGTTTATTGGTAGCTTATATATGCGAGCATTCTATTTTCAAATATCTAATGGGTAAGTTCTGATGATACATGTATCTATTATTGTACCCGTGTACAATGCCTCAAACTTTATCGCCACATGTATAGATTCTGTTTCAAGACAAACAGCAAACGGTGGTGTAGAATGTCTTTTTATTGACGATTGTAGCAGCGATAATTCTACAGAACTTATAAGCGATTACATACAAAGTTACAAGGGTGATATAGAATTCAGGTTGCTAAAGCAAACAAAAAATCAAGGTCCGTCTGCTGCAAGGAATAGAGGAATAATAGAAGCGAAAGGCGACTATTTGTTCTTCCTTGATAGTGACGACGAGTTAAGTTCTGACTGCATATCCAAACTTGTCAATCTTGCAGACAAATACAACGCTGACTATGTACAAGGCACGTACTTCTCGGATGCGAACTATCACATGCCATACTATTCTGAAACAGATAATGCTTCAAAATATTGCGGAACAAGAGCGTGGTTGCCAGAATTCAGTGATGATAGAAAGTTTATCAAGAAGACTTTGCTGAATTTCAATATTATTCCATTTACCCCTCATAACAGGCTGGTAAAACGACAATTGTTGTTAGACAACAATCTGTTGTTCAATGAAAGAATCTGCGTAAGAGAAGATTTCTATTGGATGTTCTTCATAGCAAAAGTTGTAACTCGTTTAGCCGTTTGCAAAGATGAAACTTATATCAGAGGTTACAATGAAGGTTCCTTGACGCACGACGTAAAAATAGATCGTGAGATTTTAGGATCGAGAACACTTATAGAAGATTTCTCTAAAAATATAGATCCTTTCATGATGGGTAGTCAGAAAGAGCTGCTTCTTGAGACATTGATAATGACCCTGAATCAAAAGTTTTATAGTGACGTAAAAGACCGACAATATCTTATTCGTAAGGTGTGTAACGTAAACTCTGTTATAGAGTCGGTTATATTACGTATCTATCTATGCTTGCCGAATGGATCATTGAAGAATAAAATGCTTCATTTATTAACAAGATTGTATAAGATAAAAGACAGATAAAATGGACGAAAGACCGTTGTTTTCGATTATTGTACCCGTATACAACGCCATAGCGTTTGTTGGAGATACAATACACAACCTGTTGCGTCAAGATGTCAATAAAGAGATCCTTCTTATCAATGATGGATCTACAGACGATTCTTTACAGCTAATCAAGCAATACGAAAGTAAATATGATTGCTTAAAGGTAGTTGATAAAAAGAATGGAGGGGTGTCAAGTGCACGTAACGTCGGTTTAAATGTAGCCAAAGGTGATTATGTAATATTTGTTGATAGCGATGACTTTATTGATGATGGATTGTTGGAGCGCTGCGAAAAAATCCTTCAGAGAAAGAGTACGGATGCTGTTATCTTCTCTTATAAATATGTATACCCGAAGTTGTCTCGTAAAGACATTTGCTTCCATTACAAATCTTCTGATTACTATTCTTTAAAAGAATGGTTAAATGATTTTTATCAGTTGTGGTCTTGTCACATACTCCCATGTATAGGTACAAAAGTCTATCGGAAGTCTGTAATCGACCAGTATAATATTCGTTTTAATGAATCGATTAGCTATCTTGAAGATATTAGTTTTGCATTGGAGTATTTGTCACATATTTCAAACATTTATTATCTTGACGAGCCAGCCTATCATTATCGTATTATCAATGAGAATTCAGTAATTACAAAGTATAGACCTAAGTATATTAGGTCGGTTTTGTTTATGCATACCAACTTAGAATGTCTTTTCACCAATGTTTATGGTAAAAATCTTGATAATATAAAAGATTACTATCGTGTCGTTGGTTCAAATCTTTTAGGATGTGTAGAAAATCTGGTTTCTCATAGAAAAGAATCTGCCGATGTGATAGATAAAGATTTTGCAGAATTGGCAAATCTGCCATATTTAGGCAAGTGTATAAGAAATGCAGGTTCAATGGATGGATATGTAAAACTTTTTATACTTCAAAACGGTGTAAGAAGTTTTGCTAAGTGGCTATTTTCGGTAAATTATAATTTTAGAAGATTAAAATGGCAATTAAAACATATTTTAAAGCAGAGGATTTGTCCCATAATGCGATAGTCGTTGTTGGATATAATCGTATCGCTTCTATAAAACGGCTTTTAAATTCTCTAACAACAGCTTGTTATGACGATGAAGTTCCGTTGGTTATAAGCATAGATAGAAGTGGTAATGAAGAGTTGTATGCCTATGTTAATGACTTCAGTTGGGAACATGGAAACAAGTATGTCATTATACAAGAAGAACGCCGCGGATTAAAAGAACATATATATAGATGTGGCGATTTAAGTCAATATTTCAAATCAATCACAATCCTTGAAGATGATTTGTTCGTATCGCCATATTTCTATCAATATGTAAAACAGGCCGTGGAGATGTATGGAGACAACCCCAATGTAGCAGGAATATCTTTGTATCGTAATGAATTCAATGGGTTCAATAGCTTGCCCTTGTTTTTCTTAAACATTGGACATGATGTTTTTGCCTATCAGTCAACTTCTACTTGGGGAGAGACTTTCACTTATGATATGTGGAAACCGTTTAGAAAATGGTTGGAGCAATGGAATGGTGATTTCTCAAATGTTGATATGTACCAAACTATCAAGAATTGGGATAAAGCTTGGTCAAAATACTTTGAGGCCTATTTGATTCTCGAAAATAAGTATTTTATATATCCATATTTGTCGGTTTCAACAAACAACAATGATGCAGGCACCCATGTTACGTCTGTTGACATAAACAATACTTACCAGACAGAGTTGTTATATGGAGAACGGAAATTTATTTTACCAGAATTTGAAAATCTTGTGAAATATGACACTTATGCCCAATGCGAACTCCTTAAAGAACATATTGGATTAGATAGTATTGCTATTGATCTTAATGGTAATCGAGAGAACGTTGCACAATTCCGCTATTTATTGACAATCAAGCCACAAAATTACAAAATTGTAAAGAGCTATGGACTTAGGTTACGTCCTATGGAATTGAATGTGTTGCTTGATATTCCTGGACAGGAAATATATCTATATGACACAAGTTTTAGTGCAACGAATAAGCACTCTCACTCAGTAAAACGTATGTTAGCGGATTATTATTTACGTGAATACTCTTCTAAATTGGTATATAATAAAGCATTTCATTATATAATTAAAAATATGAAGTCATGGTTACAAAAGTGTTGGAGAAAATTGAACAAGTTTATGTGAAGATAAACAGCTTGTTTACAGAGCATGGTAAAATACTAATGTTTCATCATGTCTCTGATGAGTTTGTTGATACAATAGATTGTTGCAAGTGTAAGGTTAACAGATTTAAGGAAATCGTTGAGCAAGTTAGTAAGTCTTATGAGTTCATATCTATAGATAACATCTACAATAGAACCGGCAACAAAAAATATGCAGTTATAACATTTGACGATGGTTGTATGGATGCTTACCAAAATGCATTTCCTTATTTATTAGAGCATAACATACCGTTTACGGTTTATGTTGTTAGTGATTTTGTAGATAAAGACGGCTACCTTGGAGTTGATGAACTTAAACATTTAGCAAAAAATCCTTTAGTAACAATTGGTTATCATACAAAATCTCATCCTCAGTTAATACGAGTAAAGCATTTACGTGAAGAAATGTATTCACACAAGCATGAACTCGAAGAGATAATCGGGAAAAAAATCAATCATTTCGCATTTCCATACGGGAAACTATATGCTGTTGGCATCAAATCTGTCTTCTTAGGTAAACAATTAGGTTATAAGACCGTTGTTTCTACTTTTGATACATATTTGTCACGCTTCTCTTTACTCTTCAAGTTTTTTTTACCAAGAACTGTAATCATGTAATTATCAGATGTTTAAACTTATATTCTGTAAACTCCTCAATCTCCCTACAACCCTTCGCATCAAGCTGTACCCTCGTATCAACCGCATGATATTAAAGGCGCATGGCGTTGTGTTCGGCAAGAATCTCCAAATTCCCGGCAAAGTGTCGTGGCTAATTGGGGGGGCAAGGATTTCAATAGGAGATAACTTTTACTTCTCTTCTGGTGATGCGGTGAACCCGATGACGAGCAATCTGCAGGGTGCTGTATACGTAGAGCCAGGTGCAGAGCTTACCATTGGCAATAATGTTGGTATGAGTAGCACACGCTTCTGGGTTCACGACAGCGTTGCGGTTGGCGACAATGTAAAGATAGGAGCGTGCGTCTTGATAACCGACACCGATGCACATCCAATGGATTATATGGCACGCCGCACTTCCAGCGAAGGCACGAAGTCGGCACCGATAGTGATTGAGGACGACGCGTGGGTAGGTGCTCACAGCATCATCCTCAAAGGTGTCACGATCGGAGCACGAAGCATCATCGGTGCTGGTAGCGTAGTAACAAAGAGTATTCCTGCTGATTGTGTGGCTGTAGGAAACCCTTGTAAAGTTATCAGAAAACAAAAAGTGTAAGAAATGGCAAAAAGAATTGGGTATCTTGACAATTTATCAGGATTGTTGATTTGTTATATGATGTTGAATCACATCCTGTTAAGAGGACTTATAAACTGTACTGTAGATGATATATGGTTAGAACCTTTACAGTTCTTTATGTTTTGGTTCTTCTTTAAAAGCGGCATGTTTTACACTCCGAAAGAAACTAAGAGATTATTTATCTGGGGGGGACTAAGCTCTTAATTCCATTAGTTGTATATTCGCTGATTGGACATGTCGTAGAGTGTATAAAGTTGTTTATCAATGGCGATTTAAATTGGAAGCATTATTTATTGACACCATTCAAAGAATTTGTTTGCACAGGAAGGGTTAACGGAAATCACCCGTTGTGGTTTTTATTGTCGTTGTTCGTTGTACAGTTGCTTTTTAATGAGTTGTTCGTTAGAAAAATTAAACCTGTTTTCATTCTATTATTAGGTTTGTTTATACCTGCAGTCCTTTTTTATTGTGATTATAATAAATTACCTATATATCTTGCAAATGTGCCTTTAGGCATGGCGGTCTATGGTTGTGGATATATGATAAAAGAAAAACAATTTGAAAAGAGCTTTTTCTTCTCTGCATTAATGATATATTTAGGCGTGATGTTTCTGCAGCCATCGCATTTGGTATTTAGATCTAATACGTTGAACAGTGGAGGACATTATCTTCTTGCAATTGCCTTTTCATTGTCTGCTTGTGTTGTTTTCAACAATGTCTTTAAAAAACTTCCTAATTGTAGTTGGCTGCAATTTATTGGAAAAAATTCGATGACATACTATGTTACGCATTGGATAATATTAAATATTTGTTCATTGGTAATGATAAATGGTTTTCATTGTCAAAACCTTTGGGTTTTTGTAGTGATGGCAATGTCATGTCTTATCATTCCAACATTAATTATTAAACTTAAAAATTAGAAATCATATGAAACCAAAAATTTTAGCGTTATACCTCCCTCAGTTTCATCCGTTTCCTGAAAATGACGAGTGGTGGGGCAAGGGATTTACAGAGTGGACAAATGTAGGTAAGGCAAAACCTTTATTCCGAGGACACGATGAACCTCGTGTACCAACAGAGTTGGGCTATTACGACCTGCGTTTACCTATTATTCGTGAGCAGCAGGCGCAGATGGCTCGTGAAGCTGGCGTAACGGCCTTTTGCTATTGGCATTATTGGTTTGGCAATGGCAGAAGACTGTTGGCTGATGTGTTTCATGAAGTATTAGAATCTGGTAAACCTGACTTTCCTTTCTGCTTAGCTTGGGCAAACCATACATGGAGAGCTGTCGGTTGTACAACCGGTTGCGATTCAAAAGCAATATTGATGGAGCAGACTTATCCTGGCATTGAGGACGCTAAGGCGCATTTTGAATTGCTCTTGAAGGCTTTCCGTGACGAGCGATATGTCAAGGTAGACGGAAAACCTTATCTCTTTATATTCGATCCGGTAAACCTTCCACAAGAGTATGTAGATTGCTTTAAGAAGATGAGCGTTGAGGCTGGCTTCCCAGGTATCTATCTTGTCGCAAATGTTGGTGATAATAGCATAAAGAAGGAAGTGATGCTTAACAAGGGCTATGATGCAGTATGCTATTGTGATATCTTGGGTCATGCCGAACAAATGAGGAACACATTCAAGCACAAACTCTTTAAGCATCTTCAGGGAATGTTGCTTAGACGTCCTACTCGTGTGTATGATTATCGCAAGCAATATAAGGAACTTGTTGGCGAAATTGATAAGGAGGATGATGTTATCCCTCAGATAGTACCTCAATGGGACCATTCTCCTCGTGGTGGTCGAAAGACAATCATATATACCCATGCCACTCCCGAATATTTTGCCAAGCATGTTCGCATGGCTATGGAGGCAATAAAGGGAAAGAAGGAAGAGCATCAGATACTGATGTTGAAGTCGTGGAATGAATGGGCTGAGGGCAACTATATGGAGCCTGATATGACTCATGGCAGAGGGTATATAGATGCACTTCGTGAAGTGGTAGATGAATATAAGGATAAATAAAATTTATAACATTTTATGCAATATAAGTCTTTAAAGGCGGTGGCTCCTTTCGCTCACCCCGGTTTCTTGAACTTCAAGCAGGCGCCGTTTGCGGCTTGGGTAAGAAACGGGGGGCTGGTGGCGCAGGAGCACTATCCTCCTCGGTGGTTGCACGGAGCGGCGTACCGATGGGAACTGCCTACGATATGGAAGAGTAGGAAGGAGGCGCGACTGAGGTTCGTTGAGCCAGTGTCGCTTTCGTTCGACTCGTTTCCCGACTATGCGAGGTACGAGGTTGTGCCGATGTTCTGGGACTGCTGGCCTCGTTTCTTCGAGAAGACTTGCCGATGGCTGAGAAAGCACGGGGTGAGGACGGCGATATTTTCTTCGCGTCAGACTGCTGAGAAGGTGCAGGAGCGGTTCTCGGGCAAGCACGAAGGATGGCAGAAGATAGATGTTATCTGGTGTGCGGAGGCTGTAGACGAATCGGTTTATCAGTCGGGCAAGCTCTTGAAGGATAGAACTATAGACTTGCTGGAGTTCGGACGGTCGAACGATAAGGTGGTCAGTTCGGCGAAACTGGCTGGTGTGAAGATCGATGGGGCGCCGCTGCAGCATGTCTGCACGAAGCAGAACGGCAAGTTCATCTTCACCAACGAACAGCTTTATGAGGCGATGGGCGATGCGAAGGTAACAATCGCCTTGCCACGTAGTATGACGCAGCCGGAGATTGCGGGCGACATCGAGACGCTGACGCAACGCTATTGGGAGTGTATGTTCTCACGCATGGTGATGGTGGGTCATGCGCCGCAAGAACTTGTCGACTTCATCGGGTATAACCCGGTGGTAGAACTGCGAGACGACATATCGGCAGAAGACCTGATTGCCGATGTACTGGAACACATCGACGATTATCAATCGCTTGTAGACCGTAACAGAGCAACGGCGGAGCGCCTCGGTAGTTGGATGGTAAGAATGAAGTGGCTGATAGGAGAGTTGAACAAACGCTATATATAATATTAGTTTAGTGAAAAAATCTACCATATCTTCCAGCAAGCGCACAACGAATTGTGTTACAACGAGATAGAGACTGGAAGATTTCTACAGATGGCTGTTATCTACCACCCTATCTACCAGCCTATCTACCAGCTACAGACACCGATATTCCAGTTGCAGGCGTACAACTATCTGTAGATATAAAGTGCGCATATCGTTACTGCTATGCTAAACAGTTGTTACCGCGGTGCAAAACTGCTGTTACCTCATAGGGGAAATGATGTTTTCTCTCTGCGGTAATGGCTTTACCACGTTGTGAAAGATGTGTTGTCGATGTACGCCGGTACATAAACATCTAAGATAAATTAGAAATATTCAAAAATATTGTGTATCTTCGCAGTATAAATGTAAACAAAGAGGCTATATGTATATATCAAGGATAAAACTATTTAATTGGAAAAACTTCCACGATTGTGAAGTTGCGCTTTCGGAACGTTGCTTCATTGTAGGAGCAAACGCTACCGGAAAGTCTAATTTCCTGGACGTTATCCGCTTTATGCGTGACATTGTAAAGCAGGGAGGCGGATTGCAGGCTGCGGTTGCCCTCCGCGGCGGATTGAAAAAGATACGTTGCCTCGCAGCCCGACAAAGAACGGAGGTATGTATAGATGTGGACATCTGCGAAAATGGGCAAAGCAGTCCGAAATGGCGATATTCGTTGGAACTGTCGAACAAAGGCGGCGGAATACAAAAGCCATACCCTTTAGTTAATCGTGAGATAGCATACAACTATTATACCAAAAAGACGGTACTTGATCGTAACTACAATAGCAAAGGCGAGGACTCAGAAACCTTGAAGTTTACCCATCTTGAACAACCGACAGCTAATGCTGAGTTCAGGGAGATTAAGGAGGTGTTCCAGACAACCGAATACCTGAATGTGATACCACAATTTGTAAGGGATGCCGACTCTGTGATGTTATCGTCAGGAATGGAGGATTATTTCGGACGTAATTTCATGGAACGTCTTTCTCTGCTGAATACTGCAACACGCAATAAGTATCTTAAAATAATCAACGAGGTGCTTCTCACGGCTGTTCCACAATTGGAAAATCTGTCGTTTATGAAGGACGAGAAAGGCGTTCCTCATATCGAGGCTAAATACAATCATTGGAGGGCTAAAGGCAGCAAGCAGAACGAGAAAATGTTCTCGGATGGAACCATACGTCTCATCGGTTTTTTGTTTGCCATGTTAGACGGTAGCGGCATTATTCTTTTGGAAGAGCCTGAGACGAACTTGCATACTGCTATCATTGAGGCGATACCAGAGTTTATTGCTAAGGTGCAGCGCAACAAGAAGAGGCAGGTCATCATAACAACCCACAGTTACGAGATATTGTCAAATCCGGGAATACGAGCCGACGAACTTGTTATCTTGCGTCCGACATCAGAAGGAACTGTTGCAAAAAACGCCAAGACGGACAATACCGTCAGTGCAATGCTTGACGCAGGTCTTTCTGCTGCCGATGCCGCAATGTCTGAGACAAAGGCGCAGAATGTAAACGATATTGGTAACGTTGTACTTTAAACCGTATAAGGCATGACAGAAGTTTTTATTGTGGGTGAAGATCCGGTTACACAAGAAATTCTTCGCAGACTGATAAAGGATTATGCCCCCAATCTTGTTGTGAAGAATACATTGCCGGCAAGAGGAAGCGAGATAAAAAGCAAAATGGAGAACTTCAATAAGTTCTCTCAGAGCTATCCTGTCATCTTGTTGTCTGATTTAGATACCGACGATTGTGCGCCATTGGCTAAAGCCAATCTTACAAAAAAGATGAGTGAGCAAAATGCCAATTTCATTATAAACATTGCTGTTGATGAGGCTGAAGCATGGCTGTTTGCCGATAGAGAAGGATTTGCAAAGTATCTCGAAATTGCAGAAAACCACATGCCGACCGCTTCATTGCAAAAATTTGGAGGTTCGAAAAGACGTGTTGAAATGGATATCCCTTTGAAGGCGTCCTACTTCCTGACACATAACCTGATAAAAGAGTCGAAGAACAAAGACTTGCTTGCTCAACTATTAGCGGAGGGCAAGTCGTGTAAAGGTCGTGAATACAATTCTGCATTATTGCCATATATACGCACAAAGTGGAATGCAGAGAATGCGCGTAAAAATTCATACAGCTTAGACAGAACTATATTACGCATTCAATCTCTTTTGGCTGGAAGATAGACTGGAGAATTCGGGCTTTGAAAGAAAATCTACCAGCCTTTATGTGCTGATATGCAGTAGGTTGCAGGAATACTGAGAGATATGGGAGATTTTTTGCGTAACTGATTTGTTTTAAAGAATAAAGTAAAATGATACCAAAAATTATACATTACTGCTGGTTCGGACGCAACCCGTTGCCCGAACTGGCGCAGAAGTGCATTGCTTCGTGGAAGAAGTATTTGCCAGATTATGAGATAAAGGAGTGGAATGAGGATAACTTCGATGTTAATATCATTCCGTATACGGCAGAGGCGTATGCCATGAAGAAGTACGCCTTCGTGAGCGACTATGCCCGCTTCTGGATTCTGCATAAGTACGGCGGCATCTACTTCGATACGGACGTTGAGGTGATACGACCTATTGACGACATCATAGCTCGTGGCAACTTTATGGGTTTCGAGACCGATCCGAATCCTGCAAAGGGCGACGCGAGCGAAGGGAGCGTCGCCCCCGGCCTCGGCCTGGGGGTAAACCCCGGCCTCGTGATAATAGAAAAAATGATGCACTATTACGACGGGCAGCATTTTGTGCATGAAGCGGTGATGAAGAATCAGATTACTGTGGTGCATATAGCAACCAAGGTGCTTCGCGATAATGGGTTGAAGAACGTGGCTGGTATTCAGAAAGTGGCTGGTTGCTACATATATCCGGCTGAGTATTTTTGTCCAATAAACGTTACGACGGGTCGTATTCATGTAGAGAAGAACACTCGTACTATACACCATTATGCAGGCACTTGGGTGGACAAGAAGTTCTCGCTGAAAGAGTTTCTGAAACGAATTCTACCAGAATCATGGGTGTTGGTTTTGATTAACTTAAAGAATAAAACACGATGAAAAGTATTTCTCAATTCTATACTTGGTTTTGGATCATTTATTTTCCGATTTGTATTGCATTTGCTATTGTCGTTAATTTTGATTGGAGCGATGAGCTATTAACGGTTATTTTATTGATCTATGCTTTGGTAAAACATCGTCATTTGGTAAAAAGTAAGCAGGCAACAAAAGAAATTTCGATTTATATTTTCTTGATGGCTTTCTATCTTGCATATTCACTTATTATACAACTGACAACACCACGAGCTGTGTTTCTTGATATATTGCAGCAAGTGCGACCATACGCTGTGTTCTATCTGACATGGATGATGGCGCCTGAGTTCACGAACAAGCAAAAGAAGTGTATTGTATTAGTGATGCTTTTGTCGTTTTTGGGCTACTTGTTTGCTTTCATATTCAAGCCGTCGTTGGTTACTCCGTTTGGAGGTGAAGAGTCTGCACCCTTAGGACAGATTGCTCTTTGTTGCGCAATGGTTTATTATCTGTTCTCGAAGCAGACGAAGCGTAACAGAAACATCGCTATACTCATTATGCTCTTGGGATTGATTTCCGGCAAGTCGAAGTATTTCGGCGAGTGTGTGGTTTTTATCGCTTTGGTGGTGTTTGTGAAGAGCAAAATCAATTACACGTCGGTGGCTACTTTGCTTAAGGTGGCGGCGTTGGGTGCTGTGGTTATCTTCTTCACATGGACAAAGTTTAATGCTTACTATGTGGAGGGCTTCCAGGAGGATGCAGAGGCTATGGCGCGTCCGGCGACGTATGAAACGGGTATGACGATTATGTTCCGCGATTATATTCCGTTCGGTAGTGGTCTCGGTTCGTTCGGTACAGCAGCGGCAGCTAAGGAGTATTCACCATTATACTTTAAGTATCATATGGATGAGATATGGGGCTTGTCTCCTGAGAACCCGATGTTCTTGGCGGATGCCTTCTATCCGACGCTGGCGGAGTTCGGCATCGTGGGTCTGTTCTTCTTCCTGTGGTTCTGGAAGCGCCGACTGTGGGAGACGAAACAAATAAAAAACATGGTTTACTATCGTATGGCGTTGATGGCTATCCTGGCCCTTGCCTTGGAGAGCACCGCCGATTCGTCGTATCTCTCGGGTAAGGGTATGGGCTACTTCATGATCCTGGCGCTCTGCCTGAATGCAAACCGGCATCTTGCTGCACAGAATCAACAGCGAATGATACGCTAAAGATTGTGCGGGGAACACGAATGTTCTCCCACAGATTTCACGCAGCTTAGGGATATGACAACGGATTAAGCGGATTAATCTGTGTTCTTGAAAACGGAAATCGTTGGGATATTCTGCAGCAGTAAACCCCATTTAATCCGTTAAATCGGTTGTTAAATATACTCCCACAGATGGCACGGATTTACACAGAAACACGCTGCTTGGGGATATGACAAGCGGATTAATCGGTGTTCATTAACATAGAGTCATGCAGCTTTTGGAAACAACAACGGATGAAAAGGATTTAACGGATTCGTTTTTCTTGGTTGGTGCACCACTTGCTCGGTTGGTGCAGCTGGGACAGCTGCACCCCCTTGAAGGCACCCAAAATCCGTTTAATCCGCTTAATCTGTTGTTAATCCTACGCACCCTAACAATCTGTGTAATTCCGTGAAATCCGTGGGAGAAAATGCGCACCCTAACATCTGGTGATTTGTGACATCTGTGGAGAAAATACACACGCTAAATTTGTGGATAAGATATTAAGGTATAGAATATGTTGTTAAGAATATTGCAAAAGATAAGTTTGGTTCCTTCTTATTTATGGGATGCGATGTGGGCGCCGGTGTGGAAGTACGGCATGAAGCATTGCGGGAAGGACGTGTATCTGCGTCCGATGTCATCGGACATAAAGGGATTGTGGAACCTCTCGGTAGGCGACGGCACGTCGATACCGAAAGGCAGTACGATCTACTGCACCGATGCACCATGCACCATAGGCAAGAAGGTGCTCTTCGGTCCGCACCCGACGATCATCACGGGCGACCACCGTATAGACCTGCTTGGTAAGTACATCGCTGATGTCACGGTAGAAGAGAAGTTCGTGAATGGTGAGAACCAGTACGACCAGCCTGTGACGATAGAGGACGATGTGTGGTGCGGCGCCAATGTAACGATACTGAAGGGCGTGACGATAGGACGTGGATCGGTGGTGGCAGCAGGAGCAGTAGTGACGAAGTCGTTCGCGCCGTATAGCATCATCGGCGGCGTGCCGGCAAAGCTGCTGAAGATGCGATTCACCTCGGAACAGATTGAGGAACACGAGCGCAAGCTTGGTAAACAGAACTGAACGTATAGTATGGAAATTATTATATCAGCCCCGTCCTTGAATCCCAACGAGAATGTGAGCGGCATATCGTCTGTTGCGCAGTTTATCATCAGCAACAACGGCGGACAGCGCTACCTGCACTTCGAACTGGGAAAGAAGGACAAGGAGAGGGGAGGATGGCATCGTGTGCCGGCTTTGATGAGAAAGTACGGCGAATGGAAGAGGATGCTTGCGGAGCATCCGGATGCCATCATCCACTATAACTTCCCGCTCTCGAAGGCTTCGTTGCTGCGCGATCCGTGGTTCATGAGGTATGCGTGGAAGCAGGGGAGGAAGATGGTGGTGCATGTGCATGGTGGTCTGTTCCTTACGGCGCCGCATATACCGGGCTACCTGCTGCGCATCATGCGGTGGGTGTTCGGACAGAATGTGCCGTTCATCGTGCTGAGCGATATGGAGAAGGATATTCTACAGAAGCGCTTCGGAGCAAAGCGTGTAGCGGTGCTCCCTAACTGTGTGGACCTGAGCGATGCGGAAGCCTATGCGCAAGAGAACAACGCTTGTGTCGAATCGGAGCCGTTGCGCATCGGTTATCTGGGACGCATTGAGCCGAACAAGGGAATGACGGAACTGCTCGTCGCTTGTCTGCAGCTGAAGAAGGACGGCGTGGCGTACAAGCTCGTGATAGCAGGAAAGGAACAGACGGAAGGCGAGTATCTGCCGCTGTTCGAGGAGAGGCTCGGCGACAACTTTGAGTATGCAGGACTGGTGTCGGGCAATACGAAGTGCGACTTTCTGAGAAGTCTGGACGCCTTTGTGCTTCCGACATATTTCGAAGGTCTGCCGATGTCGCTGCTGGAGACCATGAGCTACGGCACGGCGCCTATCGTTACTCCGGTGGGCAGCATTCCGCAGGTGGTGAATGACGGCGAGAACGGCGTGTTTATCAAAGATCATGACAGCGACTCTATAGTGACAGCCGTGAAGCGGATGGACGAGAACAGGGCGTTGCTGAGCAAGTTGGGCGATGAGGCAAGAAAGACTATCTTTGACAAATTCAGTCCGAAAAAATACATAGAACATCTGAACGAGATATATGCTAACTGGCTATGAAAGACTTTGACAAGTTGAGGACACGCCTGAGGCAGTTCGGCGGATGGCGACTGGTGTGGCAATATGCCCGTATGGGAGTGTTGTCGACTGGCGTGAAGGCTTTGGCGAGTTGCGCCGTGAGTGGCAGGTCGCTGAAGTCGGCTTATCCCGCAATAACAAAGCGGGTGGACGAGATTCTTGTAAGGAGATACAGCCATATCTTGGAGGAGAATAAGGACAGACACCAGAGAACGGAAGCAGAGAGTAGGGGCGAACCGGCTGTACCAAAGATAGTTTGGTCGGCTTGGCTGCAGGGCGTGGACAATGCACCGGAACTGGTGAAGGCGTGCTTGGCTTCGCAGAAGAAGTACATGGGCGGTTATGAGTTCAGAGTGCTCGACTTGAATAGCTACAGGCAATGGGTGGAGCTGCCAGAATATGTCGTGAAAAAATATAGAAACGGACAGATGCCACCGGCTGCGTTCAGCGACCTGATAAGACTGGCGGTGCTGAAGAAGTATGGCGGCGTCTGGATGGACGCAACGGTGTTTTGCTCCGGGTTTGAAGACGAGAAACTGAAGGCGAGATGGGAGAGCATCATGACGAGCGAACTGACCATATTCCGCTACTTCGAGCGTGGCAAGAAGGAGCCGGTAGGACTGTCGAACTGGTTTATTGCCGCTGTGCCGGAGAATGTTGTGGTATCGAACATTCTCGATATGCTTCTGGCGTACTGGAAGGATTTCGACTGTCTTGTCAACTACTATATCTTCCATCTGTTCTTGGGTTTGACTCTGCAGGCGTTCCCTAAGGTTGCGGCAAGGATGCCACGCGAGAACAGTTTCCACAGTCTGCTTCTCGGCAACGCCTTGGGACGCACATTTCGCGAGAAGGACTGGCAGGAGCTGATAGAGCATGTGAGCATACACAAGCTCAACTACAGAAAAGCGGAGGAGGCAAAGAAGAATCCGAAGGGCTATTATAACTATATTATTAATACATTTCAAGATTGATGTTTCGATTAAAAAACTTAAATATACTTGGTAGCAAGGCGGAGCTTGCCGCGCTGCCGGAGGGCAAACTGCTCATTAACACAATAAATGCTCATTCGTACAACACGGCGCGTAAGGATGAACTGTTCGCTGAGGCGCTGACAAACGGTGATGTGCTCATTCCGGATGGGGTGAGCATCGTGAAGGCGTGCAGATGGATAAAGGCGAAGAGCCTGCCGAAGGAAAGAATAGCTGGATGGGATTTGTTCGAGTTTGAAATGAACAAACTCGAAGAATGTGGAATGAAGAATGCTGAATGTGGAGTGAATGGTGAAGAATGTGGAATGAATAATTCTTCATTAGACAATTCACAATCGGCTTCAGCCGACAATTCTTGCTCAGGCAAGCGTCTCTACGAGCCGAGCGCAAAACTCAAAACTCAAAACTCAACACTCCGTTCGCCCCAGCGAACGGTAATGTTCATGGGTAGTTCGGAGAAGGTGCTCGATCTGATTGTAAAGCGGGCTGCGGAGGTGTATCCGCACTTGAAGATCGTTACCTACTCGCCGCCGTACAAGCCGGAGTTCTCGGAGGAGGACAACATGGCGATTGTAGAGGCTATAAATGCGGCCGACCCCGACCTGCTGTGGATAGGCATGACCGCACCTAAGCAGGAGAAGTGGACCTACTCGCATTGGAACGAACTCAATATCCACTGCCATGTGGGCACTATCGGTGCGGTGTTCGACTTCTTCGCCGGCACCGTGGAGCGTGCGCCGATATGGTGGCAGCGTCACGGACTGGAGTGGCTCTACCGACTGCTGAAGGAGCCGAAGCGTATGTGGAGACGATATATTATTGGCAATGCGCTATTCCTTTGGAATATGCTGAAGGAGAAATGTTGAATATTGAATTGAAATATAGCGTGACTGATATTTACTGCCGCTTTATTCAATTTCCCTTGGGCGTTTACGAGGGCAAGGAGTTTCTTGATGGTTCTGCTCTAAAAGACCTTGACTGGGCGGCGTTTTATGAATTTGCCAAGAAGTAGACGCTTGTCGGAGTAGTCTTCGATGGCATCCAAAAACTACTTAAGGATGCTGCACCGAATTTGGAATTGCTGATGCGTTGGTTTGGCATAAACCAGAAAATCATGCAACGCAACAATGTACTGAATGAGGCTACGGTGGTTATATATAATAAGGTGAAAGATTCGGGATATAGCTGTTGTATTTTGAAGGGGCAGGGCAATGCGGTGATGTATCCTAATCCGTTGATAAGAATACCTGGGGTGATGTGGATGTTTGGATGAATGCTGAGCGTGATGAGATTCGTTCTCTTGCCAACTCGCTTGCTGAAAACGCCAATGGACATGTAAATGATGATAGTTTCAACCATATAGGTCTTACTGTCAACGGCATAACAGTGGAGTTACATTCTATTCCAGACTTTATGGCTAACTTCGTGTATAATCGAAGATTGCAAATATGGTTGAAGCAGAATGTTGATGAGCAATGTAACAACATGGTGGCATTGCCTAATGATGCAGGTCTTGTTGCAGTCCCAACACATTCCTTTAATGTCGTGTATCAGCTTTATCATCTGTACCCCCATTATTTCTATGAGGGTGTAGGGTTGAGGCAGGTCGTGGATTACTACTTTGTCTTAGTGAAGAGTGAAGAACGAAGAGTGAAGAATTCTATAACCTTAGAACGAGAGTTAAAGCATCTTGGATTTTGGAAGTTTACAGGGGGCTATGATGTTTGTGTTACATAAGGTCATGGGAATGCAAAAAGACAAGATGATTGCACCTATGGATGCAAATAGAGGGCAAATGCTTCTTGATGACATCTTGAATGGAGGCAATTTTGGATATTATGACAAGCATCACGTTTTGGGGCATAACCTCCTTCGCCAGTATCGTGACACTCGTCTTTTGAGATATTATCCTGCTGAGGCTTTGAGTGAACCGATATTCAGGACATGGCACTTTTTCTCGAGAATGAAGAACAAGAAATAATAGATATACGGCGAACGGCTCTACTCTCCCATTTTGGGGGACTACATTTCGGGGATGGGGCTTAGTAGCCCGTTTTTTACTAATGAAATAGAGTGTAAAGTATGAAATTGATAGGAATACATATAAATCAAAAGAGAATTCACCCTTTTGTTCGCAAGTCATTGAAGGAAGAATGGTATCCATTTTATGGGGGCGTACCATATCTTCCATATAAAGAGGCATTGGGGAGTTGTTTGGAAAATTCAGCAACAGAATTATATACCATTGGCTCGAAAGCAGGAGTAAAAGTTACTGTGTCCTGTATCGTAGGTAAAAACGGTTCTGAAAAATCGACATTGTTGGATATCATGTATGCAATTATCAATAATTTCTCATACACTCATTTGCAGAAATATGTCAATCAGTATGGAGTACGTCTCTGTGCTGCCAAAGGAGTATATGCAAGTTTGTTTTATGAATTGAATGGAAAGATTTATGAAGTTCGGTGTGAGGACAAGCAAGCAGATTTGTATGAGGAGAACAAATTGGTAGAATTAGACAATCCCAGAAGAGTGTTGCATGAATCTTTCTTCTATACAGTTGCTCTGAATTACAGTCTATACAGTTTTAACAAGTTTGATTACTTGTGTCCACAAGACAAGCAAATCAACGGCAACTGGATTGATGGACTCTTCCATAAGAATGATGCCTATTATACTCCGATGTCATTGAATCCATTTAGGACAAATGGAAATATTGACATCAATAAAGAAACGGGGCTTGCCCTTCAGCGGTTGTCTGCTTTGGCTCTATATTTTGACTCTAAAGGCAAGAACTTTATTCCTAACTATAAGGCTTCCAAGTTAAGATATAGGCTTCGCCCCAACTACGAGAAGACTCTTATCAATAAATTTGCTGCTTGGAAAGAACCTGCCAAGTTGAGTTATCTTTATGGTGAGTTTAAACGTGCTTATGACAATTCTGGGATAAACAGGCGAGTCTTGGAAACAGAATTATATAATGATATGATAAGTTATATGGCTTATAAAGCTCTTAAAATAGGATTGACTTATGCGGACTTCAAGCGAGAAATGACAGATGACAGAATAGACCAATATCTTGAAAAAATAGCAGAAGACCGCTCTCATATAACGTATAAGATTCGACAATGCCAAGAGTTTGCCGAGCATAGTATTTATGAACGTGATGCCAGATTTCATGAAATTCGTTTGAATGATATATATGGTAACCATCCAATAGAGACCTACGAGAAAGCTTTTGAGTTACTTCCTCCTTCTTTTTATGATATAGATGTATTGTTTGAAAAAGAAAAGGATGCCCCCGATGCCGTGAGTAAATATGGGGACAGCATTACGTTCAAAAGCATGAGTAGCGGCGAAAGGCAATTGATGTATTCATTGAGTTCCATATTATACCATGTTCAGAACTTGGAAAGTGTGGAAGATGACACTTTCCGTGTGTCTTACAGGCATATCAACTTGGTGTTGGATGAGGTGGAGCTATACAGCCATCCAGAGTATCAAAGGACTTTTGTCGCAGACTTGTTGGATAGATTGTCTTGGTTACAAATAAACTATCCAATAAAATCCATCAACATATTACTTGTAACTCATTCCCCTTTCATATTGAGTGATATACCTAAGAGTAATATTCTCTATCTGAAAGAGGGTAAGGCTGTTACTGATACTTCTTCTTTTGTTAACACATTAGGAGCCAATGTAAATGACCTCCTTCATCAAAGTTTCTTCTTGGAAAATGGTTTTCTGGGGGAGCATATACAGAGAAAAATCCAATCTCTGATACGCTTTCTAAAATCGGATGATGCTATGGACAACGAATGGAATATCAAGAAAGCAACGCTGTTTATCAATACTCTGGGAGATGAGCTAGTTGCATCTCAGCTTAGGCTGCTTCTTGCCAAGAAGCAAATGAAGGACAAATATTCCTATCAATCTTGGCTGGAACAAGAACTTGAAAGATTGAAAAGAAATGAGTCATGAGAAGAATTGTTGTAAATGAAGAAATCAAATTGTTGGCAGAGAAATATGCCAAGGGCTTAGATAACGGTACAAATCTCAGCGCAAAGCCTTTGGATAATCTGAAAGCCTTGAAGGAAACATTGAGCAGGAATACGACAAAAATCATATTCTCTGCCAAACAATCCAACCCGAAAGGTAACAAGAAAAAAACTTTCTCTGCTACAGATTTACCTCAATATGCAGAATACACACAGACTATCATTGATTTGTATTCCAGTATTAACAAGTTGTTGCCTTGGCAATATGGAGTTGTCATCCAAAGAATGAAATCCATATTAAAGCCCGAATATTTGATTGCAGCAGTAAAAACAGCAAAAGCTGAACCTTACTATTTTGCAGATTTAATCATCAAGGCGATGGATTATAAGGGTGTAAGAGAAAATGTTTTTCCCGATTATGTACGCAATGATGCTCTTGGCATCAAAACCTGTGTTTATTGCAATGCCCAGTTTGCCGTAACAGCAGAAACCGAGCCTTCCTTGACTCCTGCTATGATTAAGAAACGAGGTAAAAGAAGAGGAAGAAAACCACAACCTCGACCTGCTATATTGAGGGCGAATTATGAGTTGGATCATAATTTTCCCAAAAGCGTCTATCCATACCTTTGTACGAATTTCTACAACTTGATTCCTTGTTGTTCTTCTTGTAATAAGCATAAAAGTAAATATCCGTTAGATTTTACTCTTTATGCCAAGAATGGTGATGATTTGGAACCGCTTTATTTTGAACTTCCTACGGATGACTTGCTGAAATTCCAACTTCGTCATGTTTGTGGTGGTTTACATGTTGAGTTGAAAGATAGGGTTGGCGGAACTCTTGCAGAAGAGTTTAACAAGAGGTTTGCCATAGATGCCATATATAAGGAGCATTCTGAAGAAATCTGGGAGTTGCTTTGGCGGCACAAGATATATTCATCATCTGGCATTGCAGCCTTGAAAGATGGATTCAAGGATTTGTTCCAAGACGGATTTGACATAGACAGATTTGTCTTGGGAACTTATGCCGATACCCAGGATGTGTTCAAGCGTCCTCTGACGATAATGAAACAGGATATAATGAAACAATTGATATAATCATGATATTTCAATATTTGTATAAACCGTTTTATGTAATAAGGCTGAATAAAGCTAATTTTACTATATGGTTTTTGTTTACTATTTTGGGCGGAAATTTGGGACTTGCTTCCAATGTGCTGATAAGAAAATACATCAATAATCTGTCACTTATTGATTCTATAGTCTTGGATTACCATAGTGGAAGTTTTTACATATTCTCCATCGTTTTGTTGGCTTCTTCTGTTGGAAACGTACTAATTGATTTTCTTTCAAAGAGAAATACAGATTTTAAGTCTCTAAAAGTAGTTTGGCTCGCTCTGACATTCTTGTTGTCATTGCTGTGTAGTTTAGCATATTCTGTATATATATGTGCACAAACGCCACAGATCAACAATGATGTGTCTGGCGATGTCTTACAATTGATACTTTTTCTTCTCTCAATAGTTTTTAGCACTTATTCTTTTTGTTTAGTCCTCATGGATGCGAATGATTCTGCCTTTGCTTCTATAAGTGACCGATATGAAAGACAAGAAGAGAAGAAAATACAAGAAATAAGTGAGAAGGTTTCAAGTATAACTAACGATGGCAATGGTTTGAAATTATGAAAATAGTATTTCCTTATATAGAAATAGAACAACCTATAGGTACTTTTTATATGAGTACCATCAATGCAGAAGTTCTTGCACAAATCGTCTCTATTCAACGC
>ENA-UPWO01000342-UPWO01000342.1-human-gut-metagenome-genome-assembly--contig:-NODE-342-length-30724-cov-50.578295_pt1 | contig 30724 bp, 27 predicted proteins | sample MGYA00250056_ERZ773388 | MGnify/ENA primary metagenome ERZ773388 (study PRJEB29103, sample SAMN06112004) | human gut metagenome | biome: human gut; feature: ankylosing spondylitis patient; material...
ATCAATACTTCAAGTATTGCCAATTTGGGGTATCGAACCCCAAGTTGGCAATGCCGACGCGGGGACGCGTCGCCCCCCAGGTGAGGACGCGCCCCCCAATTAGGCAGATAAATTGCAGTTTATATATGTTATATTTAGAATACGCCCCAAGGATATTGCATCGTGACGCAATGAAGGGAGCCGTGTTGGCGAATAAGGGCACGACAGTCAACGCCTATGATGTCGCGATCGGGGAAGGCTTGGCGTAGGGCGGCAGCAGCCTTTTGATCATTCTCGGGCTGAGCATAGGTGGGGTAGAGTACAGCCTCGTTCATAATAAGATAGTTGGCGTAGGTGGCGGGGAGGCGTTCACCATTTTCAGCATCGTATATGGCATCAGCCATGGGCAGTGCGATGAGACGATAAGGCTTTCCTTCGATGGTCGTAAACGTCAGTAGTTGTTGCTCCATAGCTTGAAGGGCTGCGTAGTGTTCATCGGTGGAGTCCGTACAACGCACGTAAACGATTGTGTTGTTCGGACAAAGGCGTGCCAAGGTGTCGATGTGAGAGTCGGTGTCGTCGCCAGCTAAGTAGCCGTGGTCGAGCCATAGAATGCGGTCGATGCCCAAACGCTCTTTGAGCAAAGCCTCTTTGTGCGCCTTGTCAAGTTGGGCATTGCGGTTGGGATTGAGTAAACACTCAGAGGTGGTGAGCAGAGTGCCTTGACCGTCCACTTCGATGCTGCCTCCTTCGAGTTCGAAGTCAAGGCAGTCAACGTATTTACCTTTTAATACGGGGTGTTCACTGGCGACCAAACGTTGGTTAATCGCATTGTCGAGCGTAGCCTCAAACTTGCCGCCCCAACCATTGAAGCGAAAGTCGAGCAGTTCAGGCCCTGTGCTACTCATTACGGTGAGGAAGCCGTGGTCGCGTGCCCATGTGTCGTTTGTAGGACAGCTGAAGTAACGAATGTTGTCAGTAGCACGTTGGGGCAAACGTTCGTCGATGAGTGCTTTCACTTGTTCCACATTGGGTGCTACGATGAGCAAAGGCTGACGCGTAGCAATCTCGAAAGCCAAGCGCAAGTAACATTCCGTTACCTCGGGCAACATATAAGCCCAATCGGTGTCAGCGTGTGGCCATGTGAGTTGTACGCCGCTTTGGCGTGCCCACTCGGGGGCAAGGGTGCGGTGCATGAGTGCTGTATCGGGATGGCCTCCACCTAAGAAGAGCGAGAGGTCGAGGTCGCTTTGGGGCGAACCTGGGGGGAGGGAGAATAGTGCCATGTTGGAATGGGTTAGGGGGTTAGTTTTGGGGTTAGAGGGTTAGTTTTGGGGTTAGAGGGTTAGTTTTGGGGGTAGGCTGGGTTAGGGGGTTAAAAAGTATGTTTTGTGAATAAAATGTGCTACTCATTCTATTTAAAACTAACTTTTTAACCCTCTAACCTCCGAACTAACCCCCTAACCCAACCTAACCCCTAACCCTTATAATGTCTTAGGTTTGCTAAGCTGAATACCAATGAACTTCTGTGCCTTGAGGTATTGTACAAAGGCATCGGTAGTAGAGGGCATTCCCTCCTGCTTAACTTCTTGCTTGGCAGGGAAGAAAGAGGGGGAGTAGCCGTCGCCACCAGTAGTGATAAACTCATCGGCTACGAGGTAATACTTCTTATTGGGTACAATGGGCACCTCTTTGCCTTGAGGCGAAACGTAGGTGAGCGACTTTATTTGGTTACCATTGCGTTCTATCTTTAAGTTGCCCGTTTGCAACCAACCATAACGCAAGTTATGAAAACCAAAGTTTACTAACTCAATAAGCAAACTGCCCTTTACTTGGTATACCTTCAGTGCATTAGAGAAAGGGAGTACCTCACCCACGTCGAGCACACTAATAGGCCCTTTCGTAAATCCCGAACGTATGCTGCCAAAGTGGCTACAACCGATAATGGGTGTGTCGTCACTCAGGTCCGCAGCATGGCGAAAAGCCTCAGCGTAGGATTTACATACGAGTTCACCCACAACGGTTTGGCAATATTTGTGGTCGCGGTCGTGGGACAGGTCGCGTATGGCGGTGGTGAGGCGTGTGCCAATGGGTGTGCCACCTGGTGTGGTGGTGTGAAGTAACAGCGAGTCTACTTGTGCTTGCAGACGAGCGGCAGCGGGCTCAAGCGTATCCTTCGGCGTAACGGCAATGGTGCGCGGCTCCACCTTGGTCACTTGCAATGTCTTATTATCAATCGTGCAGAGCAACATACTGATATAGTCGCCATGCCAACGGCCTTGTACTATTGGGTAGTGTGCATCGTTAATGGTGCCACATACGCGTTTGTGACTGTGCGACGAGAGTATGCCGTGCCACAAGGGCGAGTTAATCTGTTGTAAGTGAGCCGCGTCCTTATCATCCCAAATGGGTTGTCCTTCATCATTCATGTTACTACCCACGTGGGTGAGCAACAAACGTAGGTAAGCGTCCTTTACCAAATTGCCTTCAGGCAGTTTCATCACCGAGTCGAGCACGGCTTCGTAGCGACCATCGAAGGTCAGCCCCGCGAGTTTGCGCACACTGGCCTGTTGAGGCGTAGAAGAAGCGATGAGTCCGACAAAGGCCACGCGGAAGGGGCGACCATCGGGCAGTGTAATAGGCACTGAGGCCACGGGTTGGGCAAAGTTGGGAATGGCTTTGGTCTGCGTGCTACGTACGTTGGCACATACATAGTCAATGTCCCACCCTTCGGGGCGTGTGCTGAGGCCGTTCCACTTGTCGGCCAAGGAGCGTTGGCCGTCATCAAATTCGTGATTACCTACGGCAGAGAGGCGAATGCCCGCTGCGTTGAAGAAGACGGGCAGTAAGGCACCGTGCGTTACATTATAGAAGTAGCTACCGCCAAAGTTGTCGCCTGCCGAAACGGTGATGTTGCAAGGGTAGACCTGCTTGAGTGAGTCGAGCGTTTGCAATACGGAGGGAGCACCAACGATGCCTTTGTGGTCGTTGCGTACAAAGGCACCATGAAAGTCGTTGATAGAGAAGATAGCCACTTGCTGCTGAGCTGCGGCCGTAAGAGAGGTAATGGCCGTAAGAGTAAGGGCGAGTAGTTTTCGTGTCATGGAGAGGAATATGGGTTTAATGGGTTTAATAAGTTTAATGAGTTTAATGGGTTTAATGAGGGTAGGGGTAAAAATTATTCGTCGTAGGTTATAAGAATAAACGTTTGCTTTCGCACACTTTTCTTGCCATGGCAAAATGAAAGCAAGTTTTCTTTTGTTCATTTGGCTTAACGAAAAGGTTTTTTTTACCATCTAATCATCTAACCTCATAACCTCTTAAAAGTCAAAACAAAGTTAGAAAGTTTTTCGGCTCGGTAACGCATCGTGTGGGTATTTTTTAATTGTAGTTTATATTTCTTCCTTAAAATAATTATACACGCATGATTTGTTACAGCTGTTTTTATTTACTGCTATTAAACAAAATGAGGTGTTTTTATTTGACGGTACTAAATAAAAGTTGTAATTTAGCTTCAGAAACAAACAAAAAGAGAAATGCGAAAGGAAGTATTTAAGACGCTGATACAAGAGGGCCAAACTGAAATTCAAGAGATTGAACTCTATCAGCGACCATTCTTATTTGAGGAACAAGGACGATATGTGCTGGTTGGCATTCGACAAGCAGGCAAGTCATATCTCTTATACCAACGCGCCAAGCAGTATTTACAAGCTGGGCATGACATAAAGGAGATAGTCTATATCAATTTTGATGACGAGCGACTCTATGGTATGAAAGTGGAAGACTTAGACTTGATACTACAGGCCTACAGTAGTATGTATTCTTACAAACCTATATTATTCTTTGATGAAATACAAAACATTGAAGGTTGGGAACACTTTGCTCGTAGGTTGGCAAATCAGAAGTACATGGTGTTCATCACAGGTTCCAATGCTAAGATGCTTAGTCGTGACATTGCAACAACACTTGGTGCACGTTATTTCGACGAAAAGGTTTATCCGTATTCTTTCCGTGAATATTTAGAGTCAAATGGCGTTTATTTGGAAGAAAATTGGATGTATGGTCAACAAAAGAGCGTAGTGCAGCAATATTTTGCAGAATATTTTAAATGGGGTGGATTTCCTGAGTTACGACTGTATCGCAACAAACGTTATTGGCTCAATGGTCTTTATGAAAAGATTGTTTTGGGTGATGTGATACAAAGAAATAGTATAAAAAACGATCATGCACTGCGCCTTGCCGTTAAGCGAATAGCAGAAAACGTGATGCAACCTACGGCTTACAATCGTTTGGCTAATATGGTGAAAGGTACTGGAGTGTCAACTTCCACAGCTTCAATCATTGAGTATGTACGTTACATGAAAGAAGCTTGTTTGCTATTTACCCTTGATAATTATGCTTCGAAGTTTGCGGAGAAAGAAACGGCTAAAAAGCATTATTTTACAGACAATGGTTTGCTGAGCATTTTCTTATCCGATTCGAAATCGCCTCTATTGGAAAATATATGTGCCATAGCCCTCAATAAAAGGTATAACCAGGATGTGGAACTCTCACATTTGTATTATTACAATCGTAATATTGAGGTAGATTTCTTTGTACCAGAAGAGAATTTGGCTATTCAAGTGTCTTATAGCATAGAAGACGCAGACACACGCAAGCGAGAAATATCAGCTCTCGTTGCTTTAAACAAAATCTATCCATTAAAAGAAGCGTTTATCATTACATACGATGAAGAAGAAACGATTGAAACCAACAATTTACGTATAGAAGTAAAGCCTGTTTGGAAGTGGTTGACTAACGATTAGTTAGCTAAGAGTTGGCTTATTTGCAATTAAAATTCTGTGTACCTTTGCACGTATATGAATAAAGAGAACCTTTTGGAGCCTGGAGGCATGGACCTTGGGCGCTATTTAGAACTTTGTTGTACGGAGCCTGATGCTTACTTGAAGCGTTTGTATCGGGCAACGAACTTACACCTATTGCGTCCGCGCATGGCTTCGGGGCATGTGCAAGGACAGTTGCTAAAGATGTTGATGCAAATGCTGCGTCCGAAGACGGTCGTAGAGATAGGCACTTATTCGGGCTATTCAGCTTTGGCCATGGCTTCGGGCATGGACGAGGGGAGTCGTATTGTGACGTTTGAGATTAACGACGAACAGGAGTGCTTTACGCGGCCTTGGCTGGAGGGTGCTCCGTATGCGGCTAAGGTGGACATGGTGGTGGGTAATGTGTTTGAACTCTTGCCCCCGATGAATTTGTCGATTGACGCAGCTTTTATTGATGCTAACAAGCGGGAGTATACGGAGTATTACGAACTCTTGATGCCTTTTACGCACAGTGGTACACTTCTTATGGCTGACAATACGTTGTGGGACGGTCACGTAACCGACGCTGCTTACGACCACGACGCACAAACGCGTGCTATTCGCGCCTTCAATGCCCACGTGGCTGCCGACCCTCGCGTAGAACAACTCATTCTGCCCGAACGCGATGGATTGAGCTTGATAAGGGTCGTATAGGGAATGTGCAAATGTGAGAATGTGCAAATGTGCAAATGGTCGCCTTTACTTGCTGAGTTTATGAATTATATAAATTGTTCATATTCTATAACTCAGCAAGTAAAGGCGACCATTTGCACATTTGCACATTCTCACATTTGCACATTAACTATGCATTTGCACATTAATTCGGTATCGCCTCCTCCCCTTCGCTTTGGAAGAGGTTCTTAACGATGTTCATTTCCATGAACGAGGTGCTCTGTTCCTTGCGTTGTGAACCGAGGTAGCAGATGCGGTCCTCCATGTGGAGCATGTTGTCAGAGAGGAGTTTGCGTAAGGCTGCGAGCAAGAACTCGTGGCCATAACTCTTCATCGGCATGTAGATAGCGTAAACGCCATATTGTAATGCTAAGTGGCGTACCGTCTTCGCCTTGTAGCAAATCGCAAGAATGGTGCTCTCGCCACGGAAAGAACTTACGTAGCGTGCGGTGCGACCTGTATAAGAGTCCATAATGATAGCGCGGAGCTTCATGCGCTTCGTAGCCATCACTGCTTCTTTAGAGAAGAACTCCGTTACGTCAGGTGTGTCAGAGAGGGGAATATCAACGCCGCCAAACTCCTTAAACGTATCCCTCTCAGCCTGCCATGCTACGGTGGCCATAGTCTTTACGGCCTCAACGGGATAATCACCATAAGCCGTCTCGCCTGAGAGCATGAGGGCATCAGCGCGTGAGTAAACGGCATTGGCAATGTCGGTCACCTCGGTACGTGTAGGACGTGGGTTGTGAATCATGCTTTGCAGCATCTGGGTGGCTACGATTACGGGCTTGTGAACACGAATGGCCTTGTCGACCAAGCGACGCTGAATGCCAGGAATAAATTCTTGAGGCACTTCGATACCGAGGTCGCCGCGAGCCACCATAATGCCGTCAGCAGCTTCGAGTATTTCGTCGATGTTGTCAACGCCCTCTTGGTTTTCAATCTTAGCAATGATGCGAATGTCGCTATCGTGTGCATCGAGTATGCGGCGAATTTCGTAAACGTCTTCCTTTGAACGTACAAATGAGTGAGCAATAAAGGCTACGTCGTAGTCGATAGCAAACTCAATGTTACGTTTGTCCTTCTCGGTCAGTGCGGGTAGGTTGATGCGCACGCCTGGCACATTGACGCTCTTGCGCGACCCCAACGTAGCATCATTCTCAACGTGGCAGATGAGTTGGTCGGCCTCTTTATGGTCAACGCGAATGCCAAGATCACCATCGTCGATAAGAATTTGTGCGCCCTCGTTAACGTCGGCCACAAAGCCTGGGTAGCTAACGGCAATGACATCGCGAGTCGTTTGCTGCTCAGGACGTCCTACTATGGTTACGATATCGCCTTTATGATATTCAATGGGTTGTTCGGTCTTGGTAGTACGAACTTCTGGGCCTTTTGTGTCGACAAGTATGGCAAGGTGGCTTGACACTTCGCGCACGTTGTCAATAACGCGCTTCATGCCAACAGCGTCTTGGTGAGCAGTGTTAAGTCTAACTACGTTCATGCCGGCATCATAAAGGCGCTGTATAAGGCCTACATCGCAACGCATATCCGATATGGTTGCTACAATTTTGGTTTTCTTGTACATTGTATAGTTGAGTCTGTTTTATTTTTCTTTTAGTTGACAAGTTAACGAGTTGACAAGTTAACGAGTAAGTTTGTATATCTTAGTAACAAATGGCGACCATTTGCACATTTGCACATTTGCACATTCTCACATTTGCACATTAACTATGCATCTGCACATTGTTCAGCAGCGCTTCCACCCCAAGTCGGTAAGAGTCGAGTCCGAAGCCACAGATGACACCGCGACAAGCGGCTGATATCATAGAGTGGTGACGAAACTCCTCGCGTTGGTGAACATTGCTGATATGTACCTCAATCACAGGGAAGTGGAGAGAACGAATGCAGTCATGCAAGGCAATGCTTGTGTGGGTATAAGCCCCCGCGTTGAGTACGGCGCCTTCGATGCCTTCAGCATTGGCTTGTTGCAAGCGGTCTATTAAGAAGCCCTCGACGTTGCTTTGATAGTATTCGAGCTCGTGGTCGGGGTAACGTTGGCGCAAGGCAGTCATGCATTCTTCCATGGTGCCGTGACCGTAGATGCCAGGCTCGCGCTGGCCCAAAAGATTGAGATTGGGGCCGTTGATAATTAAGAGCTTCATTGTTTTTTGTGTTATAATAAAAGAAGCGGTAACTTTGCAGCACTTTTTGTGCTACTTGCTTCAAAAAATATGGTGCAAAGTTAGTAATTTTCATGTATATGGACGTACACTTATGACTTCGATTATTGACAAATATAATAATTACCTACTGCTCGAAAAGGGCTTTTCGCCCAATACGGCTGAGGCTTATGTAGGAGATGTGCTGAAATTCTTCAATTTTATGGAGGACGAAGGACTTGAAGCGCGTGACGTGAAGTTAGACGATTTGCACCACTTTGCCGCTTCACTCTACGACATCGGGCTGACCGCCACTACAATGTCGCGCATACTAAGTGGTGTGCGTTCGTTCTTTCATTATCTATTAGAGGACGGCTATATCACCGACGATCCTACCGAACTGCTCGAAATGCCCCAACGAGGTGAGCATCTTCCTACGGTCTTGACCGTAGAAGAGGTTGATGCTCTTGAGGACGCGGTGGATAGGAGTCAAGACGAGGCGCTGCGCGACCGTGCTATTGTTGAAGTGCTTTATAGTTGCGGTTTGCGCGTGAGCGAACTCTGTTCGTTGCAGTTGACGAACGTTTTCTTAGACGACGGTTTCTTACAAGTAATGGGTAAGGGCAGGAAGCAACGATTAGTGCCTATCTCGCCCCGTGCAGTAACGGAACTCAAGATATGGCTTTCTGATAGAGAGAGCATTGATCCCAAACCTGGTGAGGAGGACTACGTATTTTTGAGTCATCGCCGCCGTCAACACCTCTCGCGCATCACCGTATTCCACGTGCTGCAAGTTCTGGCCAATCGTGCAGGCATTACACGTACTATATCGCCTCACACGCTTCGCCACACGTTTGCCACCCACCTACTCGAAGGCGGTGCCAACTTACGTGCCATTCAAGCTATGTTGGGACACGAGTGTATTGATACGACGCAGATATACACCCACCTCGACCGCTCCTTCCTCAAACAACAAGTGTTGGAGCATTTGCCACGAAATTAATATGGTAGCCTCTCCCCTAACCCTATCCCCGACCAAGGAGGGAGATAGGGGAGAGACCATTTGTTTCTATCCACAAAAAAAACCTGTGCAACACACACTGTTGCACAGGCGCACTTTATTATGATTGCAGTTACTTCACAGCAAAAGATAAATGTCAAAGATTTGACGTCCATAAGGTGTTACTATTAATAATGAGTATATTAATTAAGTCCCTCTGGACTCCTTCAAACCCACCTTCAATCATAATGTAATGAAAAACACACGCGCAAAAGTATATAGTTTATCTTGTGCATACAAACTTTTAAGCTAAAAAAAGCCTAAAACTGACGAATAGACTTAATATTAAGCTATTTATACCAAAAGAGAGTGTTAATTTTGTTGACGTTCTTTTGTTAACGAGTTAAGGGCAAGTAATAAATAAAAATAGTCAAGAAGCAATGAATAAATCCTCCATAGTTCGTCCCCTACGTTGGCTCTTGCGCTTTCGTCATCGTCGAGGGTATGGCATACATTCCCCTTTTGCTTTCAGCTTCGTCACAGGTGTAGTCTATGAGCAAGGCACGTATTATGCCTATCCCGAGTTGAAGGCGATGTATAAAAAGCTCCGCCCACATGGGGTGCGACTGAAGGATGGCAGATTGCTTTTCCGATTGGCCAACTTTGCACAGCCTCAAGTGATAGGGCTTGTAGGCTATCGGATTGACTCCTGGGCGGCACGCTGCCTCAGTGAAGGATGCCGTCATGCGCGGATAGTGGAGGACGACGAACTATCGCAAGCTGACTTTGTACTGCTCAGTGCGATGAAGGCTCGGCAGGCCGAGGCGATACTTGCCAAATTGCCTACAGGAGGCACCTTGGTAGTGACACACACCATAGGGCGCAATCGCGAGGTATGGCGCAGTGTAATCGCTCACCCTCGTGCCGTCGTGACATTTAATTTGGCCGACTTTGGCATTGTAATGGTACGGCCCGAACTGAACAAACAAAATTATGTAATCAATTATTATTAGGTTAGAGGGGGAGAGGTTAGGAGTAAAAAGTATATTTTTGAAAAAAAATCTACGATACATCCCCAATTAGACTAACTTCTTACCCCTTCCCCCTTACCCCCCCCTAACCCTCTAACCCCAAATACGTTATGTCAATCTATACACGTCGAGGCGATAGTGGCACGACCCAACTTGCTACGGGCGAGCGCATTTCAAAGAGTGCGCCACACATTATATATTATGGTATGTTAGACGAACTCTCATCCCAATTGGGTTGGCTTATCGCACAAGTAGAGGGTGATGTACTGCCGCCTAAAGTGGTAGATCAGTTAACAAAAGAGCGTGAGTTGCTAATTCAGGCACAACGCTTGTTGTTTAATCTAGGTGTGGAAGGCACCGATAAGGCTCTGTTGCAGCAATACCCCGCTCCCTCTAACGCCGATGTGGCAGCGTTAGAACATCAGATAGACACTATAAGTAAGGCCATAGGCGGACTCTTCCGAGGTTTTGTCTTGCCAGGCGGACATACGGTGGCAGCTGCAGCACATGTGGTGCGCACGGTGTGTCGACGTACCGAACGAGAGTTGATAAGCCTCGTGACACGCTATCCTGATGAGAATTGGCGCATTAGTGAGGGCGAAACAATGGCTTACGTCAACCGTTTGTCGGACTTTTTGTTTGCTTTAGCGCGGAAATTAAACTATTTAACACAACACGATGAAAAAAGTGCACACGAAATGTTACGTGTTTGAATTAAAACAGTATTTTTGCGCGCAAATTAAGAAAAGCAAACTTATAAAATAAAACTAACACTATGTATTGGACATTGGAATTAGCATCAAAACTTGAAGATGCACCTTGGCCCGCCACAAAGGACGAGCTGATTGACTACGCTATGCGTTCGGGTGCTCCGATGGAGGTTGTTGAAAACCTTCAAGAGTTGGAGGACGAAGGCGAAGTTTACGAAACGATAGAAGACGTTTGGCCCGATTACCCAACGAAGGAGGACTTCCTCTTCAACGAGGACGAATATTAATCGCTCAAAAAGCTACACAAACAGCTTAAAGCGTTGAATATAAGCGGTATAGGAATTGTACAACAACATTCCTATACCGCTTTTTGTTCTCTTACCGCCCCAAGACAGTGCAAGCCGAACGCAATGAAGTTTACTTCAATTGTTGAGGTGCAGCCTGTCTTATTAAAATAAACTGCTCAAATCAGAGCATACTGCCTTTGCAACTAAATAGTCATCGTCAGAGTATGTAAAAGAAATTAAGGCAGATTATTTACCCAAATCTAACCTTGCAACATAGATTTGGGTAAAGAATCACCATGTTTTTCTTTTAATTGCAATTAAACCATTACCTTTGCAAGGGTTAAGATATAATGGTATGATTATGACAAGCAAACTTGTTGGTAGAGAGCGAGAGTGTCAAGAACTCCACAGAGTGATGGAGTCGGATCGCTCAGAATTTGTTATAGTATATGGACGGCGAAGAGTGGGTAAGACTTTTCTTGTTGACCAATACTACCACGGACAATACGACTTTACATTTGTTGGAGGACATAATCTATCACGCCAGCGACAACTTACGAGTTTTGCGCGTGCATTGAAAAAGTTCTCAGGCATAAAGTCGGATAAGTTTGCCGATTGGTTCGACGCATTTGATGCTCTTGAAGAATATCTTGAATCACTTGATACAAGCAGAAAAAAAGTGGTATTTATAGACGAGATGCCTTGGATTGACACACAGAAGTCTAACTTTGTTGCTGCATTGGAGAATTTCTGGAATGGCTGGGCTGCCCGTCGCAGTGATATTGTGTTTATTGCCAGTGGCTCGGCAACTTCATGGATGGTAGACAATCTGATTGAAAACCAAGGAGGGCTACATGCTCGCATTACAAGCAGCATTTATGTTAGACCATTTACTTTGCATGAGACAGAGGAGTATCTTCATAGAAAACACTGCAAATGGGACAGATACCAAATATTACAGTGCTACATGGTGTTTGGAGGCATCCCTTTTTATTTAAGTCTCATTAATACCAAAGAAAGCCTCGTGCAGAATGTTGACAGACTATTCTTTGTCCAAGGAGGTATTATGCGAAGCGAGTTTGATGAATTGTATAACGCTCTGTTTTCAAATGCCGACTTATATATAAGTGTAGTAAAGGCTTTGGCTGCACATCATGATGGCATGTCACGTGAAGAAATATCCAAGACAATTGGAATCACTGGTGGCACTCTTACCCGTGTGCTGACCAATCTTGAAAGATGTGACTTCATCTCCCGAAATCAGAATTTTGGTCATAAGGTGAAAGATACAATCTATCGTTTGGTGGATTTCTATACTTTGTTTTATTACAAGTTTATCTTGCAGGATATTTCAGGCGACGAACATTGGTGGAGTCATAATTTTGAGTCACGCCAAATCTCGACATGGCAGGGACTTACATTTGAAATAGTGTGCCTTATGCACACTGACTACATAAAACGTGCCTTGGGCATTTCGGGGATGGCAACAGAAGTTTCTTCATGGCGCAAGGCTGCAAGTGAAGACCAGAAAGGAGGACAGATTGATTTAGTCATCAAACGCGCTGATCGCATCATTCATCTGTGCGAGATGAAATTCAGTAAATCTGAATACCGCATTACGGAGGCATACGAACAGTTATTAAGACAACGATTGGAACTCTTTCAGAGTTCTACCAAAACAAAGTTCTCATTGGTCATTACCTTTGTTACCACCTATGGCGTAGCAGATGGCGCACATCATAGTTTGGTACATAGCGAAGTTACAATGGAGCAGCTTTTCAAATAAGGAATATACTTTTACGGACTTTCACTACGAAATAAAATGATCGAAAAGGTTGACACAGCAATATAATCACTTGAAACTCAATACGCCTTGTTTCTCTTCAACGAGGACGAATACTAAAAGCTATGGGTTGGCTGCGTGCCAGCTTAAAGCACAAAAATATAAGCGGTATAGAGATTTCGTAAAGAAATTTCTATACCGCTTTTTAGGTCTTTGTAGGTTTTGAGTGATTAGAATATGGAGATTTTGCAGACAAGTGATTATTCCAAACATCAAAAAAAGCATATTATACTCATTTTCAGATAAAAAGCATTATCTTTGTTTTCGAATTTTGTCACAAGTGACAATTTTTGGAAATATATGATAGTAAACAGAAGTAAATACATAGACCAATTAATACGTTCAAAAGGGAATGGACTGATAAAAATAGTCACCGGACTACGCCGTTCAGGTAAGTCTTTTCTGCTAAAGAAACTCTTTCGTCAGCATTTGCTTGATGAGGGAGTTGCAGAAGACCATATCATGATTATTGATATGGAAAGTCGTAAGAACAAGAACTTTAAAGATCCAGACTTTTTGCTTGATTGGGTTGAAAAAGAAATGAAGGACGACTCTACTTATTATATTATCATTGATGAAGTGCAGGAAGTCAATGACTTTGTTGAGGTTCTTTCAACCCTATCAGTGACAGAAGGAACGGATGTTTATGTCACTGGCTCAAACTCTCGCTTTCTTTCGTCAGATGTGGTTACGGAGTTCCGTGGCAGAGGTGATGAGATTCATGTATGGCCTTTGTCGTTTGCAGAGTTTATGTCTGTTTATGAAAGTTCAAAGGAAGAAGGATGGGCTGAATATCTGATGTTTGGTGGTCTGCCACAACTTCTCACACAAGTGGGTGACGACAAAAAAGCAGACTTTCTACGTCGTCTGTATCGCACTGTGTACCTTAGAGACATATACGAGAGAAATTCGATAGAAATGAAAGCAGAGTTCGAAGAACTTTCAAAGACAGTGGCTTCAAGTATTGGTGCACCTGTTAATGCACAGAATATAGCAAATACATTCAAGTCTGTCAGTAAGGTACAGGACCTCAGTGTTAAGACTATTTCCACGTATTTGGGATATATGCAAGATTCATTCTTGATAGAGAAGTCTGAACGGTATGACATCAAAGGAAGAAAGTATATTGGTGCTCTTTACAAATACTATTATCAAGACATAGGTTTACGCAATGCAATTCTTTCGTTCCGTCAAAACGAGACAACGCATATTATGGAGAATGTCATTTACAATGAGATGCGTATGCGCGGTTGGCTTGTTGATGTTGGCAATATTTTTCATCGTTTTAGGAATGAGGCAGGCAAGCAGCAACGTGTAACACTTGAAGTCGATTTCGTTTGTAATAAAGGGAGTGAGCGTATCTATATTCAATCTGCCTACAAAATGCCAGATGTGGAAAAGATGGAACAAGAGAAACGTTCTCTTAAACTTGTAGATGATTCGTTCCGAAAGATAATAGTGGTGGGGGAACATACAAAAACATGGAGTGACGAGAATGGTATACAGATAGTCAGCATTTATGAATTCCTTTTGAACCCATCATTGACAGAGTAGGGTATAGCATTGTCTTCCTGGGTCGTAACAGATTTACAGTTTTGCGTTTTACGGTCTTTCACCACAAAATAAGTTGATCAATAATCGTGACTGTTCATCATAACTCTTTGGAAATCATTTGCGCTCTTCCTCTTCAACGAGGACGAATACTAATCGTTCAAATAGTTGTGCAAACAGTTTAAAGCGTTGAATATAAGCGGTATAGGAATTATACAACAATATTCCTATACCGCTTTTTCCGTTCTCTTACCACCCCAAGACAGTGCAATTTGTCGAAGAGAACGTAATGCGTGCTTTCTATCTTGAACGCAAGCTAACTTGGGGGCGACGCGTCCCCGCGTCGGCATTGCCAACTTGGGGTTCGATGCCCCAAGCTGGCAATACTTGACAAATTAAAGTTTGGGTACTTCATTTTGTCTTTCTATAAGACAGGATGCACTTCCATAACATGTAAATCAACAAATTGTATAACAGAAACGACACAAATTGTATAATAAATATTCCACAAATTGTATAATAAATTATGGTGTATTGGGTATATTTTACGATAAAATCCATTCATTTTCAATAGTTTATTTATAACTTTGCCTACAGAATCAAAACGATAAGGGATATGAAGCAATACAGACCTCGTATAGCAGACGGAATGTTAAGTCGCAGACTTATGGGAGTCGGTGCTGTTCTGATACAAGGCCCTAAATGGTGTGGCAAGACAACAACAGCTGAACAACAGGCAAAAAGTGTCGTGTATATGGATGATCCTGAATACATGGAGCAAAATGTAGAGTTGGCAAGTCTCTCCCCCAAAAAACTTCTTGCTGGTGCAACACCACGTTTGATAGACGAATGGCAACTTGCTCCACAACTATGGGATGCCGCCCGTTTTGAGGTTGACCATAGAGATGAAGAAGGACAGTTTATATTCACAGGGTCTGCCGTTCCTGCCGATACGGATAAGATACACCACTCCGGTACGGGTAGGTTTGCATGGCTGACGATGAGAACCATGAGTCTTTATGAGTCAGGAGAGTCTACTGGTGAAGTTAGCTTAGAGGATTTGTTCAGTAAGCCTGGTGCGGATATTTTTGGGACTAACAATCTCAATATAGACGCTATAGCATGGCTCATTTGCCGTGGAGGATGGCCAAGAGCTACCATCATAAACAAAGATGTGGCATTGGATATGGCGTACAGATATTATGAAGCCGTAGTCAACAACGACATATCACGTGTTGACAATGTAAAACGTGATGCCGAGAGAACCAAAAGAATACTCCGTTCCATAGCAAGAAATCAATGTGCACAAATTTCAATCAGTACCATTTGTGCTGACATTGAGAACAACGATACAATTTCAGCCAATCGTCTTACGATAGCTTCATATATAGAAGCCTTGAAAAAAATATTTGTATTAGAAGATTCTCTTGCTTGGAATCCTAATTTGAGAAGTAAAACAGCAATCAGAAGTTCTGAAACCCGGTATTTCTCCGATCCTTCGATTGGAGTTGCTGCATTGGGTGTCGGTCCCAACGACCTTATAAATGATCTTAGCACTATGGGGCTATTCTTTGAATCAATGTGCGTCAGAGACCTAAGGGTCTATGCTGATGCATTGGAAGGTTCTATCTATCACTATCGTGACAGTAATGGCTTGGAGTGTGATGCCGTCTTGCATTTGAGAAATGGTAGCTATGGACTGATAGAAATAAAATTAGGTGGAGAGAAAAATATAGAAGAAGGGGCGAAGAACTTGAAGATTCTTGCTTCTAAAATCGACAATACAAAGATGAAAGCACCATCGTTTCTTATGATACTTACAGGCACAACAAAGTATGCCATACGGCGCGAAGATGGCGTATATGTAGTTCCTATAGGATGTCTGAAACACTGACCAAGACTTTGGTCATCGATTGAAAAGGTTGATACGGCAATATAATCATCTGAAGCTCAATACGTCTTTCCCCTCTTCAACGAGGACGAATACTAATCGCTCAAATAGCTGTGCAAACAGTTTAAAGCATTGAATATAAGCGGTATAGGAATTGCGCAACAATATTCCTATACCGCTTTTTACGTTCTTTTACCGCCCCAAGACAGTGCAAATTGTCGAAGAGAACGTAACGCGTGCTTCCTATCTTGAACGCAAGCTAACCTGGGGGCGACGCGTCCCCGCGTCGGCATTGCCAACTTGGGGCTCGATGCCCCAAGCTGGCAATACTTGAAGTATTGATATTCATGTATTTGCAAGTCAGGGCATTGAGCCCATGACTAGCAAATGCCGACGCGGGGACGCGTCGCCCCCAGGTTAGCTTGCGTTCAAGATAGGAAGCATGTGTTACGTTCTCTTCGATAAATTACTTATTGTCGCTTAGCGCGAGAATAAGCAATTATTCAAGAGATTGCCTCTGTTACAAATTGCAGTTCACCCACACAATTCATTACAAAGCCTAAAAATAACTTTCAGAAAAGTTGTAGTATTCCTCTATATATTGCATATTAGCACCTGATAAGTTCGGAAAAGTGTTGTTTTTGACACAAAACAGAAGTAATTGGTGTAGATATGAGGATTAAAAGAGACATAATAAATAAATTCAAGGAATGGAAAGATGCTGAAAATCCGTGTAGAGGTAAAGGCAGAAAATTGTGTCAGTGGAAGAAGTATTGTTGTGTACAACGAACGTTACCAACCCAAGAACCGCATACGTTTCTCGTTTCTCAATTTACAGCAAAACTGCGGAATGTTAGCTTGTCCCTCGCCCTTAGTGGAGTGGGCTATGAAATGGTTGAACAAATAATAATATCTTATAGCAGAGATACATACCGCCTTTTCTCGTTCTTTTACCGTCAAAGACAGTGCCAGTCGAACACAATGAAGTTTCTTCAATTGCTGAGGTGCCGTAGAGACAGTGCAAGCCGAATGCAATGAAGTCCCTTCAATTGCTGAGGCGCCGCCTGTCTTATTCAAATAAGCTGCTCAAATCGCTATGTTTTGAAAAACATAAGAAGAGATTTTGTTCAATGTAGACTATAGAGCAAGATTAATGGAAAAAATTAACGAACAAGATTAACGAAAAAGATTAATGGTCGATTAATGAAACATTAATGTTCAAAATCCAAAGCGCGAAGCGCGCCTTAATGTTTATTCCTGTCTCTTCGACAAATTGCAGTTTAATAAAATGAATTTAGGTTTACAAAAAAAAAGTTTGCCAGACTCACGTCTAGCAAACTTACATTATGAAAAGTATCAAACCTTCCTAACTATTATAAGTTAGGGTTCATTTCAGTCCACTTATCAACAGCGGGAACGATGCCGAGTTCTACGATCTCGTCACGCATCTTGCAAAGGTGCTCGTATGACTTAGCGAGAGAAGCCATTTCATCGGGAGTACCTTGGGGTTCAGTGAAGTGAACACCCGTCTTGTCGATAGTAGTAGGCATAGCCATCATTACGTTCTTGAAGCCACACTTGTCGCAGTTAACGTAGCAACCTGCGGGCAAAGTGAAGGGTTCGCCACCCATAGCAGCTTCGATCATCTTAACAGCGTTGTAAGCAGGGCTCTGGAATGAGCTGCGGCCACGAAGCTTGATGATGTTTGAACCACCCTGTACAGTGTGGTGCTTAATCTCTTCCCAACGTTCAGCAGAGAGACCCATTTCAGAAAGGGGCTTGCCGTCAACCTTCACTTGTGAAGCGAATACAGCCATTTGTTCACCGTGGCCACCATAAGTGTGAGCACCAGTTACCTTATCCTGCTGTACGCCAAATTCGAGGGCGAGAGCTTGTTGCAAACGAGTTGAGTCGAGAGCAGCGAGTGAAGTAAGTTGGTTGGGCTTCAAACCTGAGTGGATAAGAGCTGTAAGAGCAGTTACGTCAGCAGGGTTGAAGATAACTACTACGTGTTCTACCTCAGGGCAGTACTTCTTGATGTTGTCGCCGAACTCAGCAGCGATCTTGCAGTTACCCTTGAGAAGGTCTTCACGAGTCATGCCGTCCTTACGAGGAGCACCACCAGAAGAGATGATATACTTAGCACCAGTAAAAGCTTCAGCGGGGTCAACTGTATAAGTTACGTTTACGCCAGGGAAAGCGCACTGTTGAATCTCGTCGAACACACCGTGTACACCAGGTTCGTAGATATCGTAAAGGCAGATGTTAGGAGTAAGGCCGAGCATCAAGGCGCTCTGTACCATGTTAGAACCAATCATACCGCCTGCACCGACGATCAAAAGCTTTTCGTTTGATAAAAATGCCATAATAGTTTAACTTTTAAAAAGTGTTTGTTTCTTTTCGTGTGGCAAAAGTACAAACTTTCAATCAAACGCACAAAAAAAATAGTTGTGTTTTATATACGATAAAAGCGCATTGCCAAAACTGACAATGCGCTTTTTATTTTAGTGGGTTTTAATAAGGTGTTAAAACTCGAATTGTTCTAATTTCAGTGTACCCAATTTTTCGAGTTCGCCGACGTATTGTTTGAAGTGGTCAGCGGCCATGTGCTGCTTGAGTGAAGCCTCGTCTTGCCACGTTTCGCAGATCATGAATATGTCGGGGCGCGTAGCACTCTCGAATGTGTCGTAAGCAATGTTGCCTGCATCTTTTAATGATGCTGCCGTAAGGGCAATGGCTGCCTGAAGGGCTTCGTCATACTTGCCCTCATTAGCTTGAAAGAAACAATTTAATCTAAGCATCTCTTTGATTCTTTTGTTTCTTAGTTGACGAGTTTTTTAGTTAACAAGTAAGTAAGTCTTGCATAAAGTAACTTACTCGTCAACTCGTCAACTGAGAAATGGGATTAAAACATATATGCTACTTGCACCTGGAAGGTGTTAGTCTTATACTTCAGTTCGAGGTCTTGGCTATTGCCCGTTTCGCCACCAAAGTTGTTGAAGATAGCCTTACCCGCTTTACCGAGGGCAAAGTTATAACCGATGCTGGCTTCGAGGTGCTTCATGAGGCGGACGCCAGCACCAATGTTCCAGGTCGTGTTCATATTCTCCTTGCTAAAGTTCGTGCCAGAGCCAAAGTTGCTCCACTCCATGTTCTTAAAGGCAAAGCCAAACTGTGGACCTGTAAACACGTATATGCCAGCTATCTTGCCCAACCCGATGTTATAACGCACGTTGATAGGAATTTCGAGTGTGCGATACGTCTCTGACTTTGACTTTCCACCGAATACCTCTCCGTTGCTATAGTAAGTGAGTTCCGTAATGTTGAGTTTACGTTGAGAGTATTGCAGCGAAGCGTCGATGCCGATGCCCAAAGGCGTATTGAAGGCCACCTTCGGACCAATGAACCATCCTGGCTTGTTATCAGAGCTAAAGCTCTCCTTCCAATTGCCCGAAAACTTCATTTTGGTCAAGTTATAACCAGCCGTAATACCGTAGCTAAATGATTGTGCTTGTGCTTGCATAGCGCCAATAATTGTTAGCACCAACACCAAGCAGAGAGTAGTGATCTTTTTCATAATTTATATAGGTGTTATGGATGTTTTCGTTTCTGATAGCGACAAAGGTACAAAAAAATAAATAGTTACAAACGAAAGGTTATAATTAAAAAGAGATGCCTAAAGAGTGTTCTATAATGCAGCAATTGGGAGAAGAGTTGCATGCCACGAAACGCGCCTACGTGTGCGCAACGATTTGTATTGTCTTACTTTATCTTTCATGTTTCATTTTTCTTTGTAAAATGTCTGATTATCAATCATTTTGGAATGATGAAACATTTGCCTTCTATGTTTCATTTTAAGTTTCATGTTTCATTTTTCAAAACACTGAGAGAGCGATTGCGCGCTCCCACAGTGTTTTTAAATCGCTCCCACAGTGTTTTTTTTGAGGTGAAACATTGAAACTAAAAATGAAACATAGAAGTGCGATGTTTCGCAACCCAAAAGAATTGATTATCAATGTTTTCATGCTAATAAGTGAAACATGAAAGCAAAAATTGCGGTTGGTAAAATAAGTAGGGTGTGCAGTTTAATGTTCCGTTTTTTTTCAACAGAGGCGGGCTGAAAGCCCAATGGAGCACACAGCCCAGGGCAGCACCCTGGGTTAATGAATAGTGTTTTAATGACGCCCTGAAAGGGCAAAAGCTCTACAATAAGCGTTGATTATTAGTGCTTTTGCCCTTTCAGGGCGCCATCGTTGCGCATTGTATACCCAGGGTGCTGCCCTGGGCTGTGTGCTCCATTGGGCTTTCAGCCCGCCTCTGTTGAAAAAAACGGAACATAAAACTATACACCCTATAAAATAAGTGTAAGCAAGAAAGCCTATTTAGGGCGTTCTGACACATTTTGTAGAGACGTCACTCAGATAGGCTATTTCACCCTTCTGTTCAATTGATTATTGGCTTTTTCGCGTTTCGACTTTCCGACACGCTTGCCAGTAGACTTTTTCTTACCTGCGCTTTTGGCCTTGAAGGCGAAAGGATTAGAAGTACCTTTTTTACGTTGTAGTGGCATGACTGATAGCTTGTTGATTGATTTGTGTGCAAAAATACGACTTTCTTTTTTTGTCATATAGAAGAATAAGCCTACATTTGTCGCAACCTAATACTTAAACCTACCATGGAAATATTTAACACTCTAACCGAATGGTTAAGTTCCCCCTCGGGACAAGTGGCGATTGTGATAGCCACTTTTGCACTTACCATTGTTGCATTCATTGCCGACAAAGTGCGTAGCGACATTGTAGCACTTTGTTCCTTAGCCCTATTGCTTGTAACCAATGTTCTCACCCCAGCTGAGGCCTTGGCGGGTTTCTCCAATTCAGCCGTAGTGATGATGATAGGTCTATTCGTCGTAGGCGGAGCGGTGTTTCAGACGGGTTTGGCACGCATTATCTCAGGTCGTTTGCTCAAACTCGCGGGGACGAGTGAAGTAAAACTATTTTTCCTCGTCATGATTGTCACCAGCGTGGTGGCCGCCTTTGTGAGCAATACGGGTACGGTAGCCTTGTTGTTGCCGATTATTCTGGCTATGTCGAAGTCGGCAGGCACGAGTCCTGCCAAACTTATGATGCCATTGGCCTTTGCCAGTTCGATGGGTGGCATATTGACACTCATCGGTACACCGCCCAACCTCATCGTTGACGGTTATCTACGCGACAATGGACGTGAGGGCTTTGCCTTCTTCGACTTCTTGCCTATAGGTATTATCTGTTTGGGCGTAGGATTGATATTGCTTTATCCCTTGTGCCGTTTGTTCTTGGGCAAGAAGGCGCGCGAGACGAGCGAAGCAAGCAATGACGACACCTTGGCCGCTTTGCTGCACGAGTATCACATTGCCGACCTCGTATTTCGTCTTCAGGCTCAGAGCGGAAGTTCCCACTTAGAGGGTATGACCGTAGGCGAGTTGGATATTCGTCGTCAGTATGGCATTACGATTTTAGAGGTGCGTCGTGCCAATCGCACCGTGTTTAGTTCCAATATACAAGAGTCCGTATCAGCCGATACGATATTGCAGGCCGACGATACCTTCTACGTGTTGGGGCATCGCGAGCAAGTAGAGAAGTTTGCGACCGACCACAACCTTTCCGTATTCGAAGATGAAGAACGTGAGGGTAAGGGGAAACTCGATTTTTATGAAATCGGATTGGCCGAGGTGCTTATCTCGCCCGACTCTTCACTTATCAATCGCCCCTTGCGTCTTGCCAACTTCAAGGAACGCTTTGGCGTAAACGTATTGGCCATAAAGCGAAGTGGTAAGTATCTGTTCGACAACGTATTAGACAACGTGGTGAAGAATGGCGACATGATATTGGTGCACGGAGAGTGGAAAGGCATAGAAAGTATGGCGAAGAAGAATCGTGAGTGGATCGTTATCGGTTCGCCTACCGAAGATGCCGAGAGTGTTGCGCTTGACCACAAAGCCCCCTTGGCAGCAGCTTTGATGGCACTGATGATACTCTTCATGGTCTTTGCCGACCAGATAGGTGTTAAGCCCGTAGCCGTAGTGATTATCACTGGTCTGCTAATGGTCTTGACGCGCTGTGTGCGCAGTGTCGATGCGGCTTACAAGATGATAGGGTGGGAGAGCATTGTGCTCATTGCCGCTATGATGCCGATGAGTACGGCCTTGTCGAAAACGGGCATATCGGAGTGGATCGCCACTTCATTGGTAGAGGGGCTACACGCTTACGGCCCGATAGCAGCCATGGCTGGTGTTTACATCGTTACTTCCGTACTAAGTACCTTTATTAGCAATTCAGCTACTGCTATCTTGGTTGCTCCTATCGCTTGGGCTGCAGCTACACAATTAGGTGTATCGCCTACGCCCTTCATGATGGCAGCTGCTGTGGCAGCCAGTGCTTGTTTTGCCACACCGATTTGTACTCCACCGAATGCCATGGTGATGAATGCAGGCCATTACAACTTTATGGACTACGTCAAGGTGGGTGTTCCTCTTCAGATTATTATGGGTATTGTAGCCATATTGGTTATCCCCTTGTTCTTCCCATTTTAGGCGCTGTAACGCATCGTGTGGGTAACTCGGTTCGAAGAGACAAGAATGAACATTAACGAAACAATTAACGAAAAAAATTAATGAAATAATTAATGTTCAATTAATGATAATTAATATTCAAAACAACGCGCGAAGCGTATGACATAAATAGTTAACGTTTAGGCGCGCTTCGCGCGTTGTTTTGAACATTAATTATCATTAATTGAACATTAATTATTTCATTAATTGAACATTAATTATTTCATTAATTGAACATTAATTATTTCATTAATTTTTTTCGTTAATGTTCATTCATGTTAAGTTTCCAAATTGTAGTTTATCGCCTTAAATGTTATAAAATCAGTCCTTATTGCATATTTAACTGCATAAAATTTGTTGATACACGATAAAAGCGTACATTTGCAGCAAAATTGTAGGCAAAAAGCGTTTATAATCAACGTCTTGCCATACGATACGATAAAAATCAACCAAAATGAAAGTAAAAAACTTATTTGCTGCCTTGCTCTTGCTCTTATGCATGGTAGCCAACACCGCCTATGCGCAGTTGCCGTCAGTTAAGTTGAAGGATATTAACGGTAAAGTAATTGATACAGCAACCCTCAGCAATGATGGTAAACCCTTTATCATTAGTTTCTTCGCCACTTGGTGCAAGCCCTGCAACCGCGAACTCAAAGCCATTAACGAGGTATATCCCGATTGGCAAGACGAGACGGGTGTGCGCGTAATTGCTGTGAGCATTGACGAGGCACAAAACGCGCAGAAGGTAAAGCCTATGGTTGACGCCGCAGGTTGGGAATACCAAGTATTGCTCGACCCTAACTCAGACTTCCGTCGTGCAATGGGTGTCAACATGATTCCCCACGTATTCGTCATCGACGGCAATGGCAAGATAGCCGAAAGCCGTAGTGGTTACACTGAAGGCGGTGAACAACACCTTATCGAAAAGGTAAAAGAACTCATTGAAGCTGCAAAGAAGTAATAGGGACGGTTCGTTTCAAGTTCTTAGGTTATGTAGGTCTTCAAAGTTAGTTTATATTTAGATGTACTTTTAAGACTCATAACCTCCAAACTCAAAACATTCCTCTTCCCTCTCTAAATAAAAAATATGAAACACATTGCCGCATTAACGGCTTTAACCTTAGCATCGGCTGCACTCCCCTTACATGCACAAAGTACAGAGGGCGCAGACGATGCTAAGCGCGTTACACTACATGGTAGCATACAAAGTGATGTACTCACAGCCGTTAGCGAAGACGATAAAATTGGTACAGGTCGTTACGACGACAAGTTTATGACCAACACTTATGCCGAACTCCACCTCTTAAATAAGTATGTGCAAGCAGGTGTGCGTCTTGAATACCTTGACCACCCCCTGCCTGGCTTCGATAATGAATTTAAGGGTTGGGGCTTGCCCTATTTTTATGTAAAGGGCAACTACAAGTGGGCCGAACTCACCTTGGGCGACTACTACGATCAATTCGGTTCGGGACTCATCTTCCGCACCTACGAAGAGCGTTCATTAGGCATTGACAATTCCTTGCGCGGCGCACGCTTGGCTTTGAAGCCTGTAAAGGGCGTCAGCCTCAAACTCTTAGGCGGTCAGCAACGCTACTATTGGAAGCACCGCAGTCTGGACGACTGCTCACCCTGGACGTGGGGTGGCGACCTCGAACTCAACGTCGACCAATGGTCGAAGCGCATGGACGAGTCGGGCACACGCCTCACCCTCGGCCTCTCAGCCGTAAGCAACCATTATAGCAAGAAAGAGGGTGACATCGTCAAGACCGTTGGCAGTGGTTTCAATCCCGATACCAACGAGTTTGAGACCACCACACAACGTCTTCGTTTGCCCAAAGATGTGGCAGCTTTCGATGTGCGCGCCAACCTGCAAAAGGGCGACTATAACTTCTTAGCCGAATACGCATGGAAGAGCCAAGACCCTTCCGCGCTCAACTCCTATATCTATAAGCGTGGCAAGACGCTCTTGCTCTCAGGGTCGTACTCTAAGCGCGGTATGAGCGTGTTGTTGCAAGCCAAGCGCAGTGAAGACATGGCCTTCCGTTCACGTCGCGACCTCAAGTCCACCTCCGCTTGCTACATCAACCACCTGCCCGCCTTCTCCATGCAGCACACCTACACCTTGGCAGCCCTCTATCCCTATGCCACTCAGATGACACCCGGTGAATGGGCCTTTCAAGCCGAGTTGGGCTACAACTTTAAGCGTCGCACGGCCTTAGGAGGTAAGTATGGTACGAATGTAAAGGTGAATTTCTCACACATTCGCGCTATTGACCAACACCAACCTGAAGGCGAACTTATGGGTACAGACGGCTTTACGTCACACTTCTTTAAAATGGGCAATGAGACGTACTATCAAGATGTTAATGTGCAATTGGAGAAGAAGTTGACCCGCCAGTTCAAACTCAACTTTATGTATAGCTACCAGCAGTACAACCAACGCGTGGTAGAGGGTCATGGCGACGATGCTATAAAGAGTCACATCTTTGTAGCCGAAGGTAAGTATCAGTTCTCGCCCAAGGTAACGCTCCGTGGCGAGGCACAATATCTCCACACCCGTCAGGACCAAAAGGACTGGTGGTTTGGCTTGCTCGAACTCTCTGTATTGCCCAACTTTATGTTTACGGTGAGCGATCAGTTCAATGCCCACGTGCCTATGCACAATGCCGATGGCTCTGCCATTACGGGCGGCAAGACGAACAAGGTACATTACATTACGGGTAGCGTCACCTTTACCCATCGTGCGCACCGTCTGCAAGTAAGCTATGGCAAGACGCGCGCTGGTTATAACTGTTCGGGTGGTGTATGTCGCTTCGTACCTGCCTCAAAGGGCTTGACCGCATCGTATTCGTTTAACTTCTAAGGGGAAAAGGTAGGCTGAAAGCCTATCATTTAAATAGCCTAGGGTTTTAACCCTAGGTATCCCAGTGCTATTACGAGCTGTGCTGAAAGTACAGCACGTGCGAGAATATGGTATATCGATGTGCTGTACTTTCAGCACAGCATTCAAGGGACATATATAACCTAGGGTTAAAACCCTAGGCTATATAAATGTTAGGCTTTCAGCCTATTACGTTGCTTAAAATCCTTGAATCAAAAACGCAAAATCTTTTATGAAACTTCATAACATCATTCTATTATTGGGCCTCAGCGCATTGAGCTTCACGGCTTGTGACGAACACGCCGAAGGCGAACGTTGGGACGACCCCATAACGACTGTGGCCAAAAAGAACGTGCTGCTGGAGGACTTTACTGGTCAGGACTGCTCGAACTGTCCGCGTGCTGCTGAAACGGCGCATCAGTTGCAAGAAACCTTTGGCGCTGACCGCGTAGTGGTAGTAGCCTTGCATGGTGGCCCACTGTCATCATCGGTCGAGACGGACGAGGCTGGTCTTGCTACTCCCGAGAGCCGCGACTACAATACGCGCTATATGGGCAGCAACTCTTACCCCATGGGCAGCATTGACCGTAGTGCCGTACAAGCATATAGCTCATGGCCCGCTGCCGTAGCCAGTCGTATGCAGGTGCAGCCCAAGGTGAACCTCAGCTTTGAGGGCAACGGTGTAACCTACGATGCCGAGGCAAAGCAAATCAACCTTAATGTAAAGGTAAGAGCCAACGAGGCCGTAAAGGGTAACTTGCAAGTATGGCTCACTGAGAGTGGCGTAACGGCATGGCAAGTATTGCCTACTGCCCCTTGGTATACTGACACTTACGAACATAACCATGTGTTCCGCGCTACGCTCAATGGCATGGATGGTGATGCGTTCACGCTCGATGCAGAGCAAGAGGTAGAAAAGGAGTACACTTACACCTTGCCCGACCTCAGTTCGTGGAAAAATCAAACGCCTTGGCAACCCACTAAACTCTCTGTCGTTGTATTCTTCTACAACGCTACAGACGGTGTGATGCAGGTCGTTGACCATGCAGTGGGAAATGTGCAAATGTGAGAATGTGCAAATGTGCAAATTGAATGTTTAAATTGCGCAATTCCTTTTATAACAGAAACAAACAAAACAACGATATGAAAAAAATCTTTACACTCCTTACGCTTGCTTTGGCTTGCGTGATGCAACTCTCTGCACAGAAGTTGCAAATTACGAATGGTGGCGAGGTAGTAGACTGTTCAACAGTGGGCGTTATTACCTATACCGATGCTACACAGATGGGTAGAATAGTGTCATTAGGTTCACGCGAAGACCCTACCATTACTAATATTAGCGACCAAACGATTACTGTTGATGCTACATTAAGTACTAACAATGTGGGCGTATTTAGTTGGTGTGGTTTTGATGGTCTCTGCACTAAAGTGACCAATAAGGCTGAAAAGAGCGGTATCGTTTTGGCTCCAGGCGAAAGCAAGACTATGGACCTTCACACAGAAGTTGCTCCTGGTGCCTATGGCACTTACACAGCCTCTGTTGTCTTCTGGGAGGGTTACGATAAATTGGCTACTGTTCAGCTCAAGTACATCTACACCGAAGACAGTGGTATCAACGACGTAAAGGCTGAGGGTCAGAGCGTCTCAGTTCAGAATAACACACTCAGCTATAGCTTCAGCGCAGCCGCTGCACGTACTATCAACGTATATAGTATCGACGGCAAGTTAGCCAAGAGCCTTCATACGAACAACCAACAAGGCCAACTCAGCCTCAACGGCTTGCAACAAGGCGTTTACCTCTACGCTATCAGCCAAGGTGGCCAACAAGTAGCTACAGGTAAGGCAATTGTAAAATAATATTTTTAGTTGACGAGTTAACAAGTTGACGAGTTAACAAGTAAGTTACCATAAAAGAACAAACTTGCCCTTTAACTCGTTAACTAAAAATACAAACTTACCCGTTAACTTGTTAACTCGTCAACTCGTTAACTAAAGAACATAAATATTCAAGCAAATGAAACACATTTTACTTGCTTTGGCAACAGCTGCTGCTTTGGCAGCACCCGCTGGTGCGCAAAACCTTATGAGCAGTAAGATAACCAAGAGCATGCCAGTGCTCAAGACGGGTCTTACCTTCAATCCTCAAGTAGGCCAACACGCCATGATTAATGCTAAAGGCATTAAGCCTATGGCCACCACTGGCGTAACACGTAATCCTAAGAACCTTAGCTACGAAGTGTCTGGTGATGAGTTAAATTTAAACAACTTAGTTGCTTTTCCTACTTTTTCACATTCTGACCTTCAGAAAGCAGGCTTTGCCGTAGGTTATGCACAAGTGTTCGGCCGCGACGTGCTCAATCGTTTCGCTGGCAACAAGTTGGGCAAGATTAAGTTCTTCCCTTGGTTGGGAGTCTACTCAAATGCCAAAGTATTCGTTTACGATGCTTCTACCATCGACCAAGTAAATGGCACTGTGGGTAAAGCACTTTGGAGCCAGGATATTACTATTAAGGGCAATACCGTCAACAGTGTAGACTGTGACTATGTAATTCCTGCTGAAGGCTTGAAACAAGGCATTGTCGTAGGTTTCTATGCCAATGTCAAGGCTGCCTCAAGCGATAATAGCAAATACAAAGACTACTACAACGTCGTATGTTATCAAGACAGAACCCAAGCTGGTTCAGGTGGCTACCTCTGGGGTCATGGCGCTCAAGCAGAAGGCTTCTTAGGAAATCTTTCAAGTCAAGGACTTGCCAATGCCCTTTGGTGTGAAACAGAAGGTGATGCGGGCCTCCATACAGAGGACGTTTGCGCTGCCGCTGCTGACCAAGCACGTGGTGCTGTGGGTTCTACGCAGTCAATACTCGGTCAGTTCATCAACTTCGGTACAGACTCTATCTACTCAATAGACTACACTTACGAGAACGATGGCAAGACCACTTCAGGTACAGTTAAGTTCCGCGAACCTGTGAAGTACTACTGTGCTTCAACTTTCCACTTCGATGCTCCTGTCAATGAAGCTGCAGGTCGTTACACCAATGGTAAGCTCACTATTACCAAGGCAAATGGTAAGGACGATGAATACACTACAGGTCGCGACAACGAATATCCTTACGTTAACACTGTAGCATTGAGCGAAGCTTACAAGCGTACGCCCGTTATCGAAGAGTTTACCAGCACTACTTGCGGTTGGTGCCCCTTCGGTATCGTAGGTTTGCCTAAGGCCGTAGAAGCTGTAAATGGCAAGGCCGTAGCTGTTGCTGTACACGCTGACTATGATGCCAATTCTTATGGCTACGATCCTTTGGTATCAAGTTCTTACGAAAAAGTGGCTTATCAGTATGCAAGCTCATTCCCCTCAGCTTTCGTTAATCGTGAGAGCATGACCCACGCTTACACTGGTATTGTTGAGGCTGTAAAGGAAATGGCAGAAAAGCCTTGCGAAGCCAGCATGACCTTCACCCCGAAGAAGACACTTCAGGGTATCAAAATGAATACGAAACTCAACTTTACCATCGATGCCGCTGAAGGTGAATATGGTATTGCTTACGCAGTGACGGAAGACAATGTTGAGAATGTATCGCAGCTCAACTACTTCTCACTCTACTACAACGAGGGAACCAAGAAAGGTAACCCACAGTACGTTACATGGTTCAACGGGTTGCCTTCTGACGTGAAGCCTCTCGCTACGGGCAAATTTACAACCATTGAAGACGGCAACAATATCAGCTACTGGTCAGACTTCACGATGAACCACGTAGGTTGCAGCATCGACGATCCTACTTTCGCTACTTCTGAAGCTGCCTACAACAAGTTGGTTTTGCCCGCAATCGTTAAGGGTCAAGAGGTTGCGCACACTTATACGTTGAAGAATCCCACACGTACTGCAGGTAAGGATAACTATGGTAATGCTTTGCAGTACACTTCAGAGGTACCTGCTGTCAACAATGAAAACTTGAAGTATGCTGCCCTCTTGATTGACCTCAGATCAGGTAAGATCTTGACAGGTTGTCAAGCAGCTCTTGGTGAGACGGTTACTTCAAACGATAAGGCTGACCTCACTGCAGGTATCAACGATGTAAAGGCTGACGCTGCTGACGTAGCAGACATCACTGCTGCCGATGGTGCATTCACTGTAAAGGCTAACGGTGCTGTAGCACAAGTTTACGACGCTCAAGGCCGTTTGGTAAGCAGCGCAACCGTTAACGGTGAAGCTTCATTGCCTACATTTGGCAAGGGCGTATTCATCATCCGTGTAACAAAGGGTGGTAACACTACTTCACAGAAGGCTATCTTCTAATTTGTAGTACATAGCACATCATACAAAATATAATCCCCACGGGCTTGATAGCTCGTGGGGATTGTTGTAAACTGCAATTTAGCAGCCTAACGAGAATGAATATTAACGATAATTTAGAGCCGAACAACCATACACTTTAAAATAAATATTCGCAAATTTGCGAATATAAGAGATCCTTATTACTTTTGCATTATGCAAATAGAATTCGACCAAGAATATCTGCGCGAACTTTACCAATTAGGTAAGACGAGTGACAAAAAACATCGATTTCAGCCTCAAGTAATCAAGGGATATAAAAAGGCAATTGACGTATTGAAAATGGCAAGACGAATTGAAGATTTGTTTCCATTCAAAGGACTGAACTTTGAAGCATTACAAGGCGATAAAATTGGTCTTTGCTCGGTTAGAGCAAATGGACAATATCGCGTTGAATTTAAAGTTAGTACAGTTGGCGATGAACAAGTCATTACAATTTGCCTCATTTTAGAGTTAAGTAATCACTATAAATAAGCAGTAAATATGAATAAAGTATATAATCCTTACGAATTAGAGCCTTTTGAACCTACTCATCCCGGCGAACTTTTGGGGGATGAATTAGAGGCGCGCGGTCTTACGCAACGAAAGTTTGCCGATACTTTAGGCATCTCCTATTCTGTGCTTAATGAAACGATAAAAGGAAAACGCCCTATTACTCCTGAATTGGCTTTTAAAATAGAAGCAGCCACGGGAACCAAGGCTTATATTTGGGTAGAACTACAAACCCAATATAACTATTGGACAGCCAAGAAAAGTAAAAAGCTATCTGTTCTCTTAGACCAGATACGCAAATCTGTTGCAGTGCTTTAGATATACAAAAATGCGAATATAATATCACCACCGCTCGACTTATTCAAACAGTTATGCGCCACGAACGCAAGCTAACCTGGGGGCGACGCGTCCCCGCGTCGGCATTTGTTAGTCAAGGCT
>ENA-UPWO01000351-UPWO01000351.1-human-gut-metagenome-genome-assembly--contig:-NODE-351-length-30053-cov-11.750000_pt1 | contig 30053 bp, 30 predicted proteins | sample MGYA00250056_ERZ773388 | MGnify/ENA primary metagenome ERZ773388 (study PRJEB29103, sample SAMN06112004) | human gut metagenome | biome: human gut; feature: ankylosing spondylitis patient; material...
GACCGCAACCTGAAGATGACCCGTCCCGCATTCGGCGGCCATCTGATGGCTACCATCATCTGCCCCCGCTTCCGTCCCCAGATGTCCACCGTGCGCCCTGGCGTTATGAAGAAGGCTCCCTTCGATCAGGCCAAGGCAGATGCCTGCCAGATCGTGAAGCCCGCTTTCGAGCTGTCTGCTGCCGACATCAAGACCGAGGTCCTGAGCGTCGAGAAGGCTGCTGAGAAGCTGGTCGATCTGATCGGTGCCGATGTCATCGTCTCCGTTGGCCGCGGCATCAGCAAGGATGTCAACAAGGGCATCGAGCTGGCTGAGCAGCTGGCTGCTGCACTGGGCGGCGGCGTTGTGGGTGCTTCCCGTGCCGTTACCGATGCAGGCTGGATGACCGCTGACCATCAGGTCGGTCAGACCGGTAAGACGGTCCACCCCAAGATCTATGTTGCTCTGGGCATTTCCGGTGCCATCCAGCACACCGCTGGTATGCAGGATTCCGAGTGCATCATCGCTGTCAACAAGAACGAGAGCGCACCCATCTTCGGTGTTGCTGACTACGGCATCGTGGGCGATCTGTTCAAGGTCGTTCCCGAGCTGATCAAGCAGATCGAGGCTGCCAAGGCTGCTGAATAAGCACCTGATTTTCCCCGAACCCTGATTGTGATAAGGCCGCCGCGCAGTGGAAACACTGTGCGGCGGCTTTTTGCATCCCCGGAAAATCGCACCGTTCTATCCCGCCTGTTCCCGGAATAAAATGACACCAAGAGCGGACAGGAAAGGAGCGCGTACCATGGAGTTGAAGATCTTTCGGGATGCCCTGCCGGCGGCGGGGACAAACTGTACCCTCAAGGCAGAGCTGCCGCTGGAAACAGAGATCCTGATCTCTGATTATCTGCCACCGGTGTTCAAGCTGGTCAAGTGCTTTGTCAGGCCGGTGGTGCTGCAAAAGCGGCTGCAGCCCGGCAAGCTGCAATTGGAGGGATATCTGCGCTGTGTGGTCTATTATCAGGGGGAAGATGGGGCGGGCTTGTGCCAGACCGAGCAGAAGCTCCCTTTTACCAAGCTGCTGGACCTGCCGGAGTTCGTCTTCACGGCATGGGCCGTGCAGGTGGAAGGCCAGACCGAATATCTGAACTGCCGCACCGTCAACCCGCGCCGCATCGAGGTGCGGGGGGCGTATGGGCTGGTGGTATCGGTGCATACGCAGGTCAAAACCGATGTCATCACGGCTCTGTCGGATGGCGGGGTGGAGCAGAAACTGGTCACCCTTTCCGGGGTGCGGCGTGCCGCTGTGCTGGAAAAGCTGGTCACGGTCGAGGGCGAGATCCGCTTTCCCACGCCGCCCGCCGCCGTTTTGGACCTCAGCGGCAATGCCTCTGTCGGAGACCTCAAGCTCCTGAACGGGAAAGCCGTTGCCAAGGGCGGGCTGGTCGTCTCCTGCGCCTGGCGTGCCGAGGGCGACCCGGTACTGCAGAGCCAGAGCGTGAACCTGAACTTCAATCAGGTGCTGGATGTGGACGGCCTGAGCGAGGACTGCCGATGCCTCTGCGTGGCCGAGCCGGTGGGCTTTACGCTCACGGAGGGAGAAGGGGAGGAACCCAGCCGCCTGACCGCCACCCTGATGCTGCGCCTGCGGGCATGGAGGCCCTACCAGCTGCAGTGCGTGGCGGATGCCTTCTCCACGAAATTTGAGACAGAACAGACCCCACAGACGGTACAGACGGAATCGCTGGCCTGCACCCTGGATGAGACCGTGACCCTGACCGGCTCCGGCCCTCTGCCGGACGCTGGGGCTAAAATTCTGGCCTGCTTTGCCTCCTTTGGCCCGGCCCTGCTGGCATACAGGGAAAACAACTGGGATCTGACCAGCCGGGTGACTGTGACTGCCTTTGGGGAGAACAGCCTTTCGGAGCTGGAAAGCTATGAAAAGGTGTTGGAGCTTGCCCTGCCGCTGGGGCGGGAGCTGCCCTCGGACGCAGAGCTGATCCCGGAGTGCTGGCTCCGTGCCGAGGACCTGCGCTGTGTCTGCGCAAACGGCACACTGGAGGTCAACCTTTCCGTCAAGGCAGAAGGGGCCATCCTACAGCGGAGCGGAAACACCTGTGTGGGCTCCATCGCGCTGGGAGAGCCGTTGACCCCGGCAGACCCGGAGATCAGCCTGCGCATCTATTATGCACAGGCGGGGGAGGAGCTGTTTGCCATCGCCAGGCGGTTCCATGTCTCCCCGGCCCAGATGCTTGCCGCCAACGACCTTGCAGAGGGCACCACTGCCATTGATACGTCCCAAAGGCTTCTGGTGCCGGGAGCAGGGGGCTGATCTATCTGATTTTGTGCTTCATAGAAGAACAATCCAAAGCTAAAGTATGACTTATGAACTAAAAATGAACAAAAAACATCCCGGACCTCTCCCAATTTGAGAAAGGCTCTGCTATAATAACTTTTGTCGTGTAAAAAAGCCTTTTAGATAAAGGAGAAGTTATGATCAAAAATATCGAGTTGGAGAAGGGTGCATACCAGTTTGATGCCAAGATGCCCCTTCGCCAGGCTATCCCGCTGGGCCTGCAGCATGTGTTTGCCATGTTCGTGGGCAACCTGACCCCGCTTCTTATCATCACCAGTGCCTGCGGCCTTGCAGGCGGTGAGTTTGCTGACCTGCAGGTCAACCTGCTGCAGAACGCAATGTTCGTGGCCGGTGTGGTCACGCTGGTGCAGCTGTTCTCCATCGGCCCTGTGGGCGGCCAGGTCCCCATCATCATGGGCACCAGCTCCGGCTTCCTGGGCGTGTTCAACAGTGTGGCTGCTTCCATGGGCGGCGGCGTGCTGGCCTACGGTGCCATCATGGGCGCTTCCATCCTGGGCGGCCTGTTTGAGACTGTGCTGGGCTTCTTTCTCAAGCCTCTGCGCAAGTTCTTCCCCTCGGTGGTCACCGGCACGGTGGTGCTGTCCATTGGTCTGTCCCTGATCTCCGTGGGTGTCAACTCCTTCGGCGGCGGCAACGCAGCCAAGGACTTCGGTTCCGCGGAAAACCTGCTGCTGGCCGTGTTCGTGCTGGTGGTGATCCTGTTCTTCAAGCATTGGACCACGGGCTTCCTGAGCTCCTCCTCCATCCTCATCGGCATCGTGGCGGGCTATCTGGCAGCCTTTATCATGGGCTTTGTCCTGCCCACCACCGGTGTCACCGCCGAGGGTGTGGAGTTCACCAAGGCATGGGTGCTGAACTGGGGCAAAGTGGCACAGGCCGATTGGTTTGCCATCCCCAAGCTGGTCCCCGTCAAGATCATTTTTGATATGCGCGCCATCCTGCCCGTGCTGATCATGTTCATCGTCACCGCTGTGGAGACCGTGGGCGATATCTCCGGCGTGATGGAGGGCGGCATGAGCCGTGAGGCCACCGATAAGGAGCTGTCCGGCGGTGTTATCTGCGACGGCCTGGGCTCTTCCTTTGCCGCCTGCTTCGGCGTTCTGCCCAACACCTCCTTCAGCCAGAACGTGGGCCTGGTTTCCATGACCAAGGTCGTCAACCGCGGTGCATTGGCTACCGGTGCCATCTTCCTGATCCTCTGCGGCCTGATCCCCAAGCTGGGCGCACTGGTCTCCATCATGCCGCAGGCCGTTCTGGGCGGTGCTGCCGTGATGATGTTCTCTTCCATCGTGGTGTCCGGCATCCAGCTCATCACCAAGGAAAAGATGACCCCGCGCACCCTGACCATCGTTTCCGTTGCACTGGGCGTGGGTTACGGCATGGGTGCCAATGCCAGCATCCTGGCACACACCCCCCAGTTCTTCCAGTTGATCTGCGGCGAGAGCGGCATCGTGCCTGCAGCCTTTGTGGCCATTGTGCTGAACGTGCTGCTGCCCAAGGACGATAAGGCCGTATAAACCTCTCAGTCACCTTCGGTGACAGCTCCTCTGACAGGGGAGCCAAGAAGTGCCCTTGCCTCTCCTGTCAGGGAACGCACCATTGCGCAGCAATGGCGGAGAGCTCCTCCAGAACTTCCGGCGTATCTGCATCCAGCAGTTCTTCCCGCCGCTGGGCGTAAACGATCTGTACCTGCTCAGGGTGAGCCTTGAGCACAACACTGCCGCCCTTGCCCTCGGGCAGGGTGCGCAGAGCGGGAAAATATCCGCATCCAAACAGAACGGGACTTCCGACAACGGTGTCCGGGCCATCTGCGGCCCGGGCTCCCAGCCGGAAGATCGCCCGCTCTGTTTCTTTTTGTGTCTGGGCAAAAGCAGTGATCAGCGCTTCCAGCGTCTCCCGCTGCAGCAGGGGCTGATCTCCGGGCAGGAAAATGCAGCCTGCAAGACCGGGGCATTGCTCCAGCAGCGCCTCCAGCCCCAGCCGAACAGTGTCGTTCCGGCCCGGCAGGCTGTGGAGCAGGCAGGGAACGGCCTGTGCGTCACACAGGGCTTTTACCCCGGCAGAGCGGGTCACGACCACCCGGGCAGCAAGGGCGGGGGTGGCGGTGACCTCCAGCGCCCGGCAGAGCAGGGGGCGGCCCCCGAAATCGGCCAGCAGCTTGTTGGAGCCGAACCGCCGGGCCAGCCCCGATGCCATGATGACGCATCCCACCGGAGGGTGGGCGTTTTTTCTGCACAACTCTGCCATAAAATCATTCCTCCTGAACCTGCCGGCTCTGCGGCAGTCTTTCCAGTGGCATTATAAGGGATTTTGTGATAAAATAAAAGTAGCAATCGAAAAAAGAGAGGTACTGCGTATGATGACGATCCGGGAATACAAACGGGCCGAAAGCCTCGAGGAAGCCTGGCAGCTCAACCAGAAGCGAAACAATCGGGTCATCGGCGGCATGATCTGGCTCAAGATGGAGAACATCAATGTCGGCACCGCCATCGACCTGTCGGGCCTTGGGCTGGACAAAATTGAGGAAACGGCCGAGGGCTTTTCCATCGGGGCCATGGTGCCCCTGCGGCAGATCGAGCTCCACGAGGGGCTCAACGCCTACACGGACGGCGCTGTGCGGGAATCTGTGCGCCACATTGTGGGTGTGCAGCTGCGCAGCCTTGCCACCGTGGGCGGCAGCATTTACAGCCGCTTTGGCTTTTCCGATGTTCTGACCATGTTCCTGGCCCTGAACGCTTCGGTGGAGCTCTACAAGGGCGGCATCGTGCCGCTTTCGGAGTATGCTCAACGCCCGTACGACAGGGATATCCTGGTACGGGTCATCGTGCCGAAGGAGCAGGCAGCGTTCTGCTATCAGTCGGTGCGCAACAGCCAGACGGATTTCCCGGTGCTGACCTGTGCCGCCGCGAAAACGGCCGGGGGCTTCCGGGTAGCCATTGGTGCCCGGCCCGGTAAGGCAGTGCTGTATACCCTGCAGCCCAATGCCGCCGAAACGCCGGAGCTGACCGCCGCCCGCTTTGCCGCTGAAGTGCGGGCAAACATCCGGACGGAGAGCAACATGCGCGGCAGTGCGGAATACCGCAATCATCTGGCCGGGGTGCTGGTCAAGCGCGCTGTGCTGAAATTGGAAGGGAACAGGTGAGACAAGATGCAGGTGAATATTATTCTGAACGGAACCAAAGTCACGGCAGAGGCCGCACCGGACACCCTGCTCATCGACTTTGTCCGCGCACACGGCTGTTACAGCGTCAAGCGCGGCTGTGAGACCTCCAACTGCGGCCTGTGCACCGTCTTTCTGGATGACGTGCCGGTGCTGTCCTGCTCTGTGCTGGCAGCCCGTGCCGACGGCCACAGGGTAACCACGCTGGAGGGCCTGCAGGAGGAGGCTGCTGAGTTCGGCGCTTTTATCGCTGATCAGGGTGCGGAGCAGTGCGGCTTCTGCAACCCGGGCTTTATTATGAACGCCCTCGCCCTCTTCCGGGAAAAGGAATACCCCACTGAGGAGGAGATCAAGGAATATCTCGCGGGCAACCTCTGCCGCTGCTCCGGCTACGAGGGCCAGCTGCGGGGCATCCAGAATTTCCTCGCCTGGAAAAAAGCAAAACAGGAGGGTGCCGAATGAAAAACGTCAACAAAGCATTCCGCAAAAAGGATGCCATGCAGCTTGTGACCGGCAAGCCCGTTTACATGGATGATCTGGCCCCGGCAGACTGCCTGATCGTCAAGCTGTACCGCTCGCCCCATGCCAACGCCATGGTGGAGCACATCGACACGTCCGTGGCCAAAAAGGTGCCTGGCATCGAGGCCATCTTCACCTGGGAGGATGTGGATCAGAATGCCCGCCGCTACACGCAGGCCGGCCAGACCTACCCCGAAGCCAGCCCCTATGATCGCCTGGTCATTGACCGCCACGTCCGCTTTGTGGGGGACGTGGTGGCCATTGTGGTGGGCAAGGATGAGAAGTGTGTCGAGAAGGCCATGAAGCTCATCAAGGTGGAGTATCAGGTGCTGGAGCCGGTGCTGGATTTCCACACTGCGAAGGACAACCCCATCCTTGTCCACCCGGAGGACAACTGGGAGAGCCTGAGCCCCGTGGGTGCCGACAACAAGCGCAACCTCTGTGCCCACGATGCGTGCGGCGACGGCGACATTGATGCCGTGCTGGCAAAGTGCGATGTTGTCATCGACCGTGTCTACCACACCAAGGCCTGCCAGCAGGCCATGATGGAGACCTTCCGCACCTGCTGCTGGATGGACCTGTACGGACGGCTGAACATCCTCAGCTCGACCCAGATCGTGTTCCATACCCGCCGCAATGTGGCAAACGCCCTGCACATCCCCAAATCCATGATCCGCGTCATCAAACCCCGCATCGGCGGCGGCTTTGGTGCCAAGCAGACGGCGGTCTCGGCCATCTATCCGGCCTTTGTTACCTGGAAGACCAAGAAGCCCTGCAAGCTGATCTTCACCCGCGAAGAGAGCCAGACCGCATCTTCGCCCCGCCACGAGATGGAGATGCACGTCCGTCTGGGTGCCACCAAGGACGGCATCGTGAAGGGCATCGACCTCTACACCCTGTCCAACACCGGTGCTTATGGTGAGCACGGCCCCACAACGGTGGGCCTTTCCGGTCACAAGTCCATCCCGCTGTACGGCAAGGCCGAAGCCTTCCGTTTTGTCAGCGACGTGGTCTACACCAACCACATGTCTGCCGGTGCGTACCGCGGCTATGGTGCGACCCAGGGCCTGTTTGCAGTGGAATCTGCCGTCAACGAGCTGGCTGCCAGACTTCACATGGACCCCTTCAAGATCCGCGAAATGAACATCGTCAAAGAGGGCGATGTAATGCCCGCCTATTACGGCGCTGTGAATACCAGCTGCGCGCTGGACCGCTGCCTGAAAAAAGTCCACGAGATGATCGACTGGGACAACAAGTACCCTGTGCGCGACCTTGGCAATGGCAAGGTGCGCGCCGTGGGTATGGGCATGGCCATGCAGGGCTCCGGCATTTCCGGCATGGATGTGGGCAGTGCCACCCTCAAGGTAAACGATGACGGGTTCTACTCCCTCATCATTGGTGCGGCCGATATGGGCACCGGCTGTGACACCACGCTGGCTCAGATCGCCGCCGAGGTGCTGGACTGTGACCTGGACAATATCACCGTCTTTGGTGCGGATACCGACACCTCGCCCTATGATTCCGGCTCCTACGCTTCCTCTACCACCTATGTCACCGGCAAGGCAGTGGAGAAGTGCGCCCTCCGGCTGCGCGGCCAGATCTGCAAGCTGGGTGCGGAGCTGCTCCAGACGACCGAAGATGCCGTGGATTTTGACGGCAAGTTCGTCTCTCTGAACGCAGACCCGGAAAAGCGGGTCTCTCTCTCCGAGGTGGCTTTCGCCTCCCAGTTCGGCCACATGGTGCCGCTGGAGATCACCGAGACCCACACCTCGCCCCTTTCGCCCCCGCCCTACATGGTCGGCGCGGCTGAAATTGAGCTGGACAAGGAGACCGGTGAGGTCAAGGTGGTGGATTATGCCGCCTGTGTGGACTGCGGCACCCCCATCAACCCCAACCTGACCCGTGTGCAGACCGAGGGCGGCATCCTGCAGGGCATCGGCATGGCCCTGACCGAGAACATCACCTACGATGCCAAGGGCTGGCCGATGGAAAATTCCTTTATGCAGTATAAGATCCCCGCCCGTGTGGACATTGGCCACATCCGGGTGGAATTTGAGAGCAGCTACGAGCCCAACGGCCCGTTTGGTGCAAAATCCATCGGTGAGGTGGTCATCAACACCCCGCTGCCCGCCATCGCGGATGCCATCTACAATGCCATCGGCACCCGCTTCTACGAGCTGCCCATCACCCCGGAGCAGATCGCCATGGCGGTGGAAGAGAACCGCTGATGCTTTCGGAAACACAATTTCCGTTTCTGGCTGAAAAGGGCCATGTGATCTCGCTGGTGGGCGGCGGCGGAAAAACCACCCTGCTCTATGCCTTTGCCCGGCATTGTGCCGCCAAAGGCTGGCGGGTGCTGGTGAGCACCACCACCCACATCCGGCAGCCCGGGGCACATTATGCCGCAGATGAGGCTGCCCTTGCGGCCCTCTGGGCGGCAGGGCAATATGCCGTGGCCGGTGTCCCGGCAGAGCAGGGCAAGCTGACCGCCCTGCCGCCGGAACAGCTGACCCACTGGATGGCACAGGCTGATATTGTTCTTCTGGAAGCGGACGGTGCAAAACGGCTGCCCTGCAAAGTTCCGGCGGCCCATGAACCGGTGCTGCTGCCGGAAAGCGATATCGTGCTGGCCGTGGCCGGGTTGTCCGCGCTGGGCAGACCTTTGCGGGAGGTCTGCTTTCGGCTGGAGCAGGCCTGCGTCCTGCTGGGCGCTGCCCCCGAAACGCTTCTGACCCCGGAGCTGCTGGCAAGGCTGCTGGCCAGTGAGCAGGGGGGACGAAAACAGGTGGGGAACCGCTGTTTTTCTGTGGTGCTCAATCAGGCGGATGACCCCGCCCGCATTGCTGCCGGAGAACAGACTCTTGCGCTCCTGCGCAAAAAATATGATGTGCAGGGCGTGTTGACTTATTTTGATGAAAAGGAGCGTGCATAAAATGGCAGAACAAGGCCCCATTGTCTTCTGCACCGGCGGCGGATGCACCGCAAAGCTGGGTGCCGGGGTACTGAGCCGCATTCTGGAAAAGCTGCCCCGGGGCGAAAAAGACCCCGACCTTCTGGTTGGATACGACAGCCGGGACGATGCTGCCGTCTACCGCATTACCGAGGATATTGCCCTGGTGCAGACGGTGGATTTCTTCCCGCCGATGGTCGATGACCCCTATACCTTCGGGCAGATCGCCGCGGCCAATGCCCTGAGCGATGTCTACGCTATGGGCGGTGAGGTCAAAACGGCACTGAATCTTGTCTGCTTCCCCGAGAGCATGGATCTGAACGTGCTGGGGGAGATTCTGCGCGGCGGTGCCGAAAAGGTGGCCGAAGCCGGGGGCATGCTGGTGGGTGGGCACTCCATTGCCGATACCGGTGTGAAGTACGGCCTGTCGGTGACAGGCCTGGTAGACCCGCACCGCCTGACGGCCAACGATACCGGCCGCCCGGGCGACAAACTTCTTCTGACCAAAGCGCTTGGCGTGGGACTGATCTGCACCGCTAACCGGGTGAGCGAAGCCGCACCGGAACAGATGGAAGCCGCAGTCCGTTCCATGACCACCCTGAACAAAGCAGCGGCAGAGATCGCGCGCAGGTACGAGGTGCACGCCGCCACGGATGTGACCGGGTTCAGCTTTCTGGGCCATCTGCACGAGATGATGGGGGAGAAACTCTCCAGCGTCATCGATGCCCATGCGGTGCCGATACTGCCCGGTGCATGGGAGGCCGCAGATGCCTGCCTGTACACCGCTGCCGGTCAACGCAACCGCAACCACACCGGGCCCTTTGTCCGGTTTGAGAAAGTACCCTTCCCGATGGAGGAAATTCTGTTTGATCCCCAGACCTCCGGCGGCCTGTTGTTTGCTGTGGCCCCGCAGGATGCCGCTGCACTGGAAGCAGAGCTGCAGGCGGCGGGTCTGCCCGCAAAGATCGTGGGCACCATTTGGGAAAAGCAGACACCGGAGATCACAGTAACATACGAATGATGGAGGAACAATCAATGATCAAGATCGATGCCCGTGGAGATGCCTGCCCGCTGCCCGTGGTCAAGGCCAAAAAGGCCATTGCAGAGCTGCACGGCTCCGGCGAGGTGGAAGTGCTGGTGGACAATGAGATCGCTGTCCAGAACCTGACCAAGATGGCCCAGCAGAAAGGCTACCTGTCCAGCTCTGAAAAGCTGGCCGAGCAGGAATACCGTGTCCGCTTTACCATCAAGGACACGCCCGCTGCGGATACCGCTGTGCCGGGCGAAGAGAAACAGCAGGCAGAAGCGGAAACCTGCATCCCGGATGCCCGCACCGATACAGTGGTGGTCATCGCGTCCGACAAGATGGGGGAAGGGGCCGAGGAGCTGGGCAAGACCCTGCTCAAGGCCTTCGTGTTCTCCCTGACCCAGCAGGACAAGCTGCCCAAGACGATCCTCTTCTATAACGGCGGCGCATCCCTGACCTGTGAGGGTTCGCCCATGCTGGAAGACCTGAAGGCACTGGAAGCTGAGGGTGTGGAGATCCTGACCTGCGGCACCTGCCTGAACTACTACGGCATAACGGAGAAGCTGGCCGTGGGCGGCGTGACCAATATGTATGTCATTGCCGAAAAGATGCTGAACGCCGGGAACGTGGTCAAACCGTGATCTACCTTGATAACGCCGCAACCACCCTGCATAAGCCTCCGGAGGTGGGGCAGACGATGCTGGATGCTTTCCAGACAGCGGGCAACCCGGGCCGCGGAGCTCATGCGCCCACCCTGCACGCCTCCCGCATCGTCTACGAGACCCGGGAAGCGCTGGCCCAGCTCTTCCACGCCGAAGGCCCGGCCTGCATCGCCTTTGCATCCAATGCGACCCAGGCGCTGAACACGGCCATCAACGGGCTCTTTGGCCCGGGGGATCATGTCATCACCACGGTCTGTGAGCACAATTCCGTCCTGCGGCCCCTCTACCGCCTCCAAAGGCAGGGGGTTGAGGTGAGCTTTGTGGATGTGGAGGCAAACGGTGTGCTCTGCTATGCGCAGTTTGAGCAGCTGCTCCGTCCCAACACCAGGGGAGTGGTTGTGACCGGTGCTTCCAATGTCACCGGAAACCGCACGGACCTGGCGTTCGTATCCGCTTTTGCAAAAAACCACGGCCTGTTGTTTCTCGTGGATGCCGCCCAGACAGCGGGTGCCATGCCGATGGATGTGCAGGCACTGGGGATCGATGTGCTTTGCTTTACCGGGCACAAGGCGCTGCTGGGCCCGCAGGGCACCGGCGGGCTGTATGTCCGGCCCGGGCTGCAGGTTGCCCCCCTTGTGGTGGGCGGCAGCGGAGTCCACAGCTTTGATGAACGCCACCCCGTCGAAATGCCCACCGCTCTGGAAGCCGGGACGCTGAATGTGCCGGGAATCGCCGGGCTGGGGGCCGGGGTGCGCTGGCTCCTGACGCAGGGCGTGGAAGCGCTGGAAACAAAAGAAAATGCGCTTGCACGCCTGTTTTACGAAACTGTCCGGGAAATTTCCGGTGTGCGGCTCTATGGTGACTTCACTGCGCCGCGTGCGCCCATCGTCTCGCTGAACCTGATGGGCGAGGATTCCGCCCGGGTGGCAGATGCGCTCTGGGAGGAGTACGGCATCTGTGTGCGGGCCGGTGCGCACTGTGCTCCGCTGATGCACAAGGCGCTGGGCACCGTGGAGCAGGGCGTGGTGCGGTTCAGCTTCTCCCACACCAACACCCGGGAGGAGGCGCTTGCCGCTGCCCGTGCGGTGCGCAGCCTGGCGGAGGAATAAATAATGCGTGCAAAGAGACCCTATATCGTGTTATCCTTCCGCACCACAGTGGAAGCAATGGCATGGGAAAAACACTGCGAAGCGGAACACATCCCCGGGCGGCTTATTCCGCTGCCCCGGGAGCTCTCTGCCGGGTGCGGCCTTGCGTGGCGGATGCCGCCCGAGGACTGGCCGCTGTGGCAGAGCCGCATCGACCCCGCCGCCTATGATGCCGCAGCGGTGGTAGAACAATAACAAATAAAGGAGAATTGGATGGGAAACCGTTCTTTTTTCAATGCACTCCATGACCGGGAGGGGGATTTTCTGCTGGCCACGGTGCTGGAAGGCCCGGCGCAGGGGGAACGTGTCCTGCTGCGGAATACAGCACCGGTCTGGCCGGAGGAACTGCCTGCGTTCTGGGGGGAGCATCTGGCTGCCCTGGCCGCTGTGACCTCCAGTGGAATTCTGAAATCAGCCGGACAGCGCATCTTTGTGGAGCGCTTTGGCGCGGCCCCGCAGCTTGTGGTCTGCGGCGGCGGCCATGTGGGCGCGTCGGTGGTGCGGCTGGCAAAGCTGCTGGGCCTGCCGGTCACAGCGCTGGAGGACCGCCCCGAGTTTGCGGAGGAGCTGCGTCAGGCCGGGGCCGATGCTGTGCTCTGCCTGCCCTTTGCAGAGGGTCTTGCGCAGATCCCCGGCGGGCAGGAGACATACTTTGTGGTCGTGACCCGTGCCCACAGCTGTGATATTGCCTGCCTGCGTTCTATTCTGCAAAAGCCCGCCGCCTATGTGGGCATGATGGGCAGCCGGAAGCGCGCGGCTCTGGTGCACACACAACTGGCCGAGCTGGGGCTGCCGCAAGAGCGCATTGATGCCCTGCACGCGCCCATTGGTCTTTCCATTGGCGCAAAAACCGCACAGGAGATCGCACTTTCTATTCTTGCGGAGATCGTCTCTGTTAAAAACAGCCGCCAACAGACCGAGGGCTTTTCCCCGGCGCTGCTGGCCGCGCTGGAACAGCAGACCGCTCCGGCGGTGCTGGCGACCATCGTAGGCCGCCATGGCTCTACGCCACGGGAGGAAGGCTCCAAGATGTTGGTCCTGCCCGATGGCTCTGCCGTGGGCAGCGTGGGCGGTGGCATCATGGAGTACCGCACCCAGAAGCTGGCGCGGGAATTGCTGGAGCCGGGGGCTGCCCCGTGCAGGCTGGCCGCCTTTACCACAGAGGGGGCCAGCGATGCCGCAGCCATTGCGGCCTGCGGCGGCTCCATGGAAGTCTTTTTGCAGCGTTTGGAACCGGAGGAATGAGCCATGAAGCGTGATGACCTGATCGTTGTCCGGGGCGGGGGAGACCTTGCCACCGGTGTTGTGCATCGGCTTTGGTCGGCGGGGCTGCGGGTGCTGGTGCTGGAAACAGCCCATCCCGCCGCCATCCGTCGGCAGGTGTCTCTCTGTGAGGCTGTCTATGAAGGCGAGACCGCTGTGGAAGGAATGCGGGGCATCCGGGTGGAGACGCTGGCAGATGCCGATGCCGTCTGGGCACAGAACGCCGTGCCGGTCCTGATAGACCCAACGGGTGCTTGCCTGCCGCAGGCAAGGCCTGCTGTTCTGGTGGATGCCATCATCGCAAAGAAAAATCTGGGCACCACCCGGGAAATGGCTCCGCTGACCATTGCCCTTGGCCCCGGCTTTGCGGCGGGGCAGGATGTGGACGTGGTGGTGGAGACCAAGCGCGGCCACAAGCTGGGCCGCATCATCCGGGAAGGATCTGCCGCACCCAACTCCGGCGTGCCGGGCGTCATCGGCGGCTATGGTGCCGAGCGTGTGCTCCATGCACAGGCCGCGGGTATCTTCCGCAACCTGCATTCCATCGCCGATTTTGTGGAGGCAGGCGAGGCTGTGGCCGAGATCGAAACGCCGGATGGCCAGCGTCTGCCGGTGGTCACACAGATCTCCGGCATCCTGCGGGGTCTGCTGCGGGATGGCTACCCGGTGACCAAAGGGTTCAAGGTGGCCGATGTGGACCCCCGCCGTGCGGAGCTGGAAAACTGCTTCCTCATCTCGGATAAGGCCCGCTGCATTGCGGGCAGTGTTCTGGAACTGATCGCCGCAGCGTGCTGGAACTAAAAGAAACGGGACTGTTTTTGCAACAGCCCCGTTTCTTTGTTACTCTGTCAGTTTTGTGATGAGCATCTGATAGATCTCGTTGCCCTTGAGGATGAACTGCTTCTTGACCAGATCGGCACTCAGCCGGTCAGGCGTGCCGATGTCCAGACAAAACAGCTCCTGATCCAGTGCTTTGATGGTGCAGCGGATGGAGCAGTGGCCGTCCGGCTTTTCGGTGATGCGGGCGCTGTACTCGGCCTCTTTGCGGGCCCAGGTCTGGCTGCGCAGAACCGCCGCCACCGCGCGCTCCCGCACACTGCGGGGCAGGTCATAGGCGAGCTCCTGCGCGACCTTGCGTCCTTTTTCGGTGATGGAATAGCGATCTTCCTTCAGCGTGACCAGCTGCTGGCGGGTGATATCATCCAGACAGGAGCCGATCTCAAAATAGTTGACCAGCTGTTCTTCCATCAGCGCGTTCTCGATCTCCGTCCGGGTGATCGGCCCGGCATTCTTTACCAGATAACACAACAGCAACCGGATCTCCGTGCTGTCGGTCAGCCCGCCGGGACGAACACCGGCGGTAAAAGCATCGTTGGCGGCCATCGTTCTGCACATCCCCCTGTTATTTCAAATTGCTGCCCGGCACTGCCTCGGGGCAGGCCGTAAAGAATCACTTTCTTATAGTATAAAGGGTTTCAGACAGGATTGCAAGCCGCAACCGCAAAATCTGTCTCAATGCGCTTGCGGCTTTCGGGGGTGGAATACAGCCAGTGGTCGATATGCCCTTCGGTGATGAAATAGCGCAGGTCGAACCGGTGGCTCTGGCCCAGGCTGTGGTTGACGATGACCAGCTTGATCTTCATTTTATCGGGCAGGATGTTTTTGATGTAGACGCTCACCGCCTGCCCGGGGTGCAGGTCGGGGCAGGTCTCGGCAAGGCCGGCCAGATTGGGGGCGATCTCCACAAAGGTGCCGTATTCCTCCACGCTCCGCACAATGCCCACCACGGTCTCGCCCACGGTGAACCCGGCGGCGTTTTCCTCCCAGGTGCCCAGCAGCTCCCGGATGCTCAGCACGAACCGCCCCTGCACGTCCCGGTTTTTGATGGCGCACAGGATCTGCTGGCCCACACTCACCCGGTCGGCAGGGGATGAGATGCGGCTGACCGACATGCAGTCGATGGGCAGCAAGGCGCTGATGCCGCACCCAACGTCACAAAAGGCACCAAACGGCTCGATGTGGGTCACAGTGCAGGGCAGGATGTCCCCGGGCTGTAAGGTGTCCAGATACTCTGCCTTGCACATCCGCTGTGCCTCGGCCCGGGAAAGCTGGTAGCAGGGCTGGCCGTTTTCCCCGGTCTCTATCCCTTCGATCACAAAGCAGGTGGGGCGGCCCACCCGCGTCAGCACCGCAATGTCCCGCACGGTGCCGCTCTCGGCCCCATCGGCGCACTGGCCAAAGGGCATCACGGCCTTTACCCCGCCCAGATCGAACCGGAGCTGGCGCTGGGTGTCAAAGGCAAGGGCAGTGCTCTGTAAAATTTCGCGGCTGGCGATGGCGGCGCGCAGTTCTGCGGGGCTGAGCCGGTCTGCGGAACGGTAATTGCCTTCAGTACGAAATGTCTGCATCATGGTTTGTTCCTCTTTCTGTGTTATTTTAGCGTTTTCCGCTGCACGTCGGCACACAAAGCAGGTGTCGGCATTAAAACTCTATGCGCGGACAATTGCATTTTATACGAGTTTGGTTTATACTATATCTGTATGTGCGGCATGGAAACCAGCTGCACAGGGTACTGCCCCGCCAAGGGGCGGCAGGAGGGAAAGAAATATGGATATCGCAGTGGGAGATACCATCCAGACCCGCAAAAAACACCCGTGCGGAGCTTCCAGCTTCGAGGTGCTCCGGGTCGGTATGGATTTCAAGATCCGCTGCACGGGCTGCGGCCGTGAGGTCATGCTGCCCCGCGCGAAAATTGAAAAAAACATCAAGAAAGTGCTCAAGCCCGGCGCTGCCGAGTAACCATTGGGTCATGTAAGGAGAACTGCACAGTATGTCAAGACTGCTTTCCCAAATGGAGGCTGTCAGCCACCGGTTTGAAGAACTTTCCATCCGCCTGAACCAGCCGGAAACAGCGGCAGATCCCGCACTGTTCCGCCGCCTGATGCAGGAGTATCACGAGGCGGAGCCCGTGGTGCAGGCCTATCAGGCCCTGACAACGGCGCAGGATCATCTTGCTCAGGCCAAAGCCCTGCTCGAGGGCGAGGCCCTTGATCCGGACTTTAAGGAAATGGTACAGCAGGAGATCGGCGAAAAAAGTCAGGAAGTGGCGCAGCTGGAAAATAATCTCAAAATTTTGCTGCTGCCCAAGGATGTCAACGATGGCAAAAGCGTCATCATGGAGCTGCGCGGTGGTGCGGGCGGCGAAGAGGCCGCACTGTTTGCCCACAGCCTGATGCGGATGTACACCATGTACGTTCAGAGCAGGGGCTGGGAGCTGGAGGTTCTGAACCTCAACGAGACGGAGCTGGGCGGTGTCAAGGAAGCTATCCTTGCTGTGAACGGCGAAGGGGCCTATAACCGGCTCAAGTATGAGAGCGGAGTGCACCGTGTCCAGCGTGTGCCCGAGACCGAAACGCAGGGCCGCATCCACACCTCTACGGCAACCGTGGCGGTGATGCCGCAGGCCGAAGAGGTGGATCTTGTCATCGACCCCAAGGATCTGCGCATCGATACCTTCCGCTCCTCCGGCGCGGGCGGCCAGCACATCAACAAAACGTCCAGCGCCATCCGGGTCACGCACATCCCCACCGGAATGGTGGTGGAGTGCCAGAACGAGCGCAGCCAGTTCCAGAATAAGGATAAGGCGCTGGAGATCCTGCGCAGCCGCCTGCTGGCCCAGAAGCAGAAGGAACAGCAGGATGCCATCAATGCCAACCGCGCGGGGCAGGTGGGAACCGGTGATCGCAGCGAGAAGATCCGGACTTACAACTTCCCGCAGGATCGCTGCACCGACCACCGCATCGGCCTGACGGTCCACAATCTGGATAAGATCATGGACGGCAATCTGGACGAGATCATTGATGCACTGGCAACCCATGAACAGGCCGAAAAACTGCGTCAGCTCAACGCACAGGCCAAATGATACTGTGATGAAAAGAATAACGTGCTTGTGTTGATTTGATGATTGAAAAGTATTTATACTTTACATACAGAAAGAACGATGAATCGCATGAAAATGAAAACTGAAATTTTACCTGCTGAGGGCGAAGCAATCGCCAAAGCGGCTGATCTGCTGCGCAGAGGGGAGCTGGTGGCCCTGCCCACCGAGACGGTCTACGGCATTGCCGCCGATGCGCGCAACGGCGCGGCAGTCGCAAAGATCTTTGTGGCCAAGGGCCGCCCGCAGGACAACCCCCTGATCGTCCATGTTACCGGCCCAGAGATGCTGCCCGGCCTTGTCAGCGAGGTGCCCGAGCGTGCCCAGCTGCTGATGGCCGCGTTCTGCCCCGGCCCTCTGACCATCATCATGCCCCGCGGCCCGGAGGTGGCCGCGGAGTGCTGTGCCGGTCTGGACACGGTGGGCATCCGGATGCCCAGCCACCCGGTGGCACGGGCTGTCATTGCGCAGAGCGGCTGTGCCTTTGCGGCCCCCAGCGCGAACCTTTCCGGCAAGCCCAGCCCCACCAACGCACAGGATGTGTTCACTGATATGGATGGCCGTCTGCCCCTGATCCTGGATGGCGGCGAGTGCGATGTGGGTGTGGAGAGTACCGTGATCTCTGTGGTAGGCGAAAAGCCCACCCTGTTCCGCCCCGGCCATATCACGCTGGAAGATCTGGAGCGCGCTCTGGGAGAGGAGGTCGAGGTCTCCAAGGCCATCCTCGAAAAGCTGCCCGAGGGTGCTGTTGTCCGCAGCCCCGGCATGAAATATAAGCATTACGCCCCTAAGGCAGATGTTACCCTGCTGGACGGCACCTTTGAGCAGTTCAAGGCCTATGTGGATGCCCATGCCGACCAGAACCCCAGCTGCCTCTGCTTTACCGGTGAGGCCGAAAAGCTCGGCTGGCCCTGTGTGGAGTATGGCAGGGAGGGCGACGGTGCCGATCAGGCAAAGCATATCTTCCGCAGCCTGCGCGCACTGGATGAGCAGGGGGACGGCGTGGTCTATGCCCGCTGCCCGAAAAAGGACGGCCTGTCCATGGCAGTGTACAACCGCCTGATCCGAGCGGCAGCGTTCCGGGTGATCCAGCTATGATCACGCTTGGGATCACCGGCCGCAGCGGCTGCGGCAAATCGACCGTGACGGCGGTGTTTGCCGCCCATGGTGTCCCGCTGGTGGATGCCGACCAGATTTCCCGTGAGATCCTTCTGCCCGGTTCTCCGCTGCTGCCGGTGCTGGCCCAGCGGTTCGGGGCAGATATCCTGTATGCCGACGGCAGCCTGAACCGCCGCCTGCTGGCAGACCGCGCCTTTGCTGCGCCGGAAGGAAAAGCCGCGCTGGATTCCCTCGTGCTTCCGGAGATCATCCGGCGGGTCTGCAGACTGAAGCAGGCCGCCCGGGAGGCCGGAGCACCGCTTTTTGTGATAGACGGAGCCGTGATCGTGGGCACCGATGCGGAAAAAGAGTGCGACCATCTCTGCGTGGTCACTGCGCCCTTTGCCACCAGTGTGGCCCGCATTGCGGCCCGGGACGGCATCGCCCCGGAAATGGCGGCACGGCGGCTCAACGCCCAGACCCCGGAAGAAGTCCTGCTTGCCAGGGCCGATCTTGTCCTGCGCAACGATGCTGACCTTGCTTCTCTGGAGGCGGCGGCAGCGGCGCTCTGTGAGAAGCTGCAGGCTGAGGGTGCACGGAAAGGGGGCGCGGACACTTCGCTTTGAAAAAGTTTTTGAAAACGCTGGTCCTGCTCTTTCTGCTCTGTGTGGTTCTGCTGGCGCTGCCGCCGGTGCGCCGTCAGGTGGAACAGCGGCTCTACCCGCGGAAATACAACGACCTTGTGGAGCAGTACGCCGCCGAGTATGACCTTGACCCGCTGCTGGTCTATTCCTTCATCCGCACCGAGAGCGGCTTTGACCCGGGCGCAACTTCCAGTGTCGATGCGCGCGGCCTGATGCAGATGACGGAGGAGACCTTCCTCTGGCTCCGCAGTAAGCTGGGCCTGGGGGAGGAGGTTTCCTTTGGCGACCTGTACGACCCCGATGAGAGCATCCGCTTCGGATGCTATTACCTCCACCTCTGCCTGGTGCGTTACAACGGCGATATCTCCACGGCCGCCGCAGCCTACCACAGCGGGTGGGGCACCGTGGATGCCCTGCTCCAGAAGGAAGAACACTCGGAGGACGGGTTGACCCTGTCGGGTTTCCCCTATAACCAGATGCACCACTATGTGGAAAAGATCACCGCCTGCTATGCCAAGTACACCGAGCTGTACGGAGCCTGAGCAGGCTGCAAACCCGCTTGAACCGGCTTGCGCCGGTTTGAAATATTTAGGAATACGAAAGAGAAAGGCAGGAGAAATTCTATGGCAGAAAAAACTCCGAACCAGCAGCTGGCTGAAAAGCTGCTTTATAAGCCTGCTTACGTCGCCGATAAGGACGCTGACGTGAAGCAGAAGGCCCACGACTTTGCCGAGGGCTACAAGAAGTTCCTGGATGCAGGCAAGACCGAGCGCGAGGTCGCCGCCGAGAGCGAACAGATGCTCAAGGATGCAGGCTACCAGCAGTTCGACCCGAAAAAGACCTACAAGCCCGGCGACAAGATCTACTTTGTCCAGTGCAACAAGGCTGTGGTGGCTTCCACCATCGGTACCAAGAGCTTTGAGGATGGCTTCCATCTGGTCATTGCCCACACCGACAGCCCTCGTCTGGACCTGCGCCCCACCCCGCTGTATGAGTCTGACCACCTGAGCTACTTCAAGACCCATTACTACGGTGGTGTCCGCAAGTATCAGTGGGGCACGATCCCTCTGTCCATCCACGGCGTGTTCACCCGTGAGGATGGCTCCACCGTCACCGTCCGTGTGGGCGAGGATGAGAACGATCCCGTCTTCTGCATCACCGACCTGCTGCCCCATCTGGGTGCCGAGCAGAACGCCCGTCCCCTGAAGGACGGCATCAAGGCTGAGGAGCTGAACCTCCTCATCGGCTCTGATGCTGTTGATGACGAGAACGTCAAGGAAGCTGTCAAGCTGAATACCATGATCCTGCTCAACGAGAAGTACGGCATCACCGAGAAGGAGTTCATGCGTGCTGAGATCGAGATCACCCCGGCCTACAAGTGCCGCGACATTGGCTTCGACCGCTCCATGGTGGGCGGTTATGGCCACGATGACCGTGTGGACGCTTATCCCGCACTGATGGCCGAGATCGAGACCAAGAACCCCGCTTACACCACCGTCTGCGTCCTGACCGATAAGGAAGAGATCGGCTCCGATGGCGTGACCGGTATGCAGAGCATGTACGCCTTCCACTTCATGCAGGAGCTCTGCCGTACCGCCGGTCAGGATGATATCCTGGCCTTCCGTCACAGCGTCTGCCTGTCCGCTGACGTGACTGCTGCCTACGATCCCACCTGGGCAAGTGCATTCGAGCCTATGAACGGCACTTATGCAGGCCGCGGCGTTGCCATCTTCAAGTACACCGGCGGCGGCAGCAAGGGCTCCGCAAGCGATGCCTGCGCTGAGCTGGTCGGTGATATCACCCGGATGCTGGACAACGGCAACGTTGCATGGCAGATCGGTGAGCTGGGCCGTCTGGATCTGGGCGGCGGCGGCACCATCGCCAAGTATGTCGCAAACCGCGGCATCCCCGTGCTGGATATCGGTGTACCTGTGCTGTCCATGCACGCTCCCTTCGAGGTCATCCACAAGAACGACCTGTACATGGCTTACCGTGCCTTCTCCCTGTTCAACAACGCACAGTAAGCGCGATCCAGAATGAATGCCCCGGCAGGTTTTGCGCCCGCCGGGGCATTTTTGCGTTATTTTAAGAAAAATGCTTGACCTTCAACCGACTTTATGGTGTAGTGTAAGGGCGGAGGTGAAGCAAATGAACATCAAACAGGCTTCAGAACAAAGTGGTGTGTCTGCCCCGAACATCCGCTTTTACGAAAAAGAGGGGCTTCTCACACCGGCGCGCAGGCAGGGCAATGACTACCGCGATTACACCGCCGGGGATGTCCGCACCCTCAAGCTCATCCGAATGCTTCGGATGCTGGATGTGCCGCTGCCCACCATCAAGGCGGTGCTGCGCGGGGAACAGCCCCTGCAGCAGGCGCTGCAAGCCCAGCAGACTGTGCTGGAGCAGCAGGCGGCACAGTTGGCGGGTGCGATCCGCTTTTGCGCAGAGCTGACCCAACAGGCTCCTCAGGTGGATCAGCTGGATGTGGACGACTGCCTGAAACGGATGCAGGACCCGCAGGAGCCGGGCAGATTTTTCTCCGGCTGGCTCAGGGATTACCGTACCGTGGCAGAAAACGAACAGAAAAAACGCTTTTTCATCGTATCGGAACAGTCCATCAACACCCCGGAGGATTTTGCAACCGTGCTGCTGCGCTATGGGGAAGCTCAAGGGAGCCCCGTCTGCATCACAAAAGGGGGAATGTACCCGGAGTTCTCGTTGGATGGCATTCCTTATAAAGCTTACCGCAATCCGGGCAAATACCGGGACGAGATCTGCTGTGATGCCGTGCATCCCGAGCAGCTTGACACCGGGCTTCCCTCCCGGCGGGAAAAGCTGCTGCGCATTGCGCGTATCGTGCTGCCGCCGGTGTGCGTCTTCGCGGCTATCATGGCAGCGGGGTGGGCGGTCACCGACGGCACGGACTGGCTCTGGCTGGCGGCGCTGGCATCCGGCGGGGTACTGCTGGGGCGCTGCTTTGAAAAGTGGCTGTAAGGCGCATTACCCCAGCGGCAGCGCCTCGGCTACGGTCAAAAAAGTGTAGCCGTTGTCCGTATACCACCGTATGATATCCGGCAGCGCCTCGGCGGTGGTGCGGGTGGTGGCGGAATCGTGCATCAGAACAATGCACTGGGTCTGATCGCCGGTCTCACGCACTACATTCCGGTAGATGGTCCCGGCACTGGGCTTGCCGCCCACGGCATCCTCAGCGCAGACATTCCAGTCTACATAGGCATATCCCTTCTCGGCACACTGCTGTTTCAGCTCGGCCATCACACCGCGCCCGCCGTAGCGGCGGCTGACCGTATTGGTGCTGCCGCCCGGAAAGCGCAGGTAATGCAGAGAAGCCGTGTTGACATAGGGCGAGATGCGCTCTTTCAACAGCTCGATATCCTGCCAGTAAGCAGCTGCACTCTGGTAGATGTCGCTGTATTCATGGGATGCGGAATGCAGCGCGATCTGGTGGCCTGCTGCCGCTGCATCCGCAATGAGCGGCAGGTATTTTTCATTGTAGCCCGTGGCCACCACAAAAAAGGTGGCCTTGACCCCGGCGGCGTTCAGCGCATCCAGAACCGCCTGGGTCGTTTTGCTGGGGCCGTCATCAAAGGTCAGGCAGACCCATTTCTCCGGCACCGGCTCCTCCTGCGGCAATGAGCTTGCAGGGGCCGCTTCCGGAGCAGGGGAGGCAAAGCCAGTGTCCGGTACCGGGGTCAGGTCGCTTTCCCGGCAGCTGGACCCCGCCGGCACAGCAAAGAACAGCCCCAGCCCAAAGCCTGCCGCCGCGCCCGCCAGAAGCAGAGCTGCCCCGCGAAATAAGATCTTCCCGTTTGCTCTCAGCCATGAAACCATTTCCCAAACCTCCTTGACAGATCGCATTGGATCTGCATATCTCTTATAGGATATGACCCGCTGAAAATTTGTAGAATACAAAAGCAGGCAGAGGAATTGACATTTCCCGCAAAAATTGATAAACTAAATAAGTTCTCCGTGCAGGAGTGGCGGAATGGCAGACGCGCTGGTTTTAGGCACCAGTTCCCAGTGAGTGAGGGTTCAAGTCCCTTCTCCTGCATACACAAAACGGCAGGCCCTTGGATAGAATCCGGGCCTGCCGTTTTGTTTGCGGCTTTGGTTGGAAAGCATAAGAAAAGCCCACGATCTATCGCTAGACCGTGGACTTTCTTTTATGCGAGGGAGGGGACTCGAACCCCCAAGGATAAACCACACGCACCTCAAACGTGCGCGTCTGCCAGTTCCGCCACCCTCGCACAACTATAAAATTGTTGCAATCCTGGATTTCTGAGGCTTGAAACCGTTGCCACGGACTGCTTGAATATACTACCACATTACCCCGGGAAAGTCAAGCGATTTTGATAGAAATTTCCTCGTTTCATATTCAATCGTGTCCCGGTGCATACTAGAACAAATTATCACCGGGGAGGCAGGACCGTGAAACGACGCAACAGAGCATACCGATTGCTGAGACTGACAGCAGTATATCTGCTCCTGCTGCCGTTTCTGCTGCTGGGGTGGCTGTACAGCCGCCTGCCGGATCGTGTTTATCTGGAACCCGGGCAGGCCTTGCTTTTGCCCCGTTTTGGCTGGGTGGAACCTATGGGGCTTCACGGCAGCCAGAATGCGGCCAGTACCCAGGTCGTGGGCAGTTACCAGACCACTCTGTCACTGGGCGGCTGGCTTCCCATCAAAAATATCCGCACGGTGGTCACGGAGCGCATGCAGGTCACGGTCTGCGGTACGCCGTTCGGGGTCAAAATGTTCTCCGAGGGGGCACTGATCGTTGGCTTTTCCGATATCGACAGCCCCGGCGGGAGCACAGTGAACCCGGCAAAGGCAGCGGGACTGCGTCTGGGAGACCGTGTGATCCGCATTGGACAGATCAGGACGGAAAACAATGACGCTGTGAAGGAGGCGCTGAAAGCCGCCCGGGGAAGCGCCGCAGAGGTCATCTATGTCCGCAGCGGGGAACAGCGCAGCACCACCCTGACCCCTGTCTGGGATGCTGCTGCCGCCCAGTGGCGGGCAGGCATGTGGGTGCGGGATTCCTCCGCCGGTGTGGGCACTCTGACCTTTGTGGACCCAGAAAAGGGTGTCTTTGCAGGGCTGGGGCATCCCATCAGCGACGGCGACACCGGCGAAAGCATCGCTCTGCGCAGCGGGGAGATCGTGCCATGTGAGATCACCGGGTGCAGCATGGGCACTGTGGGCAGCCCAGGGGAGCTGAAGGGGAAGTTCCTGAGCGCCCACGCCATTGGCAGCATCCGGATCAATGGAGAAAACGGCGTTTATGGCACAACACGGACAGGCTTTTCCGGGCAAACCATGCCGGTGGCGTTTGCGCAGGAGGTCGAGACGGGGGATGCACAGATCCTGGCTACCGTCGCCGGGGAAACGCCCCGTACCTACCATGTCCGCATCGAGAAGATCAGCGATGTCGATCCGCGCCGCAATATGGTCGTCCGGGTGGTGGACAAAGCCCTGCTTACCCGGACCGGCGGCATTGTGCAGGGGATGAGCGGCAGTCCCATTTTGCAGAATGGGCGGCTGGTCGGCGCAGTGACCCATGTTCTCGTCAACGACCCGACACGAGGCTACGGGATTTTTGCGCAGACCATGTTGGAGCAGGCTGAACAGGTTGCATCGGCGGAAAAATGAGCAGATTTGGTAAATCGAAACAGGAAGATTCGACTGAAGATTCCATAATATGGCAAAAATAACAGTTGAAATCCATGGGAATTTATGGTAAAATCAGAAACGTAAGGAAAACCGCACACATTGGAGGAATGAACGATGGACAAGATCAAATTTTTGATGTCGGATACTGGCGCAGAGATCACGGCAGCCTGTCGTGAAGCTTTGGAGCAGAAGGGCGTAGAGGTGACCGTGGTGGAAAAAGACGGCCTGAAGGTCCTGCAGAAAATGCTTGCAGTGCGGCCCCAGGTGGTGTTGCTGGATGCCTTTATGCCCGGGCTGGATGCGCTGGCCGTGAAACAGAAGTACAATGCAGCCGGTGAGCGTCACACCTCTTTCTTTGTGACGGGGGCGTTCCAGAGCGAGGAAATGGTGCAGGAGCTGTTGGACGAGGGCTTTGCTTACTATTTCGTCAAGCCCTTTGACGAGACGGTTCTGGCAAACCGCGTGCTGAAGGTGGCTGCCGGGCAGGAAAAGCGCATCCTGCACACCAGCGTGGACAGCGATGAACTGACAGTCACTGAGATCCTGCACCAGATCGGTGTTCCCGCCCATATCAAGGGCTATCAGTTTCTGCGGGATGCCATCCTGCTCACCATGAACGAGCCGGAGTACATCAACGCTGTGACCAAACGCCTCTACCCGGAAATCGCCAAGAAAAACGGTACCACTGCCAGCCGCGTGGAGCGCGCCATCCGCCATGCCATTGAGGTGGCGTGGGACCGGGGCGATGTGGATACCCTCAACAGCTACTTCGGCTATACCATCCACAACCTGCGGGGCAAGCCCACCAACAGCGAATTCATCGCGATGATCGCTGACAAAATGCGGCTGGATAAACGGCAGAGGGCAGTGTGATGGATGCACATGCCGACGTGATATTTTGCGCGCAAAGCTGGTAATTCTGGGAGGCTGAAAAATGTTTGTCGCTATGGAATTATAGAATTATGGATTCCGTAGTGATAAACAGAAACCTTCCATAGCGATAAACCTTCTGGATTCATTGAGCGGCAGCGGATGATCCAGGAGGTTGTTTTTATGTTGGAACGTGATGTGGAACTGTTCATAGAGCACTGTGAATTGAAGGGGTTGAGCAAAAAGACGATTGGAAGCTACGAACAGACGATGCGATTATTTATTAGATTTTCCAACGAACAGGGAATTGTGCAGACGGAGAAGGTGACGCACATGATGGTACAGAACTATATTAGCGTCAATTAATGTGGTTGAACGAGGGTTGATAAAATGACTGCTCTATGATAAAATAAACAATAGAAACAGGATGTGAGGGAAGTTGCGGGAAACCGAAGCACAGAAGCGTGAACGGCATCATCAGGAAGACCTTCAGCGATTGAGAGGGTTCCGGCCTATCGACGATACGTTTATGCGCGGGATGTTCAAGGATAATATTCCATTGGCAGAACTGGTGCTCCGCATCATTGTGGGTAAACCTGATCTGACACTGACCAAATGTGAAACGCAGGCCGACCTGAAGCGCGTGACTGGAGCACGGTCAATTTGTCTGGATGCATATGCCGCCGACAGCACGGGCAAGAAATATGATATCGAGATTCAGCGCTCTGACAATGGAGCTGACCCGCACCGGGCAAGATATCATTCCAGCGTGATGGATGTGGAAAATTTGGACAAGGATCAGGATTACCGAGAACTGCCGGATTCCTATGTCGTTTTCATTACGGAAAAAGATTACTATAAGGCCGGAAAACCTGTATATGTCGTTCAGAACATGAACCTGACATTAGGAGAGCCATTTGAAGACGGAACTCATATTCTGTATGTGAATGGCGAGTACCGTGGCGATTCGGACATCGGAAGACTGATGCACGATTTCAATTGTACCAGTACAGAGGATATGAACTTTGACCTGATGGCAGAACGAACGCGCTACTTGAAAGAAAACCCGAAAGGAGTGGGCAGTATGTGCAAGGCTATGGAAGAATTGAGAGTTGAAAGCTATGCCGAGGGAAAAGCTGAAGGCGTAGAAATCGGTAAAATGGAACAGGCAAAAAAGACTGCCTTGAAACTCAGTCGGAAGGGAAATTCCGTAGAAGAAATCGCAGACCTTCTTGGCTATGATGTTGATACTGTAAGCAGTTGGATCGCCCCGAAAGCATGTTGAGCGAAATGTGCAAGGCTATGGAAGAGCTGAGAGTAGAAAGCCGAAAAGAAATGGCAGTTGAGATGGCACAGAGCCTTTATGAACAGGGTGTATCGATTGAGCAAATTGCAAAAGCAAACAAGGTCGATGTGGACACTGTAAAAGGATGGCTCACACCGAAGGCTGGGTAACAGCAGAACAATAAGACACCAGCGTATCGTGTTACGAAAACATGGTACGCTGGCGTTTTTGCTTGAAGAAATTGCTATGTTCTCTTAGTGCTGGTAAAATAGGGACGGATGTACGAATGAGAATGAGTGAAGGAGCGTGATGGAAAGTGGATATAGGATGAGATTTTCAATCTTCCGGATGGGTTCACGATCCGAACGGAAGTGCGATGATGAATCTGTGCTTTCGATGTTGACGATTTTGTTGTACAAAATTGAGGAATTTATCCTAATAGCATTTCTTCTGTTGTGATATAATTGTATCGATCAAAAGGAGGAATGCGAGATGATCCATCTGCTGTTAGCGGTGATCTATGTTTCTTTTATCAGTCTGGGCCTGCCGGATTCTCTGCTGGGGGCAGCGTGGCCTTCGATCTATCAGGGATTTGGGGTTCCGGTCTCCTATTCCGGTGTGATCTTCTGCATTATATCGGTGGGAACGGTGCTCTCCAGCCTGCAAAGTGACCGGATGACCCGTCGGTTTGGAGCAGGCGGTGTTACGGCCATCAGCGTTGCCATGACCGCCGCAGCACTGTTCGGGTTCTCTGTCAGCAGCTCATTCTGGGCCATGTGCCTGTGGGCAATTCCTTATGGACTTGGGGCTGGAAGCGTGGATGCGGCACTCAACAACTATGTGGCGCTCCATTTTGCCAGCCGCCACATGAGCTGGCTCCATTGTATGTGGGGGATTGGAGCCTCGGTCGGGCCCTACATCATGGGCGCGGCGCTTTCTTCCCGTGCCGGGTGGCAGACGGGGTATCGGGTCATCAGTGTGATGCAGATGGTGCTGACAATCATTATTCTGCTGAGCCTCCCGCTCTGGAAAACGAAATCGGGTGCGAATGCCGAAGAGATGAAAACGGTCCCGGCAGAAGAGCTGACCCTGAAACAGATTTTCCGGATCTCCGGCGTAAAAGAGGTCCTGGTTACATTTTTCTGCTATTGTTCTCTGGAGCAGACCACCAGTCTGTGGGCCAGCAGTTATCTGGTGCTGAACAGGGGAATCGCGCCGGAGACCGCCGCCGGCTTTGCCAGTCTTTTCTTTGTCGGCATCACCGTGGGGCGGGCGTTGTGCGGCTTCCTAACCTTAAAATTCGATGATACCCAGATGGTTCGTATGGGGCAGGGGATCATCGCGATTGGGATAGCGGCGTTTCTTCTGCCGCTTGGGGAAGCGGTGACACTGGCAGGGCTGCTGCTGGTTGGTCTTGGCTGTGCTCCGATCTATCCCAGTATCATTCATGCAACGCCGGGCCGCTTCGGTGCGGACAGGTCACAGGCGATCATTGGGGTTCAGATGGCCAGTGCCTATATTGGCAACTGCCTGATGCCGCCGTTGTTCGGCGTAATCGCAAACCACACTACGATCGCGATTTTTCCGTATTATCTGCTGGTGATCCTGATTTTGATGGGATATATGCACGAAGCGCTGCAAAAGAAAACGAAAGCGGCGCAATAAAATACCGCTGCTCTTGCATTTTGGAAAATGCACAAGAGCAGCGGTATTTTTGTACGCATATCATCCCGCGCCTGCACCGGAACAGCCGGCAGCAATGCACACGGTGATGGTTCCGGGTGTGGCACTTGGGTGAAGAACCCCCTTGCTCAGGCAGTCTGGATTACTGGGGCTCTCTTGCCTGTATGCGGCGGCAGGCATCCTCCTTCACAAGCTCGATGATCACCGCCGTCAGGGGGATAAAGAAGATGATACCGATGATGCCAAAGAGCTTTCCACCGATCATAGCGGCAACAAGGGTGTACAGCGGAGAAAGCCCCACGGACTTTCCCACCACCCGGGGGTAGATGAACTGGTTTTCAATAAACTGTACGGCAAGGTAAACAATGAGGCAGCGGACGGCCAGAACGGGATCTACCAACAGCACAAGGAACACGCTGACTACGCAGGAGATCAGCGCTCCAACGTAGGGGATGATGGCGCAAATAGCAGTCAGCATTCCCACCAGGCTGCCGTAAGGGATCTTGAAAACGGAAAACGCAAGGGCCATGAGAATGCCAAGGATCACGGCCTCGCTGCATTGTCCTGTCAGAAAGTTTGCAAAGGATTGCCGGAACAGTCGGCAGAACTTCAGCAGCCAGGCAGAGTGGCTGGGTTTCAGGTAGGCACAGACCAGTGTGCGGGCGTGGTGGCAGAGACTCTCCGAGCCGACGGACATATAAACAGAGATGATCAGAGCAAAGGATGCGGTCACCACGATATTTACCGTGGCAGATACGGCACCTACCGCATTGACCAGCACAGTGTCGATGCTGTCGGTGACCCTGTGGAGCAGTTGCTCCCAGTCGATTCCCTCCAGCCAGCTCATCAACCACCCCATGTCAGCATCCTGTGCACTGAGATAGGCGGTCCAGCGGGGGATATTTGCTTCGATCTGCACATAGAGGCTGTGAAAAGACTGCACCAGCTCCGGGATCAGCAATGTCAGCGCCAGCACCAACACCAGCACAACACCCAGCAGGGTGATGAAGAAGCTCAGGAGATGGAGTACTTTATCCGAGGGCTGTTTTTTGGCCTTGCAGAACAGGCGTTTCAGCCGTTTTTCCAGCCCGGTCATAGGCACATTGATAAATAGTGCCAGAATGCCGCCAGCCAGAATAGGCAGTACCAGGTCTACCAACTGTGCAGCAAATGCCAGAACGGAAGAAAGCCGCAGCAGCGCCACAAAAAGCGTGACTCCTACAACAGTTATGAGCAGATATTGTTTTGTTTTTGGTTCCATGAAAAAATCCTTTCCCGGAGCTGATGACTGAAATATGCAGAGAGAATGTCTGCGAACTCTTTTTTGTATTGTAATCAGAAGCAGCTGGCTTGTCAAGAAGTCGGGAACTGCGGGGTTTTCTTTTTGAGCTGGGCGTGATATAATATGTAGGTCGCAATTCCGTGAAAAAACTCAAAATAAACGGGAATGCGTGGAAAAACAAAGGAATATAACAGAGAGTATCTTTACTGCTTACATAAGGTTGAACGAAAATCAGCTTGAGATAAAACTCCATAGTACAGTCTGTATAAAAATGACACGAAAAAAGCTGAAATTTCCTCTTGCTTTTTCTGAGATCTGTGATATAATATTAAGGCAATCGTTTCCAAGGCCGCTCGCGGGGGTAGCCGATATTGAAGGTTGTGATGGGCACATACATTTATAATATGGCCCCAATAAGTCAGAACCAGAAATGAGGTGAAAAGAATGAAACAGGGTATCCATCCGAACTACGTTGACT
>ENA-UPWO01000352-UPWO01000352.1-human-gut-metagenome-genome-assembly--contig:-NODE-352-length-29954-cov-13.688456_pt1 | contig 29954 bp, 26 predicted proteins | sample MGYA00250056_ERZ773388 | MGnify/ENA primary metagenome ERZ773388 (study PRJEB29103, sample SAMN06112004) | human gut metagenome | biome: human gut; feature: ankylosing spondylitis patient; material...
TGCTTGGCGAAGATGTGAAGGTGGAGCATACCACTTCGGATGGAAGAATAGACCTTGTGCTCAAGACGGACAAGAGTATCTTTATCTTTGAGTTGAAATATGAGAAGTCTGCTGATACCGCTATGGCGCAAATCAGCGGCAAGGACTATGCCAAGGCTTTTGCCGATGATGAGCGGAAGGTTGTGAAAGTGGGTGTCAACTTCTCTGAAGACCAGCGAAGCATAGAGGATTGGGCGATAGAATAAATGACATCTTGAGGTAGATAAAACGCAGAATCCTGCCGGCATTACAGCCAACAGGATTTTTTTTGCTACAGCTCTTAACTTAAATTCTGGTGGCAGCCTGTTCTTCTCTCCATTCGGCAGGCGTGCAACCCTCCTTGGTCTTGAATACCCGATACAGATAGGTTCGGGCAGAGAAGCCACACTCGGCTGAAATGATATCATTGCTATAATCAGGATAATCCAACATCATCTTCTTTGCCGCATTGAAACGGATCTCGCTGAGCCATATTCTGAATGTAGACTGCATATACTGGTCGAAGAATATAGACAATTCCTCCTTGGAGATACTCAGTGTACGGGAGAGGGTCAGCATATTCACAGCACAGTCCTTATATCCCAAATCAGCACACCATTCGTCAAGACGCTGCCGGATAAAGTCGATGCGCTCCTCTGACAGCTGCTGTAAAGTTTCTGTACCTGTCCTGCAGCTTTTGTCTTTGTTCAAACTTGCCCCCCCCAGATGGTTTCTGGTGTCCTATTCTCACCGACGCGCTGATTTCCTCTTCTTTGTCCAACAGTTCTTCGGTTGGGGTATAACTGTTGCCGAGAGCGATAAACGTAAGGTTGAAGAACAGCAGGGCAAACAATACGACGGGACCTACTATATATAATAAAGTAGTGGAAAAGATGGCAACCGGCATTGCGAGAACTGCGAGCCAGAGAATAATGACACTGGTTCGGGAATATCTTACGTAAGGCAACATATCCGTTGCTACCATAGTCTCCAACAACTTCTTGCGCCTGATCATCTCGCGGATAATCATGAATATGCAATAGATGACACTGAGGCAGAACAAAGCCAGCATCAGATAGAGTCCTTCTCTGATATACAGGCTATGATGAAGACTGATTCCCACGCAAAAGACAAGGAGAATGGCTGCATAAATACCACAGCACATCTGAATCATCTTCTTGTGGTTGGCACGGGTGGTTTCTATGTTGTAGATTCCCATGGAGATAAGCGAGAAACAAGGGGTATAGATGAGGATGTTGACGACCGCCCCTAAATTATCGTGCATGGCACGGAATCCGAAAACCATCTGCACCGCATATTGCATCGCCAATCCTATCATGGCGGCAACGATCATCCATCGTGAACGCTCATACCGATTGTTCTCCCATCTCACTTGCAGATGAGAGACTGCCACGATGAAGGCATTGACGAGCATGAATATGAGACATGCAAACTGTAATAGATATAATGAGTCCATACGCTTCTTATCCTTACAAAATAAGTAATTATGCTTGCAAAGGTAAAATAATTATTTCAGAAAAAGGCACAATAAGGTCAAAATATTAATGAAAATACAAGAATGCCGGGTGCCTATTTATAGGGTTTCAAATAACCAAGAGAAGAAAAGCTTATATAGAGACAAAAAAAAATCCCTGCAGCCCAAAATTGGAACCACAGGGAAACACCCCTTAGTGGGCGTTGACGGATTCGAACCGCCGACCCTCTGCTTGTAAGGCAGATGCTCTAAACCAGCTGAGCTAAACGCCCTTACTTCTTGTAAGCGGTTGCAAAGGTACGAACATTTTTTGTTTCCACCAAATTTTAGGGCAACTTTTTTCATTTTTATTTCAAAAAAGGCGTTTCAGACCTTCGTTACTCCATCAAAGCATCATGAAACAGCAGAAGGAACTGTTTATCATAAGGAAAAACACAATAGGCTTCGATGAACAACGAAATAGGCTTCGATGAACAACGAAAGCAATTGCGATGCCCATCGAAGCCTATTGCGTTTTTTAACGGAATCAAAAATGCAGAAATAGGACAGGTGGATTTCGCAAAAAATAAGAAAGGGTGCTTCCACGAAAGAGGCACCCTTATATTCTCTACTATGCGAGCTATGACAGCTCAACAATAGATATTACTCGATAACCTGTACGGTAGCACGACGGTTGAATGAGATAGGAGACATATCGTCAACACCACCATTACCCTTAGTTGTAATGTTAGCTCTCTTGACACCCATCTTAACCAACTCACCGGCAACAGTCTCTGCACGACCCTCAGACAACTTCTGGTTGATCTGCTCATTACCAGTAGCCTTGTCAGCATAACCGCAAACGAGCAAGTTAGAGTTGTTGGCAATAGCATACTTAGCCAAAGCATGTACGTTTACGAGGTCGTACTGTGAAGCTACGTTTGTCTTGTTGATATCGAAGAATACAGATACTGGAGTTGTAACGAATTCCTTAACAGTCTTAGGAGTTACAGTCTCAACTGGCTTCTGGTTAGCCAAGAGATCCTTCAGACGGTCGTTCTCTGCATTAGCATCATTCAACTTAGCATTGAGAGCATCGAGCTCTGACTGATGAAGAGCGTTGATTGCGTCAACATCTGGAGTCTTGTCCCAAGTAGACTTGCCAAGCTTGAAAGTCAAACCGATTTCAGCATAGAGGTTGTTGTCGTGAGAATCCCAACCGCGCTCACCGCCGCTGTAACCACCATCGATATCAGACTCGAAACGGTTCCAGCCTGCCTCAAGATAAACGTTCACCTTCTTAGCTACCTTCCATGTAGACTGAAGACCAACGCAGAGGTCCATTGAATAAAGGTTGTGAGTCATAGTGCGACCGAAGCCACCACCAGCGAAAGGAATCACATTCCATACACGGTTCTCGTTATAGCCCAAAAGCAAGTTGCTGAGGTTGAACATTACCTGCTCGTTAACAACCCAATATCTGTTGAAGCTACCCTTAGTCTCTGTCTCAGGATCCCAAACGCGCTTGCCCCAGAAACCCTGAACCTTTGTACGCAAACCGAGGCCAGGAGTAAACCACTTACCTACAGCTACAGAAGCGCCTGCATTAGAACGGAACTTCTTGAAAGGACTTGTTGCAAAATTCTGACCATGTTCCTCACCTGAATACCACGCATTCCAGTCGGCACCTGCCTCGATAAACCAATTGCTCCAGAATGAGTTTGTAGCAACACTATACTGCTGAGTAGGTGTTGCATCCTGAGCGAAACCGCTCATTGAAAGACCAGCAAATGCCAGTACAGCTAAAAACTTTTTCATAACAATTAAATTTTAACTTCCTTATATATAATATATATTTAAATTTACTACTCTTTTACTGTATCACAATCTACTTTATGGAATACGAGGGCAAAGTTAATAATATTTTTTTAAATCTTCCTTTTTTTTTGAAAAAAAATAGCTTTTTCTCAAAAAAAAACAAAATTTGCTAACTTTTTCGCACTTTTATCCCAAGAGTTGCTCGATTTCCCGCTGTTGCAGAATGCACAACACATTTTTGCCATCGGGCGTGTAATTGACATTGCTACAGCCAAACAAGTTATTGACCAAGCCCTCCATCTCGTCGTTGCCAAGAACCTGACCTACAGGAATTGCCGCAGCACGGGCCATGGATAATGCCAGCGACTTGTTGATCTCGTCTATCGCCGATGCCCCACTCTCCTTGGCTGCTTCCACCATGTCGCGAATCAACGATACTGGGTTCAGCCCATCAAGTCCGGCAGGTACGGCATTGACAGCATAACTGCCCCTGCCCAAGTCTTCCAACTCAAAGCCGAAAGCCTTTACCTGGGGTAGCAATTTATTCAATATCACATCGTCAGAAGCGGGGAACTGCACCACTTCCGGGAACAGAACCTTCTGAGAATGGTTCTCGTGAGCAGCCAACTGGGCAAGATACTGCTCATAGAGTACACGAACGTGAGCACGATGCTGGTCGATAATCATCAAGCCCGACTTCACCGCCGTCATAATATACTTACCCTTATACTGATAATGGGTAGGCGACTTCTCGGCAATGATGTTTGTCTGGCCGTTCTCCTCCGTCTGTAAAGACTCAAACAAATCGGGCTCCTCGTCTTGCGGAGCATCTGACAATCCCTCATAGAGATCTTCCCAACGCTGGTCAACAGGTGCTGACGTACGAGATCCTGAGCCGCCATGCGCCTTGAAGGGATTATAGTTGGGATCGACACTTATCTTAGGGGCAGTAGCCTTAGGAAACATTTCAGGATTATACACAGGAATATCGGGCTTGTCCTCTGTATCAAAGTCAATGGTTGGCACATCATTATACATTCCTAAAGACTCCTTGACTGCAGCAGAGAGAATCTGCCAGATGGCCTGTTCGTTCTCAAACTTGATCTCGGTTTTCGTGGGATGTATGTTCACATCAATGTCACCGGGAGCCACTGTGAAGTAAAGGAAATAAGGTACCTGTTCGCCCTGAGGAACCATTCGCTCGAAAGCCGTCATGACTGCCTTGTTGAAATAAGGGTGCTTCATGTAACGGTCGTTGACGAAGAAGAACTGATGGGCACCTTTCTTACGCGCAGACTCCGGTTTTCCCACAAAGCCTGTTATCTTACACATCGTAGTGTCTACATTGACAGGCAGCAGATCCTGATTCAGCCGCTTGCCAAAGACGTCGATGATACGCTGGCGAATGTTGGCGGCACGAAGATTCATCAGCTCGGTTCCATTGCTCTGCAGGGTAAAAGTGATTTGCGGATTAACCAAGACGATGCGCTCGAAGGCTGTAAGAATGTTGTTCAACTCGGTAGAGTTTGACTTCAGGAACTTGCGGCGGGCAGGAACATTATAGAATAAGTTGTTAATGCTGAAGCTGCTGCCCTGAGGACAAGAACAAGGCTCCTGTGACTCTATCTTAGATCCTGAGATGACAAGCTGCGTACCTACCTCCTCTGTGGCAAGACGCGACTTGAGGGTAACCTGAGCCACTGCAGCTATAGAGGCCAAAGCCTCACCACGGAAACCCATGGTATGAAGATCGAAGAGGTCGTCGGCCTGGCGGATCTTGGAGGTGGCATGACGCTCAAACGACAGACGGGCATCGGTTTCCGACATTCCCTTTCCATCATCTATCACCAGTATACTTGTACGCCCGGCATCGACTACAGCCACATCAATACGTGTGGCACCTGCATCAACCGAATTCTCCACCAACTCCTTGATGACAGAGGCAGGACGCTGTATCACCTCTCCTGCAGCTATCTGGTTGGCTACCGAATCGGGTAAAAGCTGAATTATATCACTCATTCGTTTCTTTCTGTTTTAAAGTAAAACCATGAAGGCAAGAAGCAACAGCAACAGTACGACAAGCAGCAAAACATGCTGCCGGCGCACAGGACGACGCCCCGAATGGAAATCGAAGCCTTGACGGCGGGAATATCGGGGTGTGTACCTGAACTGACGTGGTTTGCGGGTAGGAAACAGCATCATATCAGTCTACCTTTTCGTCTTTCTTCTCTTCGACGGCTGCAGTTTTTGACAATACCTGCAGAGGTGCCTCATGGCGCTTGATGTTCTTAAGTTCCATGCCCTTAGCCTTGCCTCGCCAAACAAAGATGTCGTTCTTGTCCTTGGGACGAATATCATCGAACCAGGCAAAATTGGGCAGTTTGTACTTTGTCGGAGGAATCTGCGTCATAGGATACATGACACTCGTGAATTTATTGGTCCATATATGCTCCAGCTGGCGCTGGGGCGACATATACATACGCATCGTGTCTGTCTCCAGGAAGTTGAGTCCCATCAGCGAACTGTCCTTATCATCCACGGGATAATAAATGGTCTGCACATTGCCGATAGACTCTGCCATACGGATCTGTCCATTGAGGAAATGAGCCTTCATCTCCTTGGAAGTGATCTGGTTATAGTGAACGCTGTCGGGCAACATCTCTACCGACAAGGCCTGTCCTACGACATGAACCAAACGCAAGGTTGAGTCGCGCATATAGGCATGGATTACCTCGCCCAACAACTGGCGATTGCCATTCCATGCGATAGGGTCTTTATACATCGTCATGCAGGAATCCTGCGAGTTGTAGACCAAGGAGTCGCACACTGCCTGCACATCCTGACGGAAGGCACGCACCTTATGAAATGCATGTATTTTGCGATATACAGAATCTGTACCTATATGATAGGTATAGATCTTCATGGTGTCGGAATGAAGCCACATGGTGTCTTTCTGAGAGAAGTCGATGGCAACGGGATTCTTGGTGGCAAAGCCATAACCTGTCTTTTCGTTGTAACGCAAGTAGTTGCAGGTAAGAGAGTTCTTGTTCTTCTTGTCCACATACACCACATTGCCATAACCGCGACTGTAGCCATTCTTCACATAATACAGGCTGTCGCCCGTGATCGTCTTGTCCTTATCCGACAAGGTTGAGCGACCATACAACTGGGCACTCTTGGTTTTAGTGTCGTAATAACCATCCTTGGTATGGACGACACTGTTGCCGGAAATCACTTTGGAAGGACCTACCATGTGGGCCTTCGACTTGGGCACGTCATAATATAAGGTGTCGGTAGTCACCAAGTCCTTGCCACTACGGAGTTTCACGTTATACACAAACTTAGCCTCGCGTGTCTGGGTATGATACTCGCCCCAGTCGGAAACCAACTTGTCCTTACCGTCGATAAGCGTTCCTCCATCAAAGAAGTTGGCCATTTCATAAAGACGATCGTAATCCAAGCTGTCGGTACGCAACACCTGTCGGCGATGGCGCAGCACCACATTCTTACGGGCACGCATCATCTGCATCTGACCATCATACTCGGCACGCTCACATACCAAGGACAGTGTATCACCCTGACGGAAATGAACATGTCCGAAAGCCTTCACCGAATTGGAGCCTTCATAGAAATAAGCACTGTCGCAGGTGAGATGAGCACCCTGATGCGAGAATGACACCTTACCCTTTACGATCTGCGCATCGGGATGAGGGCCATACATATCATATCGCAACTCATCTGCATGAAGCAAGTAAACTCTGTCGCCCTGCGGGCGCTTCTTGGCACGCTTCTTAGGAGCCTGCATGGCCTGGACAAGACATAGTCCAAACAGGCATAGAATCAAGAAAAAGAAGATTCTATGCCCGTCGATATGTCGCTTTATGATGTTTTTTACTGTCATTACTTAACCCAACCTTGATATTCAAATTTGCAATCCTTATATCGGTCGTTCATTCGTACATAAGTACTCTTTATCTTGCTTACCACCCAGTCGTGCAAGGTCTTCTCACGCTCCTTGGCCAGAACTACATCCTGCATCACCTGGAAGTCTTCGGTAATGGTGGCACGATGCCCCTCTACCCTGCTCACCAGTTTCACCAGAGCACAGGTGGTCTTGCCACGGCTGTTGATCATCTGGAATGAGCGAGACACCTCACCCACCTTCATTGTATCTACCATACGGGCTATCTCGGTGGGCAATTCCTTCATCTGGAACTTGGATGTACGCACACCAGCCTGAGAGGTATTGGCCATCAAACCACGGTTGTTCTTGGTGTCCTTGTCGTCAGACAATACAGACACAGCCGACTCAAAAGTGAACTTTCCACTGCGGATATCGTCGCCGATAGAATCGAGACGCAATATCGCCTTATCGATGGACTCCTGTGGAACAACAGGCTTGCGAAGGATATGGCGAACCTTGATTTTGTCGCCACGCTTGTCTATCAACTGGATGATATGATAGCCGAATTCTGACTCTACAATCTTGGAAATCTTCTTGGGGTCGGTCAGATTGAAAGCCACATTGGCAAAAGCAGGGTCCAACATACCTCTACCGACATAGTCCATCTCGCCACCCATACGGGCAGAGCCGGGATCTTCAGAATACAGACGAGCCAATGTAGAGAAGGTTGTCTCGCCCTTGTTGACACGGTCGGTGTATTCGCGCAACTCGTCCTTGACACGATTGATTTCCTCCATAGGGATCTTTGGTTGCTGGGTAAGTATCTCCACCTCTACCTCTGTTGGCACAAAAGGAATACTGTCGGCAGGAAGATTGTTGAAATAACGACGAACCTGAGCTGGCGAAACCTTTATATCCTTCACCAGTTTCTCCTTCATCTTCTGAATCAACTGACGGTTCTTGAAGTCATCGTGCATCTGCTGACGCATCTGGGTGACACTCTGCTTGCGATACTCCTCTAACTTCTCGCGTGAGCCAATCATATTGATCCAATAATTGATCTGCTCGTCGATACCAGCCATCACCTCAGACTCAGATACCTCAATACTGTCGATGGCTGCCTGATGCAGGAAGAGTTTCTGTACAGCTATCTGCTCGGGGATGCTGCAATCAGGATCGCCTGCATACTTGATGCCTTCGGCCTCACCCTGCAATCGGGTTACCTCGACATCAGACTTCAGGATAGGCTCGTCGCCTACTACCCAGATCACCTCATCCACAACACTACCCTCGTTCAGAACCGGCTCGTCCTTCACCTGGTTAGTATCGCCTGAAACCGAATCGCCCATGACATACGCCTTAGCAAGGCGAGAAGCCCTGTTGGTATTTGCGCTCATGCCCATGATAAACATCAGAGCAACAAAAGCCAAAGCGATCTTATTCTCTATTTTCATGTATCTTTGTTTTTCGTTTGATTAATGCTTGTTGACTGTCGCCAATACATCCTTGTTGACTACTACGGGATATTTCTTTCTCAGGGCTGTCACCCATTCTTTCTCCAACATATCCTGATAGTCGGCTATCACCTGTGACTTGACATCGGTATAATCCTCAGGAGCTTTCTTCAGCACTTTGCCGAAGGTGGCATCAATGGGGTAATCCTTCAAAGCCTTGACAGTGGTATCTTTCTTGAAGACCATCTTGTCGACGACAGCATTGTCGCCTTTCTTGAAAATACCCTTCTCCACACGGATACGAATCACAGAATCCTTGTTGAATGTATTGCGCAGAATATCTGCCCACTCAGAGAAAGCCTTTCCCTTGATGCTCTTCTTGACAGCCTCAACGTCTGCCGCATCCTTTACATGATAAGCTATTCCCTTGAATCGGGGCTCATTCCATTTGAATCGTTTTTTGTTCTTGGCAAAGTAGGCTGCCTGACCCTTCTCGTCCTTGGAAGCCTTGTCCCATACCAGACGATTGCTGATTTCATAGAGCAGCAAGCCGTCATGATACTCGCGAATCAGGTTCTTCAAATCGCTGTCCTTGGCAGACAGTTCTTCTGCCTTCTTGTCGAGAATGTTCTCGGCTGTTGTACCGGCGGGCATACTCTTGGCAAGAGAGTCCAACTTGTCGTTGATAATTTTTTCCCTTATCCCTCTTGCGTCAATAAAACGGATGATATCCGTCCTAAGCGAGTCATAGGGGAAGAAATTTTGTGTTCCCTCCTTTTTAATAATATGGTAACCAAACTCTGAAAGAACAGGCTTGCTGATCTCACCCACTTTGAGCGAATAAGCTGCATCCTCAAAAGCCTTCACAGTCTGACCTTTACTGATCCAGGGCAGTTCGCCACCCTTGACAGCCGTACTCTTGTCGTCAGAGAATTTCTTTGCCAAATCAGCAAAGTTGCCTCCCTTCTTCAAAACCGTATAAATAGAGTCAGCACGGCTCTTCAACTTGGTATTCTCGGCAGGAGTCGCTTTCTGACCAAGCATCAGCAGAATATGAGAAACCTTTACCATTCCTCCATTTCCATCAATGCGCTGACGTGTGTCCTCATAGATACGATGCGCTTCGTTCTCGACATCCTGTTCGGTAATCATAGATGGACGAATCTGCTGGTCACGATAAGTGGCGAACTCTTTCTTGAAAGAGCTCAAGGTGTCGAGGCGGGCATCCAGGGCTGCCTGTACCTTCAGTTTATAGTTGACAAACAAATCCACATACTCGCCGACTGTCTTCTTGTCGATGACTCCTTCTGAATTGTTCTTATTGTAAGAATACTCGAATTCTGAACGGGTGACAGGTGCTCCATTAATGGTCATAATCACAGGATCAACCTGAGCAAAAGCTATGCTCCCCGAAAGGAGCATAGCTGCTAAAAGCGCATTTATTTTCATTTCTTTCAATTCATTATTATTCAGGACGGCTGTAGTTTGGAGCCTCACTGGTAATGGTAATGTCGTGTGGATGACTCTCCAGAACACCGGCATTGGTAATGCGGGTAAACTTAGCATTGTGCAAGTTCTGAATTGTCGCAGCGCCACAATAGCCCATACCAGAACGCAAACCACCAATCAACTGATAGATAACCTCCTGTACAGTTCCCTTGTAAGGTACACGACCAGCGATACCTTCCGGTACGAGTTTCTTCACATCCTTGGTGTCGCTCTGGAAGTAACGGTCCTTAGAACCATTCTTCTGCTCCATAGCCTCCAAAGAACCCATACCACGATAGCTCTTGAACTTACGGCCATTGAAGATGATGGTATCACCAGGGCTCTCCTCAGTACCGGCAACCAGCGAACCAATCATGACGCAACTGCCACCGGCAGCCAAAGCCTTAACGATATCGCCAGAATAGCGCAAACCACCATCGGCAATCAATGGAACGCCAGTACCCTTCAAGGCGGAGTAAACATCATAGACAGCGCTCAACTGTGGAACACCCACACCGGCAACCACACGAGTTGTACAGATAGAACCAGGACCGATACCTACCTTTACGCCATCAGCGCCATTGTCTACCAAGTATTTAGCAGCCTCACCTGTTGCCACATTACCGACAACAACATCTACCTGAGGGAAGGCGGCCTTTACTGCATGCAACTTCTCAACAACGCCCTTGGAATGTCCGTGAGCAGTATCAATAACGATAGCATCGGCACCAGCCTCAACCAAAGCCTTGGCTCTGTCGAGAGTATCGACAGTAACACCAACTCCAGCCGCAACACGCAGACGACCTTTCTCGTCCTTGCATGCCATTGGCTTGTCCTTAGCCTTTGTGATATCCTTATAAGTAATCAAACCTACAAGATGGTTTGCATTATCCACAACAGGAAGTTTCTCGATCTTGTTCTCCTGAAGAATCTGAGCAGCTGCTGCCAAGTCGGTCTGCTGATGGGTAGTAACAAGATTCTCAGAAGTCATCACCTCATCTATCTTCTTGTCGAGATGACGCTCGAAACGCAAGTCACGATTTGTTACAATACCAACCAGATGGTTTTCGTCATCAACAACAGGAATACCACCAATATGATAGTCATGCATCATATCAAGAGCATCCTGCACTGTGCTTCCGCGACGAATAGTGACTGGATCGTAAATCATTCCATTCTCGGCACGCTTTACAATGGCCACCTGGCGTGCTTGCTCCTCAATAGACATGTTCTTGTGGATAACACCGATACCTCCCTCACGAGCTATGGCTATGGCCATAGACGCCTCGGTAACAGTATCCATAGCGGCTGTTACGAATGGAACGTTCAACTCGATATTACGAGAGAACTTGGTTTTCAACTCTACCTCTTTAGGCAGTACCTCTGAATAAGCAGGGATAAGAAGGACGTCGTCGTAAGTGAGGCCGTCCATTACAATTTTATCTGCAACAAATGATGACATATTGTAACCTTTAAAAATTTATTGCGTGCAAATTTAGCAATAATATTTCATATTTTGCCCTTTTTTCACGAATTTCACTCCTTATTAATGCTATTTAACGTGATTAGTGACGGTGAAAAATAAATTGGTATGATTTGAGCCTCATATTTTTGAGATATTTAAATCGTACCAAGTTATTATTAAACGTCACTTAGTTGGCCTGTTCGGACAAGAACTTAATTCTAACCAACCTGATTTCGTCTTCGGAATAGTCCTCACCCAATTCATTTTGCGCTGTATCCAAGTCGTCGGTATCGCTCTCCATGAAATAGTCATAAATGTCGTCAACATGCTCATCATCGATGACTTCTTCTATGAAATAATCTATGTTCAACTTGGTTCCGCTATAGACGATAGCCTCTATTTCATCCAAGAGATCATCGAAATCAAGTCCCTTTGCCTCAGCAAGGTCATCGAGTGCTATCTGTCGGTCGATACTCTGAATGATACTAACCTTCAGCATGGATTTCTTTGCCACGGTACGAACACGCAACTCTTCGGGACGCTCGATATCGTTCTCCTCACAATATTTCTTGATAAGGGCACAGAACTCCTTGCCATAGCGCTTTGCCTTGCCGGCACCTACACCCTGGATGTTCTGCAACTCCTGCAAATCAACAGGATACATGGTTGCCATCTGTTCCAAGGAGACATCCTGGAACACGACATAAGGCGGAAGTTTGTGCTTCTTAGACATATCAGAACGCAAGTCCTTGAGCATGGCAAACAACTCTGGATCGAGAGCCTCACTGCCTGCGCTGTGACTCTCCAGTCCATAATCATCCTTGAACACCTTGTCTTCCACTATCATGAATGACTCTGGGTTCTTGATAAAACGCTTGCCTGCTGCTGTCAGTTTCAGCAAGCCATAGTTCTCGACATCTTTTTTCAGATATCCAGCTATCAATGCCTGACGGATAACAGGATTCCACATCTTGCTGTCCATGTCCTCACCGGCACCAAAAGCCTCCAGCTCGTTGTGCTTGTGCGACACGATGTCATCGGTAGCCCTTCCCTTCACAAAATCTATAATATATTCCTGACGGAAGTTCTCTTTGACGGCTGCCACCGCTTTTAATATAACCACCAGCTCGTCCTTAGCCTCTATCTTTGTCGTAGGGTGCAGGCAGTTGTCACAGTTGTGGCAGTTTTCCTCCTGGTATTCTTCACCGAAATAATGGAGCAACATCTTGCGACGGCATACTGACGACTCGGCATAAGCTGCCGTTTCCTGCAGAAGCTGTCGACCGATATCCTGCTCTGCAACAGGCTTGTTCTCCATAAACTTTTCTAATTTCTTCAGGTCTTTACGAGCATAGAAAGCAATACAGATGCCCTCGCCACCATCACGACCGGCACGGCCAGTCTCCTGATAATAGCCTTCCAGACTCTTTGGAATGTCATAATGGATGACAAAGCGCACATCAGGCTTGTCGATACCCATACCAAAAGCTATCGTTGCCACTATGACATCTATTCGCTCCATCAGGAAATCATCTTGAGTCTGCGAACGGGTTGCCGAATCCAAGCCCGCATGATAAGGTGCCGCCTTGATTTCATTGGCCTTCAAGACTTCGGCCAACTCCTCCACCTTCTTTCGAGAAAGACAATAGATAATACCACTCTTGCCGGCATGCTGACGGATGAACATGATGATCTGCTTGTCTATCTCATTGGTCTTGGGACGTACCTCATAATACAGATTGGGGCGATTGAAAGAACTCTTGAACTCTTTGGCATCCATGATGCCTAAGCTTTTCTTGATATCTGTCCTAACCTTGTCCGTAGCTGTGGCGGTCAAGGCTATGACGGGTGCATTACCGATTTCGTTGATAATGGGGCGGATACGACGGTACTCCGGACGGAAATCATGTCCCCACTCTGAAATACAGTGAGCCTCATCAATGGCATAGAACGAAATCTTCACGTCTTTCAGAAAGTCCACATTGTCCTCCTTGGTCAACGACTCTGGTGCCACATACAGCAACTTGGTCTTGCCAGAGAGAATATCGCTCTTCACTTTCTCTATAGCCGACTTATTTAGAGAGGAGTTGAGATAGTGGGCCACACCATCCTCCTCGCTAAGACCATTGATAACATCCACCTGATTTTTCATCAGGGCAATCAATGGAGAAACAACAATAGCTGTTCCCTCCATGATTAAGGACGGCAACTGATAGCACAAGCTTTTTCCTCCACCTGTAGGCATCAACACAAATGTATCATTACCACTCATCAGATTTTTAATAATCGATTCCTGGTCGCCTTTAAAAGAGTCAAAGCCGAAATAGTGTTTCAACTGTTCCGTAAGATTCATCTGTTCCGTCATATCCACCTATTTAATATATATAATGTATACTTGTATCGGTAAAAGTCATTGAGCAAGCATGGTAACAAGCTCATCTTAAGCACTCTCCATCTGCTGCAGATTGGTTTTCTCCAACTGCTGCTTGGCATAGTCCAATGTCACAGTGAAAGTAGTAATCTTCTGGGATGGGACATCAAACATAGCATCCATCATGACCGCCTCTACGATAGAGCGCAGGCCTCGGGCACCAAGTTTGTACTCCACAGCCTTGTCTACCATATAGTCGAGAGCCTCCTGGTCGAAGTCCAATTTGATGCCATCCATCTCGAGCAACTTGACATACTGTTTGATGATAGAGTTCTTGGGCTCAACCAATATCTTGCGCAAGGCTTCCCTATCCAAAGGATTCAGATAGGTAAGTACAGGCAGACGACCGATGATCTCGGGAATCAGTCCGAAAGATTTCAGGTCCTGAGGAAGGATATATTTCATCAGGTCGGTCTTGTCTATCTTGCTGACATTCTGCACAGAATTGAAACCTACCACATGCGTATTGAGGCGCTGCGCTATCTTTCGCTCTATTCCGTCGAATGCACCACCGCAGATAAAGAGAATATTCTTGGTATCGACGTGAATATAATCCTGGTCAGGATGCTTACGGCCTCCCTTTGGCGGTACATTTACCATCGTGCCTTCCAGCAACTTGAGCAAGCCCTGCTGTACTCCCTCACCGCTCACATCGCGGGTGATAGAAGGATTGTCGCTCTTGCGGGCTATCTTGTCTATCTCGTCAATAAACACGATACCTTTTTCTGCAGCTGCCACATCATAGTCGGCCACCTGGAGCAGACGGCTCAGAATACTTTCCACATCTTCGCCCACATAACCAGCCTCGGTAAATACCGTAGCATCAACAATAGTGAAAGGCACATCCAACAGTTTGGCGATTGTACGGGCCAGAAGTGTCTTTCCCGTTCCGGTGCTGCCCACCATGATGATGTTGCTCTTCTCTATTTCCACACCTCCGTCGTCCACAGTCTGCTGCAAACGCTTATAGTGATTGTACACCGCCACGGCAAGGGAGCGCTTGGCGCCATCCTGTCCGATGATATACTGATCCAGATATTGCTTGATCTCTACAGGCTTAGGCACCTGCTTCAATGCGAACTTATCATTCTTCTTATCGTTTAAAACGCCTGAAGACAACACGATATCGTATGCCTGCTTGGCACAATTCTCGCAGATATAGCCCTTGATGCCTGTTATCAGCAACTTCACTTCGCTCTCACTTCTTCCGCAAAAGCTACATACATTCTTTGGCATTATTCTTCTACTCCTTTTTTACGGGTCAACACTGCATCTATCATACCATACTCCTTGGCCTCTTCTGCCGTCATCCAATAGTTACGGTCACTGTCTGCCCACACCTTCTCGTATGGAGTGTGCGAATGATTAGATATAATGGTATAAAGTTCTTTCTTGAATTTCTGAATCTCCTTGGCCTCGATCTCAATATCAGAAGCCTGACCCTGTACGCCACCCAGTGGCTGATGAATCATCACACGACTATGAGGCAAAGCTGAGCGCTTGCCTTCCTGACCAGCCACCAAAAGAACGGCACCCATAGACGCTGCCATACCAGTACAGATGGTAGACACATCGCTGGAGATAAACTGCATGGTGTCGTATATGCCAAGACCTGCCGTAACACTTCCGCCAGGGCTGTTGATATAAATAGAAATATCCTTGCCACTGTCTACAGAGTCAAGATAAAGCAGCTGAGCCTGCAGGGTGTTGGCTGTATAGTCATCAATCTCGGTGCCCAAGAAGATCACACGGTCCATCATCAATCTTGAGAAAACATCCATCTGAGTCACATTCAGCTGACGTTCCTCCAAGATGTAAGGATTCATATAACGAGCCTGTGCCTTCACTACATCGTCAAGCACCATTCCGCTCATACCTAAATGCTGCGTAGCATACTTTCTAAAATCGTTCATATTATCATTTTTTTCTATTCAAAATAAGACAAAAAGAGAGGTTATCGACCTCTATTTCTCGTTCCGTGGAACAAAGATAATAAAAAAAGTCGATAACCTCGTATTTATTTGAAGTTTTTTTTCAAAAAAAATATTAGCCCTGCATCATCTTATTGAAATCCTCTACAGAAATCTCCTTTTCGTTGAGCTTAACAACGCCCTTAAGAGCGGCTGCCAACTTACGGTCTACTGCACGGTCAACAAGCGCCTCGGTGCTGTCACCCTTCTTGAGAATTTCGTTAGCATAGTTCTCAATATACTCCTCAGGAATATTGGTCATACCATACTGAGCGAACTGTGCGCGAGCAGCCTCCTTGGCTGTCTCCTTGATATCAGCATCCTCGATCTTGATATTCTGAGCGCTGACGAGCTGCTCCTTGATGAGGTGCCAAGTCAACTCCTTGATGCTCATCTCGTAGTTCTTCTCTACGAAGTCCTCACCCTTGTCCTTGTTGTTGGCCAACATGATGCGCTTCAACAAAGCGTCTGGGTACTCCAACTTGCCAACCTTCTTCTCGCAGTGAGCACGAACATCAAGAAGGAACTTGAAGTCAGAATCGTTAACGAGCTGTTCGTTCAGACCCTCTGCAATCTTAGCACGGAAAGCTGCCTCGTCCTTCACGTCAGTATCCTCACCGAATACCTGCTTGAAGAGCTCCTCGTTTACCTCGTGCTTCTTGAAGCGCTGAATCTCGGTAATCTGATAGCTGAACTCAGACTCCATGTCCTTCACTGCATCACGCTCTATCTTCAAGAGCTGAGAAACCTCAGTATCATTGTCTGGATAAGCCTTGCGTGGATTGAAAGTGATAATGTCGCCCAACTTGGCACCATCAAACAACTTCTTCTGATCGTCTACCTTGATATAGCTTGGCATCAGGACAGCGCTCTCAACTGTAATACCGCCTTCCTTAGTGTTGCCATTCTCGTCAAGCTCACGCAAATCACCCTTGAGCATATCATTGCCCTCGTAGTTCTCTGCCTTCTCATAGCTACCAGAACGAGATGCCAACATATCTACCTGCTGGTCGATAGTCTTGTCGTCAACAACGATTTTGTAGTAATCCACCTTGTCGCGACCAGTGAGAGACACCTTCATCTCAGGAGCCACTGCTATGTCAAACATAAAGGTGTAAGGACCGTCCTTCTCGATATCTACAGGAGCCTGCTTTTCAGAAGTAAGAGGCTCGCCAAGCATCTGGATCTTATTGTCCTGAACATACTTGTAGATCTGCTGGCCGATAATCTTGTTGACAGCTTCCATCTTAACTGAAGGACCAAACTGACGCTTGATCATTCCCATTGGAGCCTGACCAGGACGGAATCCAGGAACATTAGCTTTCTTACGATAGTCCTTCAATGTCTTCTCGACATCATTCTTGTAATCCTCTTCTTCGACAACGATAGTCAAAAGACCATTGATCTTGTCAGGATTTTCAAATGAAATTTTCATCTTGATGTTTTGTTTTTATATTATTAATTATTTTCTCTTTTATTCACATTGGCTTGCAAAATTACTCATATTTGTTGAATATACCTAATATATAAAAGAAAAATTTGTTTTTTTAACCATCTTACTTGCCTTCTTCGGCTCTTTTCTGCTCATCCGATAGCTGGAAATCTTTCTTTCTGAGCACAAATCCAGTAGTGAGGTATTTCTCTTTTACGATCTTGTTTTCTGCCAATTCCTCAGGTGAGCCCTGGAAAAGAATACGGCCTTCGAAGAGCAAATAGGCACGGTCGGTAATAGCCAACGTCTCATCTACATTATGGTCGGTGATAAGAATACCAATATTGCGGTATTTCAGGCGCCAGACAATATTCTGTATCTCTTCTACCTGGATAGGGTCGACACCGGCAAAAGGCTCATCGAGCATAATAAACTTTGGATCGTTGGCAAGACAACGGGCAATCTCCGTTCTACGGCGTTCACCTCCCGACAACTGGTCACCCAAGTTCTTGCGAACCTTCTGCAGATCGAAATCATTGATAAGGCTTTCCAGTTTCTCCATCTGGTACTCGCGTGGCTTGCCCGTCATCTCCAAGACCGACAAGATATTATCCTCCACACTCATCTTGCGAAAAACGCTGGCTTCCTGTGGCAAATAACCGATTCCGGCACGGGCACGCTTGTACACAGGATAACCAGTGATATCCTGATCGTCCAAATACACATGACCTGCATTGGGCACTACCAATCCTGTCGTCATATAGAAAGAGGTGGTCTTGCCCGCACCATTAGGACCGAGCAAACCCACAATCTCACCTTGCTTTACGTTGATGGTTACTCCATTGGCAACAGTTCGCTTACCATAGCGCTTTACCAAGCCCTCGGTTCGCAAAACCATGTGCTTGTCGGTATCCACCTGTGATGCAGTTTTTTGAATTTCATCCATAATATATACAATGTTTGAAAGGTGAGAGAATATATTCTCCACATTTTTGGTGCAAAAATACTAAAAAACGAGCAAATATCACTTATAAAATCAAAAACTATTCTGAATATTGCAGTTTTTTAGAGGAATTTGGTTACTTTTGCACCATAAAACGAAGAATTATTGACATGCTAATATCAAAATGGCTTACCACCTTCGGTAAATATCTCATTCTCATGGGCAGGTCGTTCTCACGTCCTGAACGCATGCGTATGTTTCTGAAGCAGTACGTGAAGGAGATGTCTCAACTGGGTGTCGACTCCATAGGAATCGTCCTGCTGATATCTTTCTTTATCGGTGCTGTCATCTGTATCCAGATGAAGCTCAATATCCAAAGTCCATGGATGCCACGATGGGTTTCGGGTTATACCACACGCGAGATCATGCTCCTGGAGTTCTCTTCCAGTATCATGTGTTTGATATTGGCAGGAAAGGTGGGCTCAAATATCGCATCAGAATTAGGCACGATGCGTGTTACCCAGCAAATTGACGCCCTCGACATCATGGGTGTCAATTCGGCTTGCTACTTGGTATTGCCAAAGATTTTAGGACTGGTTACCATCATGCCTTTCCTTGTCATCTTCAGCTCTGCGATGGGTATCATCGGTGCCTACGGAACAGCATTCATAGGACATATTCTTTCGCCTGACGACCTGACTTTGGGATTGCAGCATGCTTTCAACCAGTGGTTTGTATGGATGAGTATCGTGAAGAGCCTCTTCTTTGCATTTATCATCTCGAGTGTTTCCTCTTACTTCGGCTATATGGTGGAAGGAGGATCGGTCGAGGTAGGAAAAGCTTCGACTGATGCCGTAGTATGTTCCAGCGTACTGATTCTTTTCTCTGACGTTTTCCTCACACAAATACTTTCGTAAACTATGATAGAAGTTAAAGACTTGACAAAAACATTCGGCGACAAGACTGTGCTCGACAAAATAAATATGGTTTTTGAGACAGGAAAGACCAATCTTATCATCGGACAGAGTGGTTCAGGAAAGACTGTCTTGATGAAAAACCTCGTAGGTCTGCTGACCCCGACAAGCGGACAAGTCCTATACGACGGTCGAAACTTTGTGGAAATGTCGAAGAAGGAAAAGATTTCCATGCGACGCGAGATGGGCATGATATTCCAAAGTGCAGCCCTCTTCGACTCCTTGTCGGTACTCAAGAATGTAATGTTTCCACTCGACATGTTTTCATCTATGAACTATAGAGAACGTGTAAAGAGAGCTCAGGAATGTCTTGACAGAGTAAACCTGATTGAAGCACAGGAGAAGTTTCCTGGAGAAATATCAGGAGGTATGCAGAAACGTGTGGCCATAGCAAGAGCCATCGTGATGAACCCTAAATATCTGTTTTGCGATGAACCCAACTCAGGACTTGACCCCAAGACCTCTTTGGTAATTGATGAACTCCTGTCGGGAATCACGAAAGACTACAACATGACAACCATCATCAATACTCACGACATGAACTCTGTGATGGGTATTGGTGAAAATATATGTTTCATCTACAAAGGACAAAAAGAATGGCAAGGCAACAAAGACGAGGTTATGAGTTCTACCAACGAGAAGCTCAACGACCTGGTCTTCGCTTCCGATCTGTTCAGAAAAGTTAAGAAAGTTGAGATGGAAGAGGAAAAGACAGCCCAATAATGAGGCTTTCCATAATGCATTGCCGAAACATTTGCTATAAGCATATCAACGCTTATTTTAAACACAGACAGGCTTCAATGGTCAATGCAAGTATCCTTCATAAACAAACGCAAGTACTTTCATCATGCAATGAAAATACTTGCGTTTTTATAGCAGTCAATATATATATATATTTAGAACCGTATTCATCCGGAAGCCAGACAGAAACACCGTTCATTGAACTATCCATGAATACCGCTCTTCATCTATCTCATTTTCCATTTTTTCTCCACCTCTACCATAGGCACAACTATCTGCTCCTTGGTACTGTCGCCATAGGTTACGGAGAGATAGACATCAGCTATATGATGAGCCGTATCAGCCTTGGCATCAAGAATCTGAAAGGCTTTCATTCCACGATGCTCATTCTTCTGCTGCTCTACGAACATCTTGGCATTAAGAACCAATTGCTGCCGATATCCTTCAGGAATACGATGGGGCATATTCTGCCCTTCTACAAATTCATCATATCTGCCTTCCAGTAACATATCGTAATAGCCTTTGGCAGCTATTCCTGCATAATAGCCCGGATCCGGTGCTTTCTCCTTACAAGAGAATAACGACATGACACTGAGTAGGAAAAACAAGATTTTCTTCATTATTATATTTCTGCTTTAATAAGCCCCGACTACGATGTTTATAACCCGTAGACTAACGTTACTTCTGACGGATAAATATATTGATAGGACAACCATGAAGCGACCAATTCTCACGTATCTTGTTCTCCAAGAATCGGCGATAGTTCTCCTTCACATACTGAGGCAAGTTGGCATAGAACACAAACGAAGGAATCGTTGTATTGGGCAACTGAGTGCAATACTTGATCTTGATGTACTTGCCTTTCACACTCTGTGGAGGGTAAGCCTCGATGATAGGCAGCATCACCTCGTTCAGCTTGGAAGTACCGATGTGAGCCTTTCGGTTCTGATAAACCTGCTTGGCAGTTTCCAACACCTTAAAAATACGCTGTTTGGTCAATGCCGATGCAAAGATAATAGGGAAATCTACAAATGGAGCCATGCGGTTGCGGATCGCTGTCTCAAATGTAGTGATAACCTTTTGGTCTTTGTTTTCAACCAAGTCCCACTTGTTGACGACAACCACCAAACTCTTGTTGTTCTTCTGAATCAACTGGAAGATATTCATATCCTGAGTCTCTATACCACGGGTAGCATCCAGCATCAGAATACACACATCACTGTTCTCAATGGCACGGATAGAGCGCATGACAGAATAGAACTCCAAGTCTTCACTCACCTTATTCTTTCGACGGATACCAGCGGTATCAACCAAATAGAAGTCGAAACCAAACTTATCGTATCGGGTATAGATACTGTCACGGGTTGTTCCTGCGATTTCGGTTACAATATTTCTGTCTTCACCGATGAAGGCATTGATAATACTGCTCTTGCCGGCATTAGGACGACCTACCACAGCGAAACGAGGGATGTCTTCCACAATGGCTTCTTCAGGATTATCCTGCAACTTATCCAATATCATGTCGAGCAAGTCACCAGTACCTCCACCTGTAGCAGCACTGATACACTGAGGGTCGCCCAAACCTAACTTATAGAATTCGGCAGCTTCATAATATTCTGCACTGTTGTCTACCTTATTAGCAACAAGGATAACAGGCAATTTTGCACGGCGCAAAATAAGAGCCACGTCCTCATCCCAATCTGTAAGGCCCGTATTCACATCAACAAGAAAGAGAACCAAATCGGCCTCTTCTGTTGCAACCAATACCTGCTTGCGGATAGCATCCTCGAAAATATCATCAGATTTCACTACCCAACCACCGGTATCTACAACAGAGAACTCTCTGCCATTCCAGCTACACTTGCCATACTGACGGTCGCGAGTAGTGCCAGCTGTATCGCTAACAATAGCACGACGAGATTGAGTCAAACGATTAAATAAAGTAGACTTGCCCACGTTTGGACGGCCTACAATTGCTACTAAATTTGCCATAATAGTCATTTCTCTCCTTCCTTAAGGAGGCTTTCAGGATGTGGTCTCTGCATCCTAATTAATACTTTCCCGAAGCTGACCATGCTCCGGCCCTCACCCTTTTGGCAAGAGTCATCCCCTCAATTACATTCAGGGGAAAGCAAGATATTCTTTTTTTCAAGATATTTGTTTTAATCAAGAATTCGAGATGAAGAAAATTTTATAGACTGTATTGAAATCTCAAATTTTCCAATCCTCTCATTATTGACTACCAAAACATCACCAGAAATCTTCTACTCTGGATTATATCCAAAGGCATCAAGTTCTTTCTGAGAGCTGCGCCAATCCTTGTCAACCTTGACGAAGGTCTCGAGAAATATCTTCTTATTGAAGAATTTCTCCAATGACTTGCGCGATTCCATATTCACCTTCTTCAGGGCAACACCCTGATGCCCAATGATAATACCCTTTTGAGAATCACGTTCTACATAAATGACCGCATTGATGCGGATGCGGTCATCCTCTTCCTTAAAACGCTCCACACGCACCTCAACAGAATAAGGAATCTCCTTACTATAATACAGTAAAATCTTCTCTCTGATAATCTCAGACACAAAGAACCTGGCTGGCTTGTCAGTGAGCTGGTCCTTATCAAAGAAAGCAGGCGATTCGGGCAACAACTCCTTGATACGTTTCAAGAGCATATCGGTACCAAACTTGTTCTTGGCAGAAATGGGAAGGATTTCGGCATTGGGCAACAATGCATGCCATTTCTCTACAATATCTCCCAACTTAGTCTGATCGCTCTCGTCAATCTTGTTTATAAGCAAGAGAACAGGAATGCTCATCTTTTTAACCTTGTCTAAGAAGTCCATGTTCTTTTCTGGATTCTCAATGACATCGGTCACATAAAGCAGAATATCAGCATCAGCCAAAGCACTCTCCGAGAAAGCAAGCATCATCTCCTGCATCTTGTAATTAGGCTTCAAGACACCTGGAGTGTCTGAAAAAACAATCTGCATATCATCAGTATTCACGATTCCCATGATACGGTGACGAGTGGTCTGAGCCTTGAAAGTGGCTATACTGATACGCTCACCCACCAGCTGATTCATCAGTGTACTTTTACCAACATTGGGATTTCCAACGATGTTTACAAAACCTGCTTTATGCATAATAACTTGATTTTAAAGCTAATTGATTTTAAGCTAAAAAAACGCATCCCTTATGATAATATAAGAAAGATGCGTTTTTTATATAAATATGGATATCTTTATCTCAACTTATTTACCATAAGCAGCACCATCGTAAGCCCACTTATAGTAAGAAGCACCATGTACAAAACCTGCACCGAATGCTGTAAAGATAATATTATCCCCCTTTTTCAGTTTGCTCTCAGCATCCCAAAGTGCCAGAGGAATTGTGGCAGCACTGGTATTGCCATAATGGTCAATGTTGACAACAACTTTTTCCAAAGGAATACCCGCACGCTTGGTAACAGCCTCAATAATGCGGAGGTTTGCCTCATGTGGAATAACCCAATTCACGTCATCTGCTGTAAGATTATTCATCTCCAAAATCTTCAACACATCGTTGCTCATGTCTGTCACTGCGTAACGGAACACAGTACGACCCTCCTGATAGAGGTAATGCATGCGATGATCAACAGTAAAACGTGATGGAGGACAAACAGAACCACCAGCCTTCATGTGAAGGAAAGGCAAGCCCTTGCCATCAGTACGAAGATATGAGTTCTGAACACCTACATTCTCCTCCTCAGTTGCCTCCACAAGCACTGCGCCTGCTCCGTCACCGAAGAGTACGCAAGTAGCACGGTCGGTATAGTCGACCAATGAAGACATCTTGTCTGCGCCTATCACAATAATTTTCTTGTAACGACCACTCTGAATCATGCTTGCAGCAACATCAAGTGTATACAAGAAACCACAACAAGCAGCCGAGAAATCAAACGCAAATGCATTTTTCAAACCCAACTTGCCCAATACGATAGATGCTGTTGAAGGGAATTTGTAATCTGGTGTTGTGGTAGTTACAATCAGTGCATCGATTGTATCAGGATCCACTCCAGTCTTCTGAATCAATTCCTTGGCAGCCTTACGGGCCAAATAACTGGTTCCAAGACCTTCCTCTGTCAGGATACGGCGTTCCTTGATACCAACTCGAGTGGTAATCCATTCATCGTTGGTATCTACCATGCGCGACAACTCCTCGTTGTTGAGGATATAATCTGGCACGTAGCCACCGACACCTGTTATAACAGCATTAATTTTACCCATTATTCAGCTGCTTCCTTAACAATTGCAACCTTGCCTCTGTAGTAACCGCAAGTTGGGCATACTGTGTGATATACATAGTAAGCACCGCAGTTAGGACAAACTGCCAATGTAGGAGCTACTGCCTTATCATGAGTTCTTCTCTTGAGTGTACGTGTCTTTGACTGTCTTCTTTTAGGATGTGCCATAATTTTTTAATTTTAAATTTTTTGAATTTTACTTTTTTAGTTTTAAGAGTGCCGCCCAGCGTGGATCTACAACTTCCTCATCCTCCTCACCGCTTCGGGCGGCAGAATGCTCTTTCAGCATCTCAATCATAGCAGGGTTGCATTTTCCAGGTGCATGCACGTGCTTGATGGGAATATTGAGGGCTATAAATTCGTAAATGAACCACGAGACATCGAGTATTCCTTCGTTCTCGGCCACAGTCACGAGGTCATCATCTTCTGAGTAGTCTTCTCCGAATTTTACGACTAACCTGTTATCGGTCTCTATGGACTGATCCATATCATCCAAACAAATGTCGCAAGGTATGTGTATCACTCCTTCTGTATGAAAATTGAGTTCGAAAAAGTCTTCCGTTCTATCTACGGAAAGACTGCACGACAACTCGCCTCTCTCAACATCAGGAGCGTCTATCGCCTTAAAATATTCATCATTGAGCCTGTACTGATAAGTACTTACGCCCTGAGGCAAGGCTTTCAAATCTATTCTAAATTGCTCTATGCTACACATATATACAATATCTACATATTGTTTTCGGGCTGCAAAGTTACGATTTTTTAGTCAACTCTCCAAATTTTCAAAGAGTTATTTTTAATTTTTGCCACATATTTTGCTGCTGGTAATAAAAAACTCACGCAAAATTCACTTACAAGGCTTGTTTTAGGGATCGCAGATTTCGTAGATGACGTAATCTTTTCATTCTTGCGATATTCTTAAGCATTAAGTATTTAAGCATTAAGTATATTGTAGCGATGAAGTTACCGTCATCTATGAAACAACAAGTATTTCCCTAAAAAAATCACGCAGATTACCCAAACTACGCCGATTTTCCGAGTACCCCAACAAAGAATACCCAAAGAAAATTCTGCGAAATCTGCGAAATCTGCGTGACTAATATATATATCAGCTTGAAAAGACCTACTCCTCAGCAGCCTTCAACTGCTCTGCTACCTCAGCATTGATGCGCTGAGCAAACTCTTCCATTGACATGGTAGCCTGCTCGCCACCACCCTGCTTACGCATAGAAACCAAACCCTCAGCGCTTTCCTTCTCACCTACGATAACCATATAAGGAACTCGCTTCAACTCGTTGTCACGAATCTTACGGCCAATCTTCTCGTTACGGTCATCTACCAAAGCACGAACACCCTGCTTGTCGAAGTACTGACGTACCTTCTGGGCATAATCGTTGAACTTCTCTGAGATAGGAAGAATAGCAACCTGGTCTGGAGTCAACCACAATGGGAAGTGACCGGCTGTATGCTCGATGAGAACGGCTGTGAAACGCTCCAATGAACCAAATGGTGCACGGTGAATCATCACAGGAGTCTTCTTTGAGTTATCCTCAGCGGTATATTCCAGCTTGAAACGCTCTGGCAAGTTGTAATCCACCTGGATAGTACCCAACTGCCAGCGACGACCGATGGCATCCTTTACCATAAAGTCGAGCTTAGGACCATAGAAGGCAGCCTCGCCAACCTCCTCGCGTGTCTCAAGACCCTTCTCCTTGCAAGCCTCGCGGATAGCGTTCTCACTCTCTGCCCAAATCTCTTCAGAACCGATGTACTTCTCGGTATCCTTAGGATCGTGCAGGGAAATCTGTGCCTCGTAGTTCTCGAAACCGAAAATCTTGAATACCTTCAAGATTACGTCGATTACATTCTCGAACTCAGACTTCACCTGATCTGAACGGACGAAGATGTGAGCATCATCCTGAGTAAATGTACGAACACGAGTCAAACCGTGGAGCTCACCGCTCTTCTCATAGCGGAACACGGTACCGAACTCTGCAATACGCAAAGGAAGGTCCTTGTAAGAACGAGGCTTACGAGCGTAGATTTCGCAGTGGTGAGGACAGTTCATTGGCTTGAGCATATACTCCTCATCCTCCTCAGGAGTCTGAATAGGCTGGAATGCATCCTTGCCATAGTGAGCATAGTGACCAGATGTCACATAGAGGCTCTTGCCACCAATACCTGGACAGATAACCTCCTGATAGTTATATGGCTTCAGGAGAGAACGGAGCAACTCCTGCAGACGCAGACGGAGCTGTGTACCCTTTGGCAACCAGATAGGAAGACCCTTACCTACACGCTCAGAGAACATGAAGAGTTCCATCTCCTTACCGATCTTACGGTGGTCGCGCTTCTTAGCCTCTTCGAGAACAACCAAGTACTCATCGAGCATCTTCTTCTTAGGGAAGCTGATACCGTAGATACGTGTCATCTGCTCACGCTTGGCATCACCGCGCCAGAAAGCACCAGCCACACTTGTAATCTTCACGGCCTTGATAAGACCAGTGCTCATCAAGTGAGGACCACGGCAGAGGTCGGTGAAGTTGCCTTGGGTATATGTGGTGATGGTGCCATCCTCCAAGTCCTGCTCAATGTGCTCGCACTTGTACTGCTGACCGTCGGTCTTGAACTCAGCGAGTGCATCAGCCTTAGCAATCTCCTTGCGAACCACAGGCTCGTTCTTCTTGGCAAGCTCCATCATCTTAGCCTCAATCTTAGCGAAGTCATTCTCAGAAATCACCTGACCCTCAGCTGGCATCACATCGTAGAAGAAACCGCTCTCTACGGCTGGACCGAAACCAAACTGAATACCAGGATAAAGCTCCTGAAGAGCTTCAGCGAGCAAGTGTGCAGAAGTATGCCAGAATGTGTGCTTACCCTGCTCATCTTCAAACTTATAGAGTTCTACATTAGCATCCTCATTGATAGGACGGTTCAACTCTACTGTCTCACCATTTACACCGCAAGATACAACGTTGCGAGCGAGAGCCGGTGAAATACTCTCGGCGATTTGTAAACCAGTTACGCCCTGCTCATACTCACGAACAGATCCGTCTGGGAATGTGATTTTTACCATAACAACTTAGTATTTTTATTAAATCAAATGCAAAAGTAATGCTTTTTTGCATACGACGCACATATTTTTCAAACTTTTTTTTGTTCTGACTATTTTTTATTGTATTTTTGCAGACAGGAAACATTTATTTTCACTATCTCTACACTAAAAGAGTAGGTAGAAACAAAAAAATGCATAACCCTACAATAAGTTTAAGGAATAAAAAGATTAAAAGTACAAGATATGGCGGCAGCTCGGATTTTGATCATATACACAGGAGGAACCATCGGCATGGGAAAAAATGTCGAGACTGGTATTCTTGAGCCTCTTGACTTCAACCATTTAGTTTCCTCAATGCCCGAATTCCAGCTCATACAAGCCGACATCGATGTACGTAAATTCGACCCACCTATCGACTCCAGTGATATGGATCCTATGCGGTGGGCAGAATTAGTAGGACTGATAGCCAATAATTACGAAGAATATGACGGTTTTGTCATCCTGCATGGAACCGACACCATGGCCTATACTGCATCAGCCCTTTCCTTTATGTTGGAAAACCTCACCAAACCTGTCATCCTCACAGGAAGCCAGCTGCCTATTGGTGAGTTGCGAACCGACGGAAAGGAGAACCTCATGACTGCTATTGAATTGGCTTCGATGAAGAACAAGGAAGGAAGACCTATGGTTCCAGAGGTATGCATCTTCTTTAATGGCAGACTGCTGCGAGGCAACCGAGCCATCAAGATTAATGCGGAAGGTTTTCATGCCTTCGACTCCTTCAACCATCCCCATCTCTGCGATGTGGGCATCAACTTCTCCTTCCACGACCATCACATCCTGACGCCAGACTATGACAAGCCTATGGTTCCACACCTGAAGCTCGATCCGAACGTCATCGTCTTCAGTCTCTTTCCAGGCATACAGGATGCCATCGTGCGTCATGTACTGGAGTCACCTACTCTACGAGGCATTGTGATGCGAACTTATGGCTCGGGCAATGCTCCTCAGGCACCTTGGATTATGCGTCTGCTCGACCAGGCTGCCCATCGCGGTGTCAACATCATCAATATCAGTCAATGTCTTACGGGAAGTGTGGAAATGAGCAGATACGGAGCCGGCTTCCAGCTAAAGATAGCCCACGTTATCAGTGGACGCGACAGTACCGTGGAAGCAGCTGTCACCAAGCTGATGTACCTGCAAGGCCGATACAGCGACAACAAGATAGTACGTGAGAAGTTACAACAATCACTTGCGGGTGAAATCACACTATAAACCAATGTACCCTAAGAAGCTATATATAAAAAGATATAGGCTTTGTGGATTATATATAATATAATGTGTAGGCGAAGTGCCTATACATAAAGTATAGAATAGAAAGAACAATATATGCTAAGACGCATTCTACTTTTCATCACACTGGTACTTGCCATGGCTTTCGGAAGCTATGGAGAGAGCCATGCTGCGCCTGTCACTAAAGACAGACTGCAGAAAGTAGAAGAGCATAAGCCTCAACAACAGGCGGTACTTACCGATTCGAGCAATATTTATCGCATCTGTAACGCCCGACCACAGAGAGTGATACCATGCTGGGCTTCCGAAACATCAACGCCCAACAAGCTACCACTCAAGAATCATTTTTATCATTTTCTTTTAACCACCTACCGTGGACACGAGCGCCAGGAATCGGCGCCTATCCACTTTGATGTTGCAAGCAAATATTATGTCATTTGCCTGCGGCATCTTCTTTGCTGACACTTGCCTGTACAAAAAGAATCACGAGTTTTTCCTTTTCGGGAAGTCATCAACCTCACTGTTTACCTATGTTCGAAGACGGGCATAGGACTGGTGAGTTATATCAAATTCAAAAAACAGACAATATATAAACAACTTAAATTATGGCAAGTATCAACCATTTGGAAATGTGCGACCAACTGAAGGCGCTTCCAGAAATCGAAATAAAGAAAACATGCTTCGGACTTTTCACTCAGGCTGTCTATAAACCTTCACAGAGTGTCATCAAAGTTAACCAGAATGAATACTCGGTAGAAGTAGGCGGACAATTAGAGAAACTGCTCAATGGCGACAACAACACCATTATGGAACAGCGCAACAAGGGCAAGAAGTACAGCAAGAGCGATATGGGCAACATGCGATTGGACACCTGCATCTCTAAAGACCGTCAGTTTGTAGGAGCCCAGCTGCTTCGCTTTGTCGACTTCAGCTACAAACCTGTTACCGACATGGTGGTTTACGAAGGAAAGACGGCAGAAGCCTTTGCCGAACTTTTCGATTAAGGCTGAGTAAAGAGCAAAGACCTCACAATGGGATAGCTGCAAAAGCACCCAAAGTACAACAATAAACCCAGGGCTTTCCGCCCTGGGTTATTTCTTTTACTCAACTTTCGCAAAATATCAGAATAATGTGTCTTTTTGTAGATATGGTTGACTCCTTAAAATGTAAGTGAAATGAAAAAATCATTAGAAGAGACATTAAAGGATG
>ENA-UPWO01000384-UPWO01000384.1-human-gut-metagenome-genome-assembly--contig:-NODE-384-length-28194-cov-47.594729_pt1 | contig 28194 bp, 20 predicted proteins | sample MGYA00250056_ERZ773388 | MGnify/ENA primary metagenome ERZ773388 (study PRJEB29103, sample SAMN06112004) | human gut metagenome | biome: human gut; feature: ankylosing spondylitis patient; material...
GAGAAGTGGACGACTGCGGAAGCACTGTTGAGCGGCAGCGGTCTGTGTCGTCATGAACCTTGTAGCGACCCTGAAGTGTCGAAAGACGCTTCGGGGCTCACGAAGCCGAATTGCGAAAGCAAGGCGGAACGGGGAAGAGGTCTGCCGCACACACTTTGTACAGACGGTGACGTTCAGGCGGCTTTGCCCCCCGAAAGAGCTGTCTGACGGTCAAGGTGAATCCTCTGTCTTTAGACAGGGGAGCTTCAAAGCTTTTCCCACTTGGAGAAGTCCGACCACAGTGCAGACATGGGAAGGGCGAAGAGTCCGTTTCCACCGGATCGCACTTCATTGCCGGCGTAGAGAATGATCCCGTTGAAGTTGTCTTTGCCGACGAGATCCTGGAACCATTTCAAATGCCTGAAGTCATCGGAGCTGACGCTTTCGCTAGCCTTCACCTCAATACCGACAATATGTCCTGTCTCGTTCGTGATGAGAAAATCGATCTCATGGCTACGAGAACGGAAGTAATTCAGCTGCCAGGTTGGGTTGAGGTCAACTTCCGGCATAAGTTGGTTGTAGGCCCATGTTTCAACAAGCTTTCCACCTTCATTTTGAGATTTCTCATTACTTTCCAGAATCATGGCTGGATTAAGAATGTGGAGGTAGTGAGCCATCAGGCCGCTGTCCGTCATAAAGCCTTTGGGACTGGATCCAGGGCGGTCGTAATCTTTTTTAGTCCAACCGTCGACCATGTCAACGAGAAACATGGCTTCAATGGCGGACCAATATTTGTCTAGCGTCTGCCAGGCAATGGCAAATTGATTGGCCAAGGCGGCTTTCTTTAACTCACGGCTGGAGAAGATGGCGGCACATTCCATGACCTTCTCGCAGATGGGCATTTTGCGCGTATCCCATTGTGCCCTCATGTCCAGAAGAACCTGGTTTTGCAAATAGGACGCGTACCATCGGCTTCTTCCTGCCTGGGTCTTGATCGACAGTATTTCGGGATATCCGCCACGGATGGCGGCTTCTAGCACCATTTCCTTGCTGCATTCAAACTTGAGGGAGAGCGGAAGGAGCCCGTCGAACAATGCTTGTAAAAAACCAGGCTGCATGCCGCGTTGTTCGGCTTCGGAAAACGTTCGAACACGAACCAGACCGGCACGACCGGCCAATGACTCATTGGCTTGAGGAAGCTTTCGGTAGTCCGACGACCCGGAGATGATGTATTGCCCTTTTTCCGGATTCCGGTCGACCTGGAACTTGATTTCTCCGATCAGCTGGGGAACCTTCTGAATTTCATCGATGACAAAAATTTCAGGAGATGTGCGCCGAACGAAATAACTGGGATCGGCTATAGCTGCGGAAAAGTTTGCCTGCACGTCAAGAGATTGAAACTTGACGTTGGGCAGTGGAGTTGTTAGGAGTATCGTGGTTTTGCCGGATTGGCGACACCCAACCACGGAAACCACACGATGCGTTTCCAATTGAGCTAGAAGTTCGTGCATTGCCCAACGCGGGATGATCATAGGAGAGCCTGCCATGGAGAAACTCTAAAGTTTAAGATGGAGAAATGCCAAACTATCACTTGGCTTTTTTCTAAACTAAGATATGGCAAAATTATAAACTATCTGATGGAGAAAGTCTAAACTAGAGGTAGAAAAATACTGTACAACAGCGATATTTGTCGATTAGCTTTTTGTGGCTAAAGAGGTGAAAAGATACCTTCCGGAACCGTGTCTTTTATCGCGTGAGAATGGCGTTTTTTGCTCTCTTAGCGTACGTGTGTCGTAAACATCCTGAATGCTTCCGTCATCGGATCGCTTGACCTGACTTATACTAGAGTTACTCTCCATGGAGAGGCGTTCCCCCAGCCCATCGGACTTGTCCGATGCTAAGGCATGGCGCTCGTTCTCAATCCTAGGAGATAGAGATTCAGCTCCTCCTCTGACATGTCGGGGACTTGTAGACGATGGGGATGTAGACGTTTCGTCAAGATATCCGGTCGAGCGATCACCTGAATCTCGGTAAAAGCCCGTTAGTACCCAAGCTGATGTGGTCCCCGATTCTTGGACAAAGAATTGGGGACCATCTGTATGGGACATAAATGGAAGGGAACAGTTGAAGCTAGAAAGCTGAGGTTTCTCGAGCTCTATGAGGATGGCGCAAGCTATCAAGAGATAATGACCCAGCTTGGGCTGGATGAGCATGATCTTAGGGATTGGCGCGCTACAATTCGTATTTTGGGCGTTTCTCGATTTCTAATGTCACATACTGTCAAAACGACATATTCCTACGAAACCAAGCTGGCAGCAGTCAAAGCTCGCGTTGAAGATCAGGTCTCGTACCAAGACATCTTGGCTGCATATGGCGTTGCTCCCAAGCTTCTTCGACGTTGGTGCAAGATTTATAGTGAACATGGCGAAGCAGGTCTGCAACCGAAGAAAAGGGGACGTCAGTTAGGGGCCAAGCAGAAGCCCGTGCAAGAGTTGACCCCCATGGAGAAGCTGGAACTTCGTATCAAGCAACTTGAAGCGGAGAATGCCATCTTAAAAAAAGTCGCGGCCCTGAAAGATTGGCAAAACTGAGCAATCGAGAGAAAGCAGAGATCGTTTATTCTCTTTCAGGGCAACATGATCTTGATCTTCTGTTGAAGATCATTGGGTTGCCCCGGTCGAGCTACTACTATGCCCGTAAACATCCGAAGGCAGCTACACGCCCGGACGTTCATGAGAAGGTCAAGGAAATCTTCAACCGCACGTCAAATGGTTGCGGCCATCGCCAGATCTTCATGCGTTTACGTCGTGAGTTCAACATCGTCATCGCGAAAAAGACGGTATTGAAGGTAATGCGAGAATTGGGGTTGATCTGTAAGATTAGGCGACAGGGGTTTAGAAAGTACAGCTCTTATAAAGGCGACAATCGTACCGTTCCCAATCTCTTGGCACGCGATTTCAAAACAGCCTGCCCCTTCACGAAGATCGGTACCGATGTGACAGAGTTCGCTTTGTCCTTCGGTAAGGTATACCTCGCTCAGGTCGTTGACTTTTACTCCAATGAGATTCTGGCTTTCTCCATCAGTCGATCGCCCAACATGGATCAGCAAGAAGAGATGTTCGACGCGTTGGTGAAGGCGTTACCCCTTGGGGCTAGTCCCATCCTTCACAGCGATATGGGATGGCAATATCAGAATCCTGATTGGATTAAATGGACCAAGGAGCACAACGTCACGCGAAGCATGTCTCGCAGGGGTAACTGTTTGGACAATGCGGCAACAGAGCAGGCATTTGGCCATATGAAGGACGAGTTCTTCAGGGGGCAGTGCTGGGATTGCTTTGACGCCTTCAAGAGCGATCTGACGGCTTATATCGCCCATTGGAACACGAAGAGACCTCAGGAGCGTTTGGATGGATACGCACCATCCGAGTACCGTCAGCGTTATGTTAAAGCGGAATAAGAGCGTTCTCAGCGGTCTGAGAGCGATGAGTCGGGTCAAGGGTTGACCGAAGAAGTTGGAGGGGCCCTTTGGGAGGATCTAAGTTGTTCGGTCGTCCCTTGACGCGCCCCAGATAAAATACGCTATCGGCGTAGCCGGGACTTGCTTGTCCCGGCTATGCCAAGCGGCGAGCGTTAAAATCGGCCGCACTCAACTTGGAGTTTATTTTGTAGTCCAAGTTTCGGGGTCCAGATCAAGCGTTGCTACCGGGCTTTTTCACCAACGTCAGAGTCAGACTCAAGCGCACGATCAATCTCAATCTCAACCTTGGGCTTCTGACGCTTTGCCTCATCAGCTCGACGCGACCGAATCATTATGATCTACAATAGATTTCTCAGAAATGGCCTCGGATCGTTTCGGACGTGTGCGCGACGCAACAACAATCTCTTGATGTTTCGCACGTGGCGCCGAGGGTTTCTGAATATAGGCCGTATGAAGCATGAGCTTTTTACGGCCTTTTTTACTTCCTCCAAAACAAAATCCAGATTCGAGTAGCAGATCTCCATGTTCTGGAACCTATAGGCCTTCTTCAGAAGGTAGCCTAGGTGCTCTTTGAGGGTACGCCCTAGGCGCACACTCCTAACCCCTCTCCATCCTTGTCGTTTTTGGTTCATTTCATCCATAATTAACAGTATTGTTAATCAAGGATCCAAAGAGGACGGCAATGCTCGTGGGATACGTGCGAGTCAGCTCGCTTGATCAAAATCCGGAGAGGCAACTCGAAGAACTGAAGGCCATGCAGGTCGAGAAGATCTTCATGGACAAGTTGTCCGGGAAGAACGTTGAGCGACCGGAGCTGCAGAACATGCTCAACTTCGTGCGCGAGGGTGATACGCTCGTCGTGCACAGCCTCGACCGTCTGGCACGCAACCTCTCAGACCTCCTCACGATGGTCCAGGATCTGACCGGGCGCGGTGTCAGCGTCCGGTTCCTCAATGAAAGGCTCAACTTCGATGCCGGCAAGGAAGCGTCGCCAGTGGCGAAGCTCATGCTCAGCATGGTCGGAGCCTTCGCCGAATTCGAGCGTAGCATGATCAAGCGCCGCCAGGCCGAAGGCATTGCGCTCGCCAAGGAGCGCGGCGTCTACAAGGGGCGGCAACGTTCCGTCACGGACGAACAGATTCAGGAAGTTCGCTCCATGATAGACATGGGCGTGCCGCTCTCGAAGGCAGTCAAGAAGGTCGGCATCAGTCGGACGACGGCCTACAAGTATTTGAATGCACAGAATCTGCAAGAAGGGAGTGCGTCATGAGCGGACTGAAACCCGAAGAACGTGCACGTGAGTGGATTGATCGCAAGCTCGAGGATGCTGGCTGGCAGGTCATCAATCGTGACGAATATGCGCCTGGCATGACGGCGGTTGCCGTCCGAGAAGCCGCCATGCGTGGCGGTCTCGAGGCCGACTATCTGCTGCTGATCAACGGGAAGGCCGCTGCCGTCCTAGAAGCGAAGCGCGAAGAAATCGCGCTCGACAATCCGCATCTGATTGCCCAGGCCGAGAACTACACGAAACAGGTGCAGCCTTGGTATCCGACGTGGGAGCTTCCGCTACCGTTCGTCTATCTTTCGAACGGTAAGGAAATCGCTTTCAAGGATTGCCGACAGGTGGATGCAAAGTACGAAATCGTTCAGAAATTCATGCGACCGTGGGACTTGGTACGCCAGCTCAACCTCGGAGAGTTCGACGGATTGCCCTACCTTTCTCCAGAAGGCCTTCGCGCGTGTCAGTTCGAAGCATTGACGAACTTGGAGAAATCCTTCAAGGAAGGCAAGCGCCGTGCCGTAATGGTGTTGGCAACGGGGTCCGGCAAGACCTTCACGGCCTGCATGATGACGTACCGCATGTTGGCCTACACGCCGATGAAGCGTGTGCTGTTCCTGGTTGACCGAAATAATCTAGGGACGGCTGCGGCTACGGCCCTGCAAACGTTCAAGCTGACGGAAAGCGGCAAGCCTCTTTCCGAAATCTTCTGGGTCGAGCAGCTCTCGAATCGTCCGATTGAGTCTAGGACGCGGGTTGTGGTCAGTACGATTCAGCGTCTCTATTCGCAGTTGACCGGGAGCATGGATGCCTATTCCGAAGAGGATGAGGATGCCAGTCTTGGACATCGGGAAGGGACTGAGGTTGAACTGCCGGAGAATCCGGCTCTTCCGTCCGATTTCTTCGATCTCATCATAATTGACGAATGCCATCGCTCCATTTACAGCGACTGGCAGAAGGTGTTGACGTACTTCAAGACGGCTCGCATGGTTGGCATGACGGCCACGCCGATTCCCGAGACGCTTGCATTCTTCGACAACAACCGCGTAGCGAACTACACCTACGAACAGTCCGTGTTGGACGACGTGAACGTCGGGTATCGCATCTACCGCATCAAAACAGAGTTGACGGAAGAAGGTGGCACGATTGATGCCGGTGATGTGCTGGCAGTCACCAATCGCCTCGACTCGAAGAAGCGCGAACAGATTGCCGTTTCCGAGCGAGAGTTCGACAAAAACAAATTGAATCGCAGTATTGTCGTGCGCGACCAGATCCGCAAGATCCTTGAGGAATACAAGGAGGCTGTCTACACGAAGCTTTATCCGGAACGAGACGCGAACTTCGACTACCTGCCGAAGACCCTGATCTTCGCCGTGTCCGAAGCGCACGCGCAGCTGATCGTCGATATTGCGAAGGAAGTATTCGGTCGCACGGACGACAGGTTCGTGCAGAAGATCACCTATTCGTGCGGGAACACCAATGAGCTGATCAAATCGTTCCGCTATGACGTGGACTTTCGCATCGCCGTGACGGTGACGCTGGTCGCGACCGGTACGGACGTGCGTCCGTTGGAGGTGCTGATTTTCCTAAACGACGTGCATTCCGAGACGCTTTACGCCCAGATGAAGGGCCGAGGCTGCCGAACCATTTCGCCATCGCAGCTCCAGAGCGTGACGCCCAATGCGGCTACGAAGGAGCTTTTCTACCTCATTGATGCGGTTGGCGTGACGGAAAGCGAAAAGTTCGTGCCAAGCCTGGACGGAAAGGACGAGCGGACGTTGAATCCGACACTTGAAGCTTTGTTTGAAAAGATGGCTTTGGGCTATTTGCCGGATGATTACTTCCAGTTGTTGGCGTCGAAACTGAGCTGCATCGGCAATCGAGCGGATCCGGAAGATTTGCAGGAATACGAAGAACTTTCGATGAGCTCGCCTCTTGCATGGGCAAAGACCATCATGGATGTGCTGGAGGAAGGAAAGCTTCCGCCCTTCACCTCTGCGTCGGATGACAACCGTGAACGCAAGGCCGTCGTGCATGACCTGCTCACCAATATTCCAGCCCGCAAAAAGTTGGTGGAGATCGCCAAGGGCTACGTGAAGGAAGTGGTAGGCAAGACCGACACGGTTATCTCTGCTGGCTTTTCGACGGAAGATGCGCAGGCTTCGACGCAGGCTTTTGAGGCGTATGTCGAAGCGCATCGTGACGACATTGAAGCCTTGCGCATGATCTACAACCAGGAGACCGGAAAACTTACGCGAGCCGCCATCGACGACCTGGAAAAGAAGCTCTCGGCATCCCTCCCGGGGTTCCGTGTCGGTCGCCTGTGGAACGATTACGCTCTGCTCAATCCCGATATGATCAAGCCGTTGATAAGCGATCAGCAGGCCGTCACGAACCTGATTCAGTTAGTTCGCTACGCGTTCAAACAGATCGATTCGCTCTACACGCTTACCTCATTGGCGGCGCAGCGATTCGCACTTTGGTGCGGTCAGGCGCAGCGTTCCATCACGCCGGAGCAGCGCGAACTCTTCAAGAAAATCGCGGTCTACATCGCACAGAACGGGAGTTGCGACATTCGCGGTCTGATTCAGACCATGCCAGAAGTGGCCGGCAGCCTGATTCGTTTCTGCAAGTCTGCGGATGCCGCGAATAAGGAACTCTTCACTCTCAACGAATTCATTCTCAAGGCAGCATAAGAAAAATGACTGAAACTCAAGCAAAGGAAGCTTCCATTACGAAAAAGGTCTGGCAGTTGGCCGACATCATGGCCGGTGCAGGCGTGGGCTTTACCGACTATCTCACGCAGCTCACCTATCTGCTCTTTTTGAAGATGGATCGTGAGCGCGTCGAGTTCTTCCTCGAATCCTCTGCTGTGCCGGATGGCTACCGTTGGGAAGACCTTCTTAAGGAAACCGGCGAAGACTTGCTTGATCAGTACGAGCAGACTCTGGATGTTCTGAGCCGTCAGCATGGCCTCGTCGGCACGATCTTCACCAAGGCTGCCAATCGCATCGAAAGCCCCGTCTACCTTGAGAAACTCATTGCCTTTATCGACCAACAGCAGTGGCTGCTGATGGACGGCGACGTGAAGGGGGCTTTGTACGAAAGCATTCTTCAGAAGAACGGCCAGGATAAGAAGAGTGGTGCAGGCCAGTACTTCACGCCGCGTCCCCTTGTTGATGCCATTGTTGATGTGGTGAACCCGAAGATCGGCGAAACGGTGGCGGACCCGGCCTGCGGTACGGGGGGCTTCCTGCTTTCTGCTTTCGCACACATGAAGGATCAGTCGTTAGACGAAAAGCTTCAGCGATTCCTGCGAAATGATGCGCTTCATGGCTGCGACATTACGCCTCTCGTTGTCACGATGGGGTCAATGAACATGTATCTGCATGGCGTTGGGATGCACAGCAGTCCGATCAAGTGCGAAGACTCGCTCTTGAAGGAACCGCAGGATCTGGCTAGAGTCGTGTTGGCCAATCCTCCGTTCGGTGCTCGCCCGTCTGGTTCCGTTGAAATCAATCGTCCCGACTTCATCATCGAAACGAAGAACAACCAGCTGAACTTCGTGCAGCACATCATGGCCCTTCTTGAACGCGGTGGTCGTGCAGGCGTTGTGTTGCCGGACAATGTCCTCTTTGAACGTGAAGGTGCGCCTATTCGTGAACAGCTGCTGAAGAATTTCAACCTTCATACGATCCTGCGCCTTCCAACCGGGATCTTTTACGCTCAAGGCGTTCAGACGAATGTGCTTTTCTTTACGAAGGGCGAACAGACGAAGGATGTCTGGTACTACGACTATCGCACCGACGTCAAGCATACGTTGGTTTCCAATCCTCTCACGCGCAAGCACCTCGACGATTTCGTAGCCTGCTATTGCTCGGATGATATGACGAAGCGTAAGGAGACCTACGACAAGGATTCGAATCCGAACGGTCGCTGGCGTAAGTATCCCGCTGAAGAGCTTTTGAAGCGGGATCAGGTCAATCTCGACATCACGTGGATGACGGAAGCTAAGAGCGAAGAAGAGTGTCTGACGATGGATGAGGTGTTCGAACGCATGGCCGAACGCGTGAAGATCATTCAGGATGCCTTTGACAAGCTTCAGAAGGAGCTTCGTCATGAACTTTGATCTAATGAGATCTTTGCTCATTGATCGTGCACTGCGTGGAGAGCTGTTCTCTAATGTGACTTCGGTCGAAGCAGAAGGAAAATCACTCGAAGAAGAGCAAACCACTCCTTTTACGATTCCTAATCACTGGCAATGGAAGCGTGTAGCTGACTGCGTTCAATTCAATCCCAAAGTGATTCAGGATGACGCAGTGGAAGTGTCATTTATCCCTATGGCTGACGTTGAGCCCGGTTTTGTCGATCACTGTTCAACTAGGCAGGCAAAGCCGTGGGCGAAGGTTAAGAAAGGTTTTTCTCGGTTCCAAGAAGGAGATCTCTTAGTCGCGAAAATCACCCCATGCTTTCAGAATCGAAAGTCTTGCGTTGCAAAGAGTCTGATAAATGGGACTGGGGCTGGCTCAACGGAATTTCATGTCATGAGATGTGTGAGTGGCGTTGATGCTAAGTTTCTGTTGTACTTCTTTAAGTCGGAATACTTCATTCGGTATGGGGTAAATCATTTCAACGGAACTGTTGGCCAACAACGTGTTGGAGCTCAGGATATTAAGGATTGTTTAATTCCTGTCCCTTCGGTTGAGGAACAAGTTCGCATAGTGGCAAAGCTTGAAGATGCATTCGCTGAAATTGACCGCGCAGAGAAGGCCTATGAAGAACTTCAGACGCTTGCTGGTGTTCTCAGAGGACAGATTCTTCAGGAAGCTATCCAAGGCAAGCTTGTTCCGCAGTTGGCGGAGGAAGGTGTTGTCGAGCAGATAGGAGTTGCGCCGGATGAGAGACCGTTTGAGATTCCAAAGTCATGGAAGTGGCGGGCGCTAGATGAAATATTCAAATTCGTCGACTATCGAGGGAAAACTCCGACAAAAACGACGGATGGTGTAAGACTGATTACTGCAAGTAATGTTCGACAGGGTTACGTTGATCATAAGCGTATCGAATTTATTTCATCTGAAGAATATATAGACAGACAAAATCGAGGAATATCTAAGAAGGGAGATATCCTGTTCACTACAGAGGCCCCTTTGGGCAATGTGGCCCTTGCGGATCTCGATGTTTACAGTGCAGGTCAACGTGTAATTACATTGCAAACTGATTCAGAGAATAAGAAACTGCTGATGTATTTCATGCTGTCTCCTTATTTCCAAAAAGCACTCAAGAACAATGCAACTGGTACAACTGCGCAAGGTATCAAGGCGGCTCGCTTGAAAAAATTGATGTTGCCCGTTCCTCCTGTGGAAGAGCAAGCTCGTATTGCGAGTAAGGTCGAAGAGCTTCTCAAGCAGGTTGACGCGCTCTCGGCCTGATAAGGTCGTAGAACGGCTGTTCTGACTGGATAACTGACCCCTCGGCGTGCTTGCCCGCCGAGGGTGCTTCTGCAATTAAGTCAGCCTCTTAGTTAAGGTCGATGCGGAACGACAGGTCGAACCACTTCGAAATGCGCAGGCGGAATGCGATGCGCAATTTCCTTTGTGCTAAGATGTAGGCATGGCGAAAGATCTCGTACATCTTCGCTAACCTCCAAAGCGCCCAGGGACACGAACCTTCGGGCGCTTTACTTTTGGCGGCTTTGAGTTTTCAGCCGGACGACAGGATGCCGCCGACGACTCGGAAGAAACCACCCCTTCCGAATCCTTTGACGCGCTAGACCTCCGTAGCGCTGGGACCAGTAGATATTACTACAAGTAAGTTGAAGACGTCTGTTGAATCTCTCCAACAGGCGGTTTTGTTTTGAGAGCAACAAAAACACCTAGGTATTACCTATACACTACCTAGGTAATACCTAGGTAGTGTATAGGTAATTTGCTCGTGATTCTGGTATACTGGTCGCATCGAAAAACACATGAGGAGCACCGGCTATGAAACCCAAAATCATTGCAGTTGCAGCCACCAAAGGGGGCGTTGGCAAAACCACAATCGCTTTGCAGTTGTCGATCGCAAAGGCAAAGAAAGGTGCTGATGTTTGGTTGATCGACGGTGACAGACAACGTACCGCTACGATTGCGCTGACACTTAGAGACTCGCAAAAGGTGAAGCCCTTGGTGGCCTGTGCTTCGTACCCGGAAGGCCAACTGTTGAAATCCCAGGTTCAATTACAACGAGACAAATGGGATGCGATCGTTATTGATGTCGGTGGCTTCGATTCATCTACGCTCCGTGCCGCACTGTTGCTTTGCGATGTTTTGTTGGTTCCCTTCCAGCCTAGAAGCTTCGATATTTGGGGACTTTCTGCCATGTCAAAGCTAGTTCAAGAGGCTAAGACGGCTCGCCGTGGTCGACCGCTGAAGGCTTATGCGGTTCTCAATAGCGCCGACACAAGTCCGTCCGGATCGGAAAACGAAGACGCCGTGATGGCGCTTCAGGATTTTCCTGAACTAACACTATTGGATACGAAGCTTTGTCGACGGAAAGCCTATGCAACCTCGTCTGGTTTTGGGATGGGAGTTAGCGAGCTAAAGGTGAAAGACAAAAAGGCGATGGCTGAAGTCAATGCGTTGGTTGAGGCCGTTTTTGCTGATTGGGAGACTGAATAATGCCAATTGCTTCATTCAGAATGGTTGAAGCAGCCAAGTTGAAGCTTGAAGATAGTGAATTGGAAGATCGCTTTCTTTCCGGTGCGCCTGATGCTGGTTACCGGGAAGGAGTTTCCAACTTCGAAGAAGAGGAAGAAGAGACTAAAAAGAAGGAAAAAAAAGTTCGAAAGCTTCGTGGCCGGAAAGCCGTTATCACACTGAACATCGATCCTAAGTTGCTTGATGAGTTCGATGAACTCTGCGAGGATCTTGATCAAACCAGGTCGCAGATGCTAACCATGCTGATTAAGAAAGCGGTAGATCGTGTGATCATGTAAGCGGTCACTAGTCTTCATGACCCACAAAAGAGGGGGAGTTTCTCAGAGAGAAGAAGCGCCCCTTATTTTTTTTGCAAATTGTTGATCGAAGTCAATCTGTAAGGGGGGAGGACGGCGGACATTTTTTGAAACAAATGCCTAGGTGCCACCTAGGTAATGCCTAGGTATTACCTAGGTATTTATGAGGGTTAACCCTTAAAAATGATTGTTTGAGTCTCGTTGCAGTTCCCTTTGTGTTCGCTTTGGGTTCGGATCTTTTGAGACGTCACGAAGACTTCAAGTTTTCAGAAAAAGCATTAAACTTTGTTCATAAAGAAAGACCGCGTTGAGTTCGCACCTCAACACGGTCTTTCAAAAGAGTTTGTTTCGAACTTTTAGCAGAAGTTCGGAACTGTGGTGAGTCTTACGGATCTTTTTGGACGAGACGTAAGGACTCGATGAAGACGACAGATTTATCCTTCATCCTTCATCTTATGCGAGATTATAGCCAACTTCCCCCCCCCCCTACAAATCGAACTTCACAAGAATTCGACCTTGCAGTCATCGAGCCCTACGCTGAACCGTTTTGGTACTTAAACGATGCGGACGATGGCTTCTTCTTCGTCATGACGAAGAACGAAGACTCAGACTTCTTCACGGAAGCCTATCCGGTTCATCGACTTGAAGAGGTTCTCGCTCTTCACCAAAATTCCCAATCTGACGTTTGGATCTCCCAGGCCACGTTTTATCGCACTCGTCGCACTGTTGAAAATGTGCGCTCTGTTGGTTTGAGCTTCGTTGACATCGACTGTGATGATCTACCTTGGGCTCAGGACCTCACGCCAGTAGATCGAGCGAATTTCCTCTTGCAGGTCTGCGACGAGTCGCGTATTCCACGCCCATCAGTCATCGTTCATTCTGGTCGTGGGTTGCATCTTAAATGGCTTTATACGAAAGCCATTCCTCATCCCGCTCTTCCTCGCTGGTCTGCAGTTGAAAAGCATCTCGTTGAGAAATTCAGAGCTTTCGGAGCTGACCCGAAGGCCACAGATGCTGCGCGTTTCTTGCGACTAGTTGCTACGACGAACACGAAAGCGGCCAAGCAGAAAAATCGTTGCGAAGTTGTGTACGTCAACGTCGAAAGCACGCTGGACGGCTCGATCTGTCGCTACGAATTCGACAAGTTCGCCGATCAGGTACTTCCGTTCACACGTCAGCAGATTCGTGAGTTTCGCAATCGGAAGAAGGAGCAAGCGCAATCAAAAGAGACCAAAGCCAAAAAAGTGAAGTGGAATCCGCAGAGCGTCAATGCTATGCGGTCGGATGATCTTGAAAAGCTCGTCGAAATCCGAGGCGGAATGCCAGAAGGTAAACGCATGATTTGTCTCTTCTGGCAGATGAATTTCATGTGTCTTGCCGGTCGTGTGACGGATGACAATTTCGACGCGATGGCTTCGCTGTTGGCGAGGAAGATCGATCCGAACTGGAACTTCCGTCTTGGCGACTTAGTGACCGTGCGCATGAAGATGCGTTCGACTCACAGAAAGTCTCAGGACGTGAAACGCATCGAGCTGTACACCCCGAAAACCGAGAAGCTTATTTCTGATCTTGAGATCACTCTTGAAGAGCAACGTCAGCTCAAAACGCTTGCTTCTGCATCTGTGAAGCATGAGCGCCGCAAGGAAGCACGTGAAGCACGTCGCCGGAAAGCGAACATCATGCCGCGCGCACTGTATCTCAGTCGCGCAGAGCAACGCTGTGCGAGAGCACATGAGCTGCGTGCTCAGGGCTTGTCGATTCGAGCGATCGCTAAAGAGCTTGAACTTAGTCCTGCTTCAATCGCCGGCTATCTGAAAAAAGAAATCCCCTCAGCAAAGGGTGTTCAAAGTGCTGTCTATTATCTGGGGTACCCTCTGCGCCAAGCGCAGGGAGATTTGCCTCTCGAGGTTATCGAGAGAGGACTAGTCGAGAGAAAGGGGGGTAAGGGGGAAGGAGAGGACCCAGGAGGGAACTTATCCACAGGTTTATTTGCTCTTGATCTTGAAGAGTGGAGGATTGGCTATGCCTAAGAAAAAATTTCAAGTTTCAAGAGAAAAGATCGCGTTCTTGAAAGCAATGCCATTAGTGTTGGTGCTTGAGGGCTTGCATTTGTACGTTAAGAAGGATCGTGATTTTCATCCGACAGGAAATTTGAAAACGATCCGGGTTATTGCTTCTGAACCTAGCGGATTCCAGCATGAGCTTGTTATCACTGATTCGCTTTGGTTTGATACGAGAAAACAGGTGGGCAAGAAAGGAGCAATTGATTTGGTGATGCACTTAACTGGCTGTACTTTCAAAGAGGCAATTAATCGGTTAACGGAAATTCACGTGTCGGCAGCAGAGCGCAGTAACATGTAACACGTTACATGTTACAGTTACATATAGTGCTTCTTTCTATGAAAAAAGCCCCGGTAACGGGGCTTTTTTCATAGAAAGAAGCCCCGTTACCGGGGCTTGCTAGATTTTTTCAATTTTCTTCTTTTTTCTTGCGCCGGAGGGCTGCAAATCGAGCATTCCTCGCTCGCCTCGTTGCAGCATCTCGCTCTCTCTCAAGAGCGCGGTAGTCTTTTTTGCCGCTAGTGAGGCCTTCTAGCCGACCGCGAAAAAGTCCCTCTTGAAAGCCTTTCTTCCTCTGTTCTTGGATCTGGGCTTCCGCGTTTTTCTGCAGATTGTTCGTCTCCTTTTGCTTCCAAAGCAGAAAATTCTCGCGATCGAGCCGCAGTTGAAAGCTGGCCTCGTCAAGAAGGTTCAGTTTAGCTTGCGCCGAAAGTTCGGTCTTGAGAGCTTCTTCTTTGCGCAAATGCGCTCTTTTGAGTTTTTCGGCAGCTTCTCTCTCCCATTGAGATACAGCGGTTTCACGCTCCTTGAGGCGTTTCTCTCTTATATTGAATTCCCGTTCGCGCACATTAAGCGCTTTTTCTCGTGCATTAAGTGCTTGTTCGCGTTCTTGGAGAAGTCGTTCTCGTTCATCAAGTTTGGCGGATTTTCCGAAACCGAACATGCTCACCTCAAATATGTGTCAGTGATGTCGGGTCTAAAATGCCCGACCTCTTGAGATACAGTTTCTTTTGCGACCGGCTCATGAAGTCCTTGTTTGCGCAATTCGTCCATTCGTTCTTGAGCGTAGGTATGCCGAAGGCCGTGAGCACCATGAGACCAGCCGAAAAGTTTTTCAGAGACTCTGGTAACTGACGCTGACCACGCGTTACCACCGCCGATTCCGTACCAGATTTCACGGTTGATTCCGCGGTCTTGCACGACGACAGGTTCTGGGAGGCGCATCGCTTCCAATCGTTCGGCTAGCGCAGTAGGGATTCGGACTTCTCGTACTAATCCGCCTTTTCCGTGGACGGTGTAGGCAACAGAATCTTCTCGACCGCTGAATTTTGTCTCAAGTGTGCGGTCGCGACCGTCTCGAAGACGAATGTCCGGCGTTCGGTCTTCGATTGGTCTCAGCGTCAGCAATTCGGATGCACGCAGACCTGTCGCGTAGGCAATTTCAGTTGCAAGCGCATTTTTCGGTTGCTGGTTGTCCGCAATGGCCTGAACCTGCTCGGGAGTGTAGATGCGAGAGGAAAGTTGTTGAGGAATGCCTTGGACCATTTCAAGGCGTTCGTTTTCCTGGAGCTTGTGTGTGACATGCTGCATCATGCACTGAAGCGCTTGTCGATTAAGATCAATGGTCTTTTGTCCGACTTCTGTGCTTCGTTCTTGGAGGAAACGAACTGCGTCTTCAACGGACATGCCGCGAAGACCGCCTTCAATGCGATTTTCGTGAGCCCAAGTTGCGGCTACGCGAAGAGCAGATTCGTAGTTGCGTACGGTGCCGACTGATTCGAGGACGTTGCCGCGCCCTTGTAGGCATTTCATGACAGAGGCGGCTTGTTTTTCAGGCTTCGCGAACTTTGCCATTACGTCTTCACCTCTGGCTGATGCCAGCCCTGCTTGATGACGAAGCGCCGGACGGTCGAATAGGCGATGCCACGAAGCCCGCGTCGACGGCAGAGAAACTGCCAGACCTGATAGATCGTTAGCTGTTCTGAGAAAAGAAGCTCGTAGATCGTAGCGCTGTGGGGGGCAAGAACGGACGTCCGCTCCTTGTAGGGACGTGCCTGACGACCGATGCCGGCCATGTCTTTGAACTCTTCGACTTCGTCATGCAGCGTCACGCGGACCTCCTGAATTTTCAAAGAACTTCTGTAAGAACTCCTCTTCTCTCTTTCGAGAGGAGAGCGGCAACCACGAAGCCAGGCTTCGCAGCTCAAGCTACCTATTCGCCCCAGTATCGCTCGGACTGTTCTCGCGTCTCCTGTTTTCGCCTGAGAATGGCGCTTCCTTTTCTTTCGTCTGAAAGCTGACGAGCATTTTTTTCGTGAGCGGGAATGCGTTCCCAAATGTGCCTCTGGCACCGTTCCCCTCAAGCCGAAGCGAGGAGGCCGGATTCACGAACCGGTCAAAAAATATAAGCACTCCAAAGGGTGCTTTTTACATCCCAAGACAAGGGGGTGGTCAGCGCTTCTGATTCAAGTCGCTGGTCTCGACGTGTAACGTCCGTCGGTTTCAGACCTAGTGTCGACGCGCAAAAGATCGATTTGCGAACGAGGTTCGTTGGGGTGAACCACTCCACTGGAATGCGATAATTTTACATCAAAACTATGAGCGCGAAACTATGAGCGCGAAAGTGTTCTAGGTTTATGAGGAGTTTACGCACGGGAATAGCTCATTCCTTGCGTAGAAACAGATGAAATTCAGGAAGTTTTGAACTTTTTTATGGATGAGGAGTTATGGACAACTTTAAAGGGGAAAATCATTGTCCAAATTTCAAACTTGGTTATCGTCAATTTCTTACTTGCAGAGGGATAGAGCGTAGAAAAGTGGGTGTAACTCCTCATGTCTCCCGCTATGTGACGGCGAAGACGTAACATAGCGGGAGACGGAGCGGACGAGGCCGCGTGTCTCCCTGCAAGTGTCGGCCCGCTTGCGGGCCGCACTTTGGCGCGGCAATCGCCGCGCTAGGGGGTGCAGGGGGTATCCCCATGCGCGGCTCTGCCGCCGGGCGACGGTAGTCGCCGCAGCCGCAGAGGCTGCGCATCGGAGCAGCGTCATGAGCGGGAGCGAATGGACGCGCGCGGAGATGCGGTCCGCGTGGAGCGGACCGGGAAGGGGCCCGGGGAAGTGTCCCCGGGCGGCCTGCTTGCCGGGACGCGGGGTGCAGGGATCTCCCTGCAAGCTGCCGAGATCTCAACCTCGAGGCAGCTTCGCTGCTGTCCCTTTTGAGCACGAGCGCAGACGCGCTCGTGCGAACAAGCGACGACACGATTGCTGCCTCCACGCCGCTGCGCGTCGTGCGCGGCCTGATCGCAGACCGGTTGCTGGCAAGGCGTGTGGGGGATCGCAGGCGGGGGCGGTAGCCCCCGAGGCCGGGAGCGCGAGGGTTTGCCCCTCGCTTTGCCGATGCGTTAATCGCCGTTGCTAAAGAGCGTGGTCTCCTTCTTTTCCGCGGCCTTGAGCTCGGTCGCCAGCTTCTTGTTTTCAATCGTCAGGGTGGTGTTGAGAGCCTGCAGAGATGCGAGCGCCTTCTTTGTCTCCTCGAGCTCGGATTCGAGCATGTAGCTGTGTTCACGAAGACTGTCGATTTCTGCTTCCCGAGCCTTGCGCGTCATGGTCTCGGTGTCAAGCTCGCGTGCGAGCCAGCCTTTGTCCTGAAGGTACTGGTCCGCTCGCATTTCGGCCTCGAGCGCACGGTCGCGCAGAGCAGCTTCGCGATCGGCAGCTTCGAGTGCGCGCTGTTTGTCTGCTTCGGCATATTGCTCCATCGAAGCGCTCAGTGCTTCCGCAACGGCTGCGCGGATAGAGGCCATGGCGTCGTCAATCGTCTTGGAAACGCCTTCATCAAGAACTCGAGACGAGAGAGTATTGATTTCGCGGGCCTTCTGTTCCGCCTTGAGCTGACGCCACAGCTTCAATGCCGGGCTGACGTGGGAGGCGGACGCGTGGACTTCTGCAGCAATCACACGGATGGATGGGATGGGTTGGCCCTTTGCATCCAGAATGTCGAGGAAGGCGAAGATTTTGTCTTTAGTGGCTTCTGGGATAGTGGTTTCGGACATGAGCAACTCCTTTGTTTGATGAATCTATTATAGCATAAAAAGTAACGTGTAACACATTATATAATACAAAAGTAGGGTGGAGCGCGCCAAAAAATCCAAATTTGAAAAAACAAAGGCCCAGCCGGTTACCGAGAGCTGGGCCTTTGCATTTTGGGGTGGTTCTTGGCTTCAAAAAAGCTAGAACCAAGAAAAATAGTAGCACGCCTTCTTCGGCGACAACAGAATTGCCCCCTCAGGGTAGATAGGAAGAGACAAGAAAATGCGGAAGCAGCTCAAAAAAAATCGAGGCTTCGTGGAGACCTGTGGGTAGAAGCGATGAAATCCGCGCCAATGAGCGCGGGCACAGTACCAGTCGAAACGGATTCAGATGTGAGGAGGCTGGCCTAAAGGGACGGGCTCTCTGAGGAGTCAAGGCCGGGAGCGTATAGAGGAGGACGCAACTGCGTCCGAGCATATGCCGCGTACGGGCTTGACGGAGTGGGGAGATCGTCGAAGCCTTGTGTGAGAGGACATCTGCTACCCACAGATAATACCAGGTTGCCCCAGAAGGGTCCTCAGATAACCGAAGCAGCTTCGTTAACTGAGGACCCAATGGATGAACTATTAGTAGTGTTGCTTACCAGGCATAGCGAACGCCGACTGTTGCTCGCCAATCCGTGTCGATAGTTGCGCCGCTGGTGCGTTCAACGTCGGCCCAGAGATAGGCATTCTTGGTCAGATTAAAGTTGCCGCCGAAGCCGTATTCAACCCAGGTGTCGTCGCCGTCGATTTTGACGACGCCGGTACTGCCGGCTGCGGTGCCGGTAATCTTGCTGTCGCCAAGGAACTCATGAACGACGGATGCGCGGACGTAGAGGTCGCCTCTGTTGTTCGGGCACTTGATGCCGGAAGCAAACCCAAGACGGCCGGTAAGGTTGTCAACGTCGTCAACACTGTAGCGGGCGTTGCCAAGGTTGAAGTCGTCACCCTTGACCCAGGTGTACATGACTTCAGCCTGCGGTTCGACATAGAAGAGATCGTTCAAGTCAAAGCGCCAGCCGAATTCGCCGGACACGCTGAAGGCCATGTTGTCCATCGACCCCGTGAAGGTCTTGTCGACCGTCAGATCGTCTTCGAATTTGGCAAGACGAACAACCGTATCAACGAACATGCCGTTGTCGGCCATCCAGGTTGCATAGCCTGCGAGACCGTAAGCCTTAATGTCGGAAGTGCTGCGAGAGGCATCGAATTCGCCATCGGTGTAGCTGAAAGCAACGCCAATGCGAGTGCCGTAGTCGGCGAGGATGGTGTCGGCACCGACCTGAATCGTGTTGAAGTCGGTCTTGGTGTGGTTGTCACTCTTGAGCTTGCCGCCGTCATAGCGAGCCCATGCACCGTACGTGCCTTCGGAGGCGCGAAGATCGCCCATGCGCTTGCGAACGTCGTTCGTAAGAATACGGTTGGTCATCATGGGAACAGCTGAACCAAGCTCAAGCGTGGATTCCATGATGGAGTTGACCTTCACGGCAACAGTAGATGCGTCGACCTTACCGGTGTTATCGAGTTTGGCCTGGGTTTCACCGGCGACAAGGCCTTCCTTCATGACAACAGTGGTTCCTTCGGCACCATTGGTAATGGAGAAAGCGGCGTTGAAGGCATCAAGGTCGCCGCCCAATTTGTCGTTGAGAGCTCCGGAAGCGGCAACTTCGAGAGAGGAACCGTCGGTCAGATTCTCAATGGCGACCGTGTTTGCCTTGTTGTCGTTCAGGACGATCTGCCCTTTCTTACTGGCCAGTGCACCCTTTACAACAAAAGTGCTGCCTTCCATGAGTTCAACGGAAGAATTAGCCAGGGAAATGTTCGATGCACCGTCCACCTTGACGTCACCGGTAATTGCGGTGGAGCCATCCTTGAAGTTCATGGCGCCTTGGGTTTCGACGATAACGTCGCCAACGAGCACGTTGTGCTTCCCGCCGAGGGTGACTTCACTGGAAGCACCGGTTTCAGAAGCACCTGCTGTCTTAATTGCGATAGCGTCGTCTTTGGCGGTGACGTTAACGTTCAAATCTCCACCGATGGAAATCTTGCCGCCGTCGGCAGAATTCACGCCATAGGCAGTGCCCAACCCTTGATTAAGGGTAATGGAAGTCTGGGTGCTATTGCCGAGGGTAACATTGGCACCCGAGCCGGCATTGATGCCGAAGGCTTGTTTGGAGGTCGTGCCAGAAGGGGATTTATCCGTAAGAGTAGAGGGCACATCAATGTTGATGACTAGGCTCTTCGATTTGATGTCAATCTTGGCGTTTTCCTGAGCGGCAATAGCCTGAGTGCCGTCGGAGAAACCGGGGTTGGCAGGATTAAAGTCGACGCCTGCGCCCTTCAGATCAATTCTCAATTCTTGAACCTTATCGGTGACGGTAAAGGAAGAATCTTGGCTCATAACACCAACAACGTTGCGTTGGGCCGTTTGATTGCCGGTGATTTCGCTTTTCAGCAGGACATTCCCGGAATTGTTGAAGGTCACAGCTCCGTAAGCAACGACGGCTGTCGCACCAAATTCGCTGGAAGCATGGACGACGACGTCGCCGGAGTTGGAGAAGTCAATCTTGCCGGTAGCCTGAACGTCAATTGCTTCGGCCGAGTAGTTTTTAGTAGTAGCCTTAATGGAAACATCTTCGCCGGTGAATTTGGCTGATGCCGTTTTGGAGCCCATTCCGTTAACCAATAAGCCATATCCCCAAACGTTTGATGCACCAGGGCCGGTGACATCAATTTCAGTATGCTTGGAGTTGAATACGACAGAAGAGTCTTCAGCGCCACATCGGATATGGATGCCGGCAAATCGTTTATCAGCGTCAGTGGTCGTGAAGTTAACTTTCAGATAGTCGCCACCAAAATTGGCGGTGGCTCCGTTGTAGATGAAAATTCCTTCGTTATAACCAGCTGGAACGTATACATTGGCATCAGTAATTACGCTGGTACCGGTGACGGTAACATTATTGCCGGTGGCCGAGTTGCCACTACCTTGAACATTGATGGCGGAGTTCAAGGTTTTGTTGGAATAATCGGTGGTCGTGGCCTGACTGACGCCTGTGAGAGCCATTAAGACTGCGGTAGCCAAAAGAGTTTTATTCATAAGAATATCCTCGATCTGAAGCGTTATAGCTAGTTGACGAAACCAACTATTGGGGATGATGGAATCGTACAGTTGACTGTGACTTCGAAATAAGGAAGGGCGAAGTTATACGCTTGATCCTATCTTGTGGGATGTCTCCCAGAGTATTGAGGGGAACGATTTTCGAGATCACGTATGGGCAGTTTCGGTGATGTGAATTTCGGGTGGGGGGGGGTATTAACCCTAATAAAATGATCGAGAAGAATGATTGGTGTACTAAAACAATTGGACGCGAGATCGAATCTTGAGGCTGTTCTGAAGTGAGACGAAAAAGCTCTGAACAATAGGTCGTGACATTTTCGCAACGGATCTGTCTTTACTTCTTGAGAATGTCTGCTGTGATGTTCTTTGAGAAGAAGTATGAGAGGCTTCGTTGAGACCTATGGGTAGCGCTGGTGAAAACCGCGCCAACGAGCGCCGGCACAGTACCAGGCGAAACGGTTTAGAAGTGAGGAAGCTGACCTAACGGGACGGGCTCTCTGAGGAGTCAAGGCCGAGAGCGTATAGAGGAGGACGCGACTGCGTCCGAGCATATGCCGCGTACGAGCTTGACGGAGCGGAGAGATCGTCGAAGCCTTGTGTGAGGAGACATCTGCTGCCCACAGACATCCCCGAAGAGCCAAAAAATCTCATTGAGGACATTGTTTGGCCACCCTACAGACGTTGGCTGGAGATAAAAGAGGACGGCATCGACGAAATGGTTCGAGCAGGAATGCCGTTGCCAACATCTGTATCGGAAGATGCCGACAGGCGCGTGTTTGAAGAGCATGCGCCTAACGTTGCGCCGTTTATCGAGCAGTCGTTGCAAGTGCCAATCTTCTCGAACGAGGCGGAGGCTCGCAAAATGACGCTTGAGTATTTCGTGCCGCCGTTCTTGAGGACTTGGCTGGAGCCGCAGTGGGCGATTCAGAAGGTCATTGGGGTGGTGCCCTCGTGTGAGCTCGAACAACTCTTGGGAACGAAGTGGTGGTGCGATTACACGACCGACTTCATTCTTGAGCGCTTCAAGCCTTGGGCGATCTACATCAGCTTCAATGACATGGCGGATTCGACGGGGAGTGATCGCTTGTATGAAGGAGCCTACGTAACCTTTGACCACCAAGATGGTGAGCTTCGGCTTGTGATTCAGCACATGACACGAACTGGCTTGTGCAATCCAACGCTTTTCCATTCCTACCCTTTCCCGAAGGGGAGGAGCCTGGTGGAAATTGTTGAGAACTACGCTTACGACAGTCCTTACGCGCCACTTGTTGAAAGTCTCGATGTCGAGGGTGACATGCGTGAGGTCTTGCGCCACAGTGGCAAGGTCATTGCTTGTCGGGTTCTACCGCTTCTGATTGCGATTTTGAGTGAAGATTTTGAGCGCATCATGCTCAAGATTGACATGAGGACCGGGGAGTATGACTTGCATCGAACAGTCGAGCTGGCTAACCGTCCGTGGGGTGGAGATATTTTCTCGACTTTGAAGAGGGCAAGTTCTGATGAGGTTTCACTTTTGGTTGTGCGTCCGAAGGAATTTGGTTTGGATGGTCTTCTGAACTGAGTATTTCTACGAGCGGACTGAGGGGATTCGCTTGAGGGGACAAAGGCGAGAAGAAGAGCTGAAATTCCGAGTCGGAATTTCAGCTTAATTCCTGCGGCACAGTCAAAAATAAATTTCGATTGCATCACACTTCTGGTGTTTTTTAAGTTAAGATTTGCTTTGCAAGACCTGCGGCTTTGCCGGCTGCGTGTTTTGTTTTACACCCCCTCGGAAGTCCTTTCTGAGGGGGCCTCACCAAGGCAAAAGAAGGAGTTAGAGACGGACTCGTCGCTTTGTTTACTGCATCCCGGTTCACAAAGCCTTTTGGCCGCGTTTATCGCCGTCACTCTAATGACAACGAGCACCAGCCCCACCAGAATCCATCTTTCGTGCTCTCAGGAAGCGAGGCGATTCTAGTTTCATCACTATCTTCTTCTGCAAGACCCGTTGTTTTAGCCAACAACGGGTCTTGTTTTATCTCCAGTTTTAGCTCAGCTTTTATGAAGAAGTTTATCTAACGGGCCGTAAAACCTCTCCATTCATGGGGAGGATATAAGGCCCAAATGGGCATTTGGTTGTAAAGCACGCATTCTTGAAGGAAGTGTGCCATGATGTTCATATGAAGATCACCTGCGCCTTTCAATACGAACTCTACGTTGACGAGACCCGACGTGCGGCCTTGAACCGAAACGCCGGTTGCCGCAGGTTTGTCTTCAACAAGGCGTTGGGGATCCAAAACGAGCGCAAGTCTAAAGGTGAAAAGCTTCTCACCTACAAGGAGCTCGCCCACGAGTTGGTGCTCTGGAAAAAACAACCCGAGACCGCCTTTCTTCAAGAGGCGATGTCCCAACCGCTCCAGCAGGCCCTGCGCGATCTCGATCGCGCCATCGGCGACAGCTTCCGTCCCAATAGCGATCCGGCACACAAAGGGTGGCCGAAGTTCAAGGCGAAAGACATCGGTGACGGCTTTCGGATTCCGCAATTTGCTCCTGAGCACATCGACGATGCCAACGGGCGAGTCAAGCTCCCGAAGATCGGCTGGATTCGATACCGCAGAACGCGTCCCATCGAGTTCGAGTGTGCGGACGGGATGCTCGTTCCCGGTGTCGTGAAGCAGATTCACGTCAGGAAGGACTGCGGCCACTGGTTCGTGATCTTCACGGTTGAGTTCGAAGTCAAGGTCCCCGACATGAAGGCGCTCGATGTTGGAATCGACGTCGGCGTCGTGCATGCCGTCGCGACGAGCGACGGACGATTCTACGATCTCGACACGGCGAAGATTCGCTCGATCGAGAAACGCATTGCGGGCTTGAAACGCAAGCTTTCGCTCAACCAAGAGTCGCGAAAGAAACTCGCGAAGTTGGGACTGGCGGAGGCTTTTGACAAGAAGCAGCCAAGTTGCAAGCGGCGTCGGCTCAAGGAGAAGCTTCAAAAGCTATATCGAAAGATTCGTTGCATTCGACAGGATTTCAACAGGAAGACGGCGCATGCGCTCGCGCAGGAGTATGGCTGCGTGTACGTCGAGGACCTGAAGGTGAAGAACATGACGGCGTCCGTCAAGGGCACCGTTGAGAACCCCGGCAAGAATGTGAAGCAGAAAAGCGGGCTCAACCGCGCCATCCTGCGCACGGGGTTCTACAGTCTTCGCCAAGCAATCGAATGGCAACTTCTGAAAGTGGGTGGTGTGGTGATTCCCGTCGATCCGAGAGGGACGAGCATCACCTGCCCGCACTGTCAGACCAGGGACAAACGCAACCGCCCGACGCAGGCGATTTTCAAGTGCGTCAACGAAAGTTGCGGCTTCAAAGCGAATGCCGACGTGGTGGGCGCCCTGAACGTGTTGAGGAAGGGCCGGACAGGCCCGAGTGCACACAACAAAAAGCACATCGCCCATGTAGTGAGTATTGGGGAGCAAGGCTTTCGGCCGGAGGACTCGATGCCATCAATGGGAGCCATCCTCAAGTCACGCGATCGCGTGGCCCAAGGAATCCCCGCCCTTTAGGACAGGGGAGGAAGTCAACCGCCGAATCGCCGCCAGGAGAGGCGTTCGGAGAAGGGGTTCTCGCGTCCGAGGACGCCGTCGGAGACGACGTCCGCCACGGCCGTGCAGAAGTCGGCGCCGTGGATGCCGCCCGCAATGCTCAGGTGCAGCCCCGGCATGCCGGAGGCGCCTGCAACGGGCAGGCCGTCGGGGCTCGAGAGCACGGTGTGCGAGAGATAGCGCCCCTGAGACCAGTCGGTGGCGGCGGGGAAGAGCTTCACGCCCATTTCCCAGAGCGCCTTGTACTCCTCGTCGACGGGGCAGTGCTCCTGGGCGCCGAGATGCCAGCGGCCCATGATGCGCACGAACGTGTCGAGCGGCAGTGCGATGCGTCCCTCGGGCGTCCTCACGGCATGGCGCATCACGCAGGCGTCGCCCGAGAGGCTCACGTTGAGCACGGAGCGGGTGACGGGCGCAAGCGGCACGCCGCCGTAGGCATGTTCGGGAAGAATTTCAAGGGCGCCCGTGCCGCAGGCGACGACGACGGCGTCGGCCCTGACGGGCTCGTCCGCCGCCACGCCGCAGATGCGGCCGTTGTCGGAGATGAGGCCCGTCGCCTTCCTGCTGCAGAGGATCTTCACGCCCGCTTCGGCGAGGTGTTCCCTGAGCTGCTTGGCGTAGTAGCTCACGGACCAGGTGGTCGCGCGCGAGAATGAGAAGCTCCCGACGTCCGTGGCCGCATAGAGCGAGGGCTCGATGGCGGTGACGTCCTCAAGCGTCGCGGGGGACGCTTCGCCGGCCTCGGGCGAGACGATGATCGTGCCCGCGCTTTCCTGAAGAATGAAACCGTGCTCCTGCGCCTCGGCCCTGAGCATCGACGTCGAGGCCTCGGAGAGCTCCGCGGCGAGCGCGTCCCTCGCTTCGCATCGTGCGGGCTCGCGGCATGCGGTCATGGCGGAGATGAAGCCCGGGTGGCGAACGGCCGCGCCGCTGCCGTAGACGAGTTCCGAGGTGTTCGAGGCGAGCGCCTTGAGGCGCGCAAGACGTCCTGCTGGACGTGCGATCGGTGCAGGTGCGGGGTCGCCGAGAACGGCGCCCGCACAGTAGCTCGCGCCCTGGCAGGGCGCGCGCTGGGCTTCGATGACGGTGACGTCGGCACCTTTTCTGACGAGGGACAGGGCGGTCTGCAGGCCCGTGAGGCCCGCTCCAACGACTGCGGCGTGCATGTACTGGTATTTTTTTTGGGAAAAAAGGAATCGGTCATTGTAGCCCAGTCCGCCGGCATGGGCCTCCCCCGCACGTACGGCTGGCATATACTGAAGGAACCGCTTTTTTCCGGAACATCCACCATGACCGAACACACGACCGCCGAGTGCCCCTATCCGAAGCTTGAGGCTCCCGTTCCCCGTGCCGAGCGCGAGAACGATCCGCTCACCGAAACGTCCGTCGCCGAGCGCGTGCTCCTCGACGGCCGCTTCATCAAGGTAGTCGAGGAGGACGTCGTCCTTCCCGACGGACGTCCTAGCCGCCGCTTCGGCCTGCGCCACGGCGGCGCGGCCGGCATGATCGCCCTGGGGGCTGACGGCACGATCGTCCTCGAGCGCCAGTGGCGTCATCCGCTGCGCAGGGCCTTCTGGGAGATTCCTGCGGGCAAGCTCGATCCGGGCGAGGCCGAGCTCGACTGCGCGAAGCGCGAGCTCGTCGAGGAGTGTGGCATTCACGCAGCGCGCTGGACGCGACTCGGCGAACTCAACAACGCGATCGGCTATTCCAATGAACGCATCGTCGTGTTTCTGGCCGAGGACCTCTCCTGGGGCACGCAGGCCCTAGACGAGGGCGAGCATCTCGAGGTCGTCCGCGTCGCTCTGAAGGAGGCGCTTGACATGTGCGCCGACGGCCGCATCACGGACGTCAAGACCATCGTCGGCCTCTTCTGGTTCGAACGCCTTCTCGCCTCGCGCCGCGCCTGAGGCGCACGGTCCGCAGGGCTCGGGTGTTTGGCAATTCGACGGGCCCTGTGGTAAGATTCCAAGACTCTCGAAGCGGGTGTCGTATAACGGCTATTACCCCAGCCTTCCAAGCTGGAGACGAGGGTTCGACTCCCTTCACCCGCTCCATGAAAATCGCCTCGCAGGTATTCGGCCCGCGGGGCTTTTTTTGTTTTATGCGCTCCTGTTTCACTGGGCCCAAAAAATTGTGAGCGGTTTTGCGTAACCATACGCCCCTGAGGCAGTCGTTGCCAGGGGTGTAGGTGTTAAAGGTCTGCGACGTCGTCAAAGGCCGTTTCGGCGGCAATTTCCTCTATGTCAATGAGGTCGTCAGGCGCTTCCGGCGCATCGTTCTGCTCGACGAACTGCCCACTTGTCGGCACAGGAAGGTTGAGGATTCTGAACAGCTCCTTCTTTTCCTCGACAATCTCGTCGAAAACCCATCCGCCGTTGAAGTGGGTCATGTAGATGTTGTTGAGCTTGGCCAGAAGCTTATGGTCGCTGTCATAGTGAACCCGGTACTTCTTTTGACCATTCTCCCCCACGCCTCCCTGATTGTAAATTTTGATCCGAGCCCGAACCATGGCGCTTATGGCAGTCGCAAGCATCTGCAGGAAGAGCTTGCCCTCCCAAGCTTCAGTTGTATGAACCTGCGTGCGATTGCAGGACAGACGGGACTGGAGCGTATTGAAGGCGTGCTCCACCTCGTTGCGCTCCTCGTAAGCAATGCAGCATTCAACGGCGTCGCTGATTGCATTGCTTACCAGCACGCGAACGCCTGCGTACTTCAGCTTCTCGCACACCTTCCTCATGTTGATGGTTATGGTCCCATCTCCGGCCACATCGCCATAAGTATCAAGCAACTTTTTCTGAGTGTCACTCAGATCCGTCGGATTCGTACGGTGCAACTCAAGAGCGGCGCCCAGTTGTTCTTGTAGACGTCGCGCCATTTCGTCAGCGATGTCCTTGCTGAAGTACAGATGGACGTAGAACGTCGTTTTTGTTTGTTTCTGAGAGCGTTTCCCTGCAATGGGATGCTCGTCATAACTCCAGGATACGGGAACTGTAACGGCGTTCTGCTTGAGGAAGCTGACGCCGTTGTTCCAGTCGAGCAACTGCGCGTAATTCTCATCAATGATTTCAGTGATGGCCGCATTGAGATTGCGACGAGCATTGCTGATGAAGCTCATGTTGCTCCGCAGCATGTCGTCCCAATTGGCGCCGGAGCCGTACCCTTTGTCCATCACCAGAACAATCTGGCTGTAGTCGATCCCGGACATCGTCAACTCGGAGAGGGTGTTGCGGACCGTGCAGACGTCCGGAACGTTGCCGGGGAAATTGCGGAAGTAAACCGCTTCTCCCGACTGTTGGTCCAGCACCAGCAACACGTTCGTCTGGGGAGCGCTGATCAAATCCTTGTTTTTCCCGAACTCGACCGAAGAAATGTTTTCTAAGTATGGAGTGATGGATGTTGAACGGATTCCCCGCGCATTCCCCATCCATGTGGCACACATGGGTGGGGTCAACCGGGGCTGACGAAGTCAGTCAATCTCAAGTTATTCAACCTTAAAGTCGTCTAAAGCCCCCACGAATTACTTCACGCCCAACATCTTGAGAAAGAGCTGGTCGCGTCTCGTCGTTTCCGTTGTCCATTTGGATGCACTGGCATTCCCCGTTGCGGCGACGTAGTCGACACAACGGAACCA
>ENA-UPWO01000406-UPWO01000406.1-human-gut-metagenome-genome-assembly--contig:-NODE-406-length-27126-cov-34.000628_pt1 | contig 27126 bp, 19 predicted proteins | sample MGYA00250056_ERZ773388 | MGnify/ENA primary metagenome ERZ773388 (study PRJEB29103, sample SAMN06112004) | human gut metagenome | biome: human gut; feature: ankylosing spondylitis patient; material...
GAGGAACAGGGTGGCTCAGTACCGTTGGTCTACGGAGACGACGGCCAGAGACCAGATGTTCCTCGAGCTCTTCTTCGGCGAATCTGACTGAGTGTAGATTCCACGGTTTTCAGGGTGAAAAGCAAGACGGCCGTCTCCTGTGATGGACATCGCATGAACATACACTCCTACGTTTTCAGAAGCCCGAGCAAGGAGATGACGGAAACGGATGAATTGTTGGACAGGCTGGAGGCTTTCCAAAAGGGTTGGCCTCGGAAGAAAAACAGCGTATTGTCTCAGGCAGGCAGACAGAAAGAATCTGGACTTTTTTGTTGTGACCCCCAACGGCAATTTGCTTCTGGACGAAGAGAGGGTCAGTTATGAGTGCTACTGTCTGGGCTACTTCGGTCTGGTGGGCAACGTCGACATCACGCTGATGGACGCTCTGACAAAGTATCGGCAGCAAAACGAGGTGGAGGTGGCGTTCAAGCTCATGTTCCAGCACCTGCTCACGAGCACCCGCGTTCATTCCAGTGCTGCACTGGACGGCCTTCTGATGACGACCTTCGTTGGTCTGAGTATCCTGACTTACTTGCGCACCAAGATGAACAGCACTATTCCGAATGAGTTGGCCAGGAACCCTGAACGAACCTCTTCAATCAACAGCTTGTGGACGATTCAGGAAATGCTGAAGGATCTTCGCCGGATCAAACTCGCCTACACCAAGAGCGGCAAACCTCGCTTGTTGAACGTTGTCAAGCGTGATCGGGATCTGGCCGAAGCCTTGGGCTTCCCGGGACTGTTCGACTCGGCAGAAAACGTGGCGAAACTTCTTTCGGGTTCTCACCTCGCGGCGACCCTCAAGAAATAAGGAACCGGTTGGTTATACAGCCAACCAGTCCGAGATTTTTGGACCCAACCCAACCGAGTTTTTTTCGCATCTAGACGACACTTTCGAATATTTATTTTAACGTTTCAATAAGAGTTTCCCACTGATCCCATATGCAATTCGGTGCATATGCTTTCATATCTTCTTTAGCTGCATTACCGAAACGAACGCGAATAAATTCGTCAGACATGAGCTTTTCGAGCGCGTCAGCCAAAGCTTTTGGTGTACTTTCGCAAAGAGTACCGTTCCGTCCATCACGAATTATGCTATTCACCCCAGGGCATTCCTTACAACCAATAACTGGTAGGCCAACGGACATGGCTTCAGTCATAGCCAATGGGAATCCTTCATACCATGACGGAAAGGCGAAAATCGAAGCGCCAATTAGTTTTTCCGGAATTTCGTTGGTGGGACCACACAATCTAATACTGCCGTTCAGACCGTGATTCTCGATCATTGAGCGTACTTGATCGGTATAAGATTTCTCAACGTCATACTCTCCCCACATTTCAACCTTCCACTCGGAGAAGCGTTCTTTCAAGGATGCAAACGCTTCAACTAGCAGCAACTGACGTTTTTGTTGGGAAATGCGACCGACATGAATAATGGTTTTGGAGGAGCGGTCTGCTGTTTCGTCAACCTGAGGAACGATGTTCGGAATGTACACAATTCGAGCAGAAGGCATGATCGTCCTGACATACTCGACGTATTCGGGCCTTAGAACCTGAATGACAGATTTTTCAAGGACATGCTTGTACATCTTCAAAAGGGGATAGATGTTAGGATGGCCATGAAGCATTGTGACAACCGGAACGCTATCACCAACGAGTTTTTTGATAGCCAGCGTTGACTCAGCCTGAAATGAAACAAAAACGTCTGTATCTATCTCAGATAGGACTGTTTGAATCTTACATTTAAAGGATTCCGCCGTCAAATCAACTCGCTTTACATTTCTCATTTCCGAATAAAAGTGTATAGACCGAATATTTCTTACAAATCGTTTTAAATAAATTGGTTCAGATACTTTTCCGACATTAACAAAACTGACTCGTTCATCCAGAGGAAATCCTGGGTTACCATCATTCGTATCGCAACAAATGGCTGTAACGTTATGTCCTCGTTGAGCAAGGGCGTTGGCCATGTTGCAAAAAACTTTTTCTGTTCCTCCCTTAGCGTTAATAACGCGCCACGCGTTAATAAGAGTTATATTCAATGTTGGTTTTGAAGCGGAGTTTAATAAATGCATAACAAACGCTAAGCGTGATGTGGCACGCCATTGATCCATCTCGAGCAAGGATGCTCAGAGCAATGATTAATCGAACTATACCACTCCACCTTCAGGCTGTCTGATGGAGTCGGCAGCCATTTCCTTTAAGGACATCGGAGACGCACAAAGACAAACATCGAAAAATCTCTTGAAAGTCTTCAACTGTCTGCGTTTCATCGAAAGACAAACAGCTGATAGATGCTCTCTACTTTGCCTGACTTTTGAACGACTCACCGCTAACTATTGTAAGCTCCCTATGGGGTAAGACGCTCAACATGGGGATGGAAGAGAATGCTCAGGTTCAGTTCCCATTCCATGTGAATCACCATGCAGTCTTCCCCCACCGTTTCCCTCGACTGAGTTGAAATCTGGACGGCCTACCTCGAGGCCGGCTTAAGAAAGCTCTTCAAAAAAACCTGTTGCCAAGCTGAATGGAACAAAAATGTTCCGTTCGTTTTTTTTTCTTAACGACGCCAGAAGGTGCTGTTTTTTTACCAACACAATAGTAAAATACTACTATAATAACGTTCGCAATCTAGGTGTTCTATGGAAGAGCTGTTCAATGGCCAATTAAGTTTTGCTGACATTGAGGCTGAACAATTCCTTCAGATTCGTCGGACTCATGCTGATCGTCGCGTGAATGCCATGGATCGCTTGACAGATGACGTAAGCAACGAATTGATCCAACTTTGCCTGCCCCTCTACCACATCAAAGCCAATCATGGAAGGCCGTATACGCGGCTTGAAACAATGGTTCGCGTTCACCTGCTTCAGGTCTCTCTCAATCTGTCTGATCTTGAGATGGAGTCATATTTGGCGAGCGACATGGTGGCCCGCAGCTTCTGTCGCGTGTCCAGCACGCATCAGTTCATCTCAGATTCGACGATACTGCGCTTCCAGCATTTCATTGAGCAACATGGGTTGGCGCAAAAATTTCTCGAGCGCACGGTAAGTCTGGCCGAAGAAGCCGGGGCCTGCTCTTTTGAAATGGTGGCAGCAGATGGCACCTTTATCGAAGCACCGTCGTCAACAAAGAACAAGGCTCATGCCCGAGATCCTGAGATGGCTTCGGGCAAGAAGGCCAACACCTGGCATTTCGGGATGAAGGAGCACATTGCCGCCTGCTCTGAATCCGGGATCATCTATGGCACGGTCGCCGCACCGGCTAATGAACATGACATTACTCATCTGGGCGACCTTCTGAAGGGGCTTGAGAAGAAGGTCTTCCTTGATTCCGGCTACATCGGTTGCCACAAGCGTGCTGAAATTCAGGCGATTCCTTTCAAGGACGTGTCATGGTACATTGCTGCCAGGCCGAGCGCATGGAAGAAGGAATTGTCAATCAGTGAGAACTTTGGAGGCGAACTTGGTCAAGCGCTCGTCGAATGCGTGAACGTAAAAAGGCAATTGGAACACGCGAAAGCATCGGTGCGATGCTCGATTGAGTGGAGCTTCCTCTGGTTGAAGAGGATTTATGGCTATGCCAAGGTTCGTTATCGCGGATTGGCGAAAAATCACAGTCGAGCGCTAACGTTGTTTGCGCTACCGCTTGCGCAAATGGTGTGCACCGCCAGAACTGTCTTGCTGATCAGCTCTTAAACTACACTTCGTGGTTCGTCTCGAGAACCAAGGGGGCGATTTGACTCTTGAGGTGGGATTTTGCCTAATTTATAGGCAAATATCGAGTCACGTCAGCATTATTCAGAAAAATCGAACGACTCTCGTCCCTGGGAGCTTTCAACAATTTTCCGACCCTAGCCAAGAGCCTCTAATTTAAACAAATCTGCTTACCCCATCTCTCAGAGATGGTTTTTTTGAAGAGCTTCCTTTGGTGTTCTGATCGACCATTTTTGGAATCTCCATTACTTTAAAATATTAAACAGTCTTTCGGAATAAAAATCAACCCCGGGAATACCCGGGGTTTGCTTGTGCCACAAGGATATCGGTCGTTTTCCTTCGTCGGCTAAAGCTCAAAAATCCGAGATTTTCGGCTTATGTAATGTTGTCCAATATGTTGTCAAGTATTTTTTTGCTGTTTTTGAAGCTGTGAGTCGTTTCTACGTATTCTCTAGCGTTTTTAGCAAGTTTGATTCTGATCGAATCGTTCGACATTAAATAATCAATTTCCTTAACAAACAAATTGACTTCTGCCCATCCATCGCCTAGGCTCTGACCGATGTAACGACCATATTTTTGGGTTAGGTTGTCTGGATTTTGATTGGAAACAATTGTAATTCCATAGGCAAAGGCTTCTAAGAAAGAAATTGGAAGGGCTTCATGAATGGATGTATTAACCAGAATTTTTGCTTTGCTGAGGTAAAAATGCTTCTTTTCTCCATCTACGTGCCCTAAGAAATGGATGTTGTGTAGTTTACAATATTCTGTAACTATTGAGTTGTTTTTTTGCTCTTGTGAGTTAGTGGAGGCACCTAAAAGATAGAATTCATACTGCGGCAGTCGTTTTGCTATTTCGCAGAATAGCCAGCCACGCTTGACGGAATCGATTCTGCCGAGGAATATAATTGAGTTTGATTTTGAGCTCAATAGAAAATCATTAAACGGCGGGAGATCGATTGGATTTGGGAGGAAGGCGATGTGTTTGTCTTCTGGAAGGCTGTATAGTTCTATAGCTTTCGGGGTTAAAAATTGTGCTTGCGTAACAAATTCAATTTTATTTGTCTGATTGAATTGTCGCACGAGTTCGTAAGTTTTTGAATTCCAATAGCATGGTTCTTTTGCTAGTGTTACTGTCTCGATTTCTATCCAATCCTGTTTTGTTCTCGGATCTTGAATCCAGAAAATTACAGGGGTCCTCAAAAAATTTTTAAGTGTAAATAAATAGTCAACAGTTGCTTCGATTGAAATTGCAATGTCGAAGCTGTTAACGATTCGTGAGGCTAGAAAACGAGACTTTGGTAACTTTATAAGGGAGAAGCCGTCTTCTGTAGTCAGGGTGCTCTTGGTAAACCAACTTTTAGATCTACCTAGGCAAAAACAGATGTGATGTTCTGAGAGGAGCTTCGGTAAAAGCTTTCTAGCTATGAATCCATATCCACCACGGGCAGTATTCCATGCTCCAAAAAATTCATTAACGAATATAATGATGTTTTTTTTTCTTAGGCATTTTATGAAATGTTTTTAAGGAAAATTTGAAAGGTGTGCGTCGGATATTAAAGTTTATGTAAGGGAATTTTGGAAGATTGACTTTGAGGAGAAGTCGTCTTTAAGGTTATGGTGTTGCAAATAGGCGTTTAAGTTGGGCGATCGTCCACGAAACGAGATGAAGTTTTCCATCGCATCGCGGCTGGAGCCGCGTCCGAGGATTTCCCTTCGGAAGCGTGCGCCGGTCTCGGGATTGAGCACGCCCGTCTCCTCAAAGGCGGAGAACGCGTCGGCGGAGAGGACTTCGGCCCACTTGTAGCTGTAGTAGCCTGCGGCATAGCCGCCGGCAAAGATGTGGGAGAAGCTCTGCGGGAAGCGGTTGTAGTCGGGCGGGAAGCTCACGGCAACCTCTCGGCGCACGTCCTGCAGAAGGTCCTGAACGTCATCCGTGTCGGGATTGAAGCTCGTGTGCAGGAGCATGTCGAAGAGTGCAAACTCGACCTGTCGCACGCATGCCATGCCGGACTGGAAGTTCTTGGCGGCGAGCATCTTTTCAAAAAGTGACTCGGGCATGGACTCGCCAGTCTCGACATGCTTCGCAAGTCCCTTGACAACGTCCCACTCCCAGGCAAAGTTCTCCATGAACTGGCTCGGAAGTTCGACGGCGTCCCATTCAACGCCGTTGATGCCCGAGACGGCGACCTCTGTCTGATCCGTGAGGAGATGGTGGAGGCAGTGGCCGAATTCGTGGAAGAGCGTCGTCACGTCGTCATGCGTGAGCGTGGCGGGGCGGCCGTTGACGCCCTGGGCAAAGTTGCAGACGAGATAGGCGGCCGGCGTCTGCAGGACGCCGTCCATGACGCAGCGCGTGCGGTCGGCGTCCATCCAGGCGCCGGAGCGCTTGCCTTCTCGCGCATAGAGGTCGGCGTAGAAGGATGCGATGACCTCGTCGTCGCGACAGACTTCAAAGTACTTGACGTCGGAGTGCCAGACGCTCGCCGTGGCGGGACGGATGCGGATGCCGTAGAGCGTTTCCGCAAGCTTGAAGAGTCCTGAGAAGACCGTCGGTTCGGTGAAGTACTGCTTTACCTCCTGATCGGAGTAGCTGTAGCGGGCCTGACGCAGCTTTTCGGAAGCATAGGCCTGATCCCACGGCTGCATGTCGGCGATGTCGAGCTCATCAGCAGCAAAGGCACGAAGGGCCGCCATGTCCTTTTCGGCAAAGGGCTTGGCGCGGGAGGCGAGATCACGAAGAAAGGCGATGACTTCGGCAGGGGTATCGGCCATCTTAGTGGCAAGCGACGACTCCGCATAGTCGGCAAAGCCCAGAAGAGCCGCCTCTTCACGGCGAAGCCTGAGGATTTCACTGATGAGCGGGGTGTTGTCGTACTTGCCGCCGTCGAATTCGGAGGCTCGGGTCGAGAAGGCTCGGTAGAGGGTCTCGCGAAGCGAGCGGTCATCCGCGTACTGCATGACGGGCAGGTAGGACGGGAAGTGAAGCGTAATGCGCCAGCCTTCCTTTCCTGCGGACTTCGCGTTGGCGGCGAAGAGCGCCCTGGCATCCTCGGGAATGCCGGCAAGGCGCGTCTCGTCCGTGACGACAAGCTCCCAGGCATTGGTGGCGTCGAGCAGGTTTTCGCTGAACTTCTGGCTCAGCATGGAGAGCCTTTCGCCGACGACCTTGACGCGTGCGCGCTCGACTTCGGGCAGCTCGGCGCCCGAGAGGCGGAAGTCGCGGAGTTCACGCTCGATGATGCGGCGTCGGATGGTCGGGAGAGAGGCGAAGCCGTCGGAGGCCTTCATTGCCTTGTACTTGGCGAAGAGCGCCTCGTTCTGAGACAGATCGATGAAGAGCTGCGTGACGGCGGGAAGCGCGGCATTGTAGGCGTCTCGCAACGCAGGCGTGTCGACGACGCTCTGCAGGTGGCCGACGACGCCCCAGCCGCGCGTGAAGGCGAGTGTCGCCTTTTCGAGCGGTTCGGCGACGGCCTCCCACGTGGCGGGCGTTTCGGGTGCCGTGACGCGTGCGAGCGTCTCCTCAAGATTCTTCGAGAGCGTCTCGACGGCGGGGGCCACGTGCTCGGGACGGACGGAGGCGTAGTCGATCAGGCCCGACGCATTGAGCAGGGGATTGACGGATTCGGTCATGGCGGTGCGTCTCCCTGTCATCAGAGACCGAGGCGGCGTTCGACCGCCTCGACGGTGTTGGTCATCAGCATGGCGATCGTCATGGGACCCACGCCGCCCGGGACGGGAGTGATGGCGGATGCGACTTCGCGGACGTTTTCGTAGTCGACGTCGCCGCAGAGCGTGCCGTTTTCATCCCTGTTCATGCCGACGTCGATCACGACGGCGCCGGGCTTCACCATGTCGGCCTTGACCATCTTGGCGCGGCCGACGGCGGCGACGAGAATGTCGGCGCGGCGGGTGTGCTCGGCCAGATCTGTCGTGCGGCTGTGCACGATCGTGACGGAGGCGTTCTTTTCGAGAAGCATCAGCGCCTGGGGCTTGCCCACGATGTTGGAGCGGCCGATCACGACGGCATGCTTGCCGGCGGGATCGCACCCCGCTTCCTCAAGAAGCTTCATGACGCCGTAGGGCGTACACGGACGAAAACCAGTGCGACCCGTGAGGAGAGAGCCGGCGGAGACGACATGGAAGCCGTCGACGTCCTTTTCGGGAGAGATGGCGGCGATGACGAGTTCGGAGGAGAGGTGCTTCGGAAGCGGAAGCTGCACGAGGATGCCGTCCGCGGCGGCGTCATGGTTCAGTCTGTCGATGACGGCGAGGAGTTCGGCTTCGGTCGTTTCGGCGGGCATGCGGATTTCATCAGAGCGGATGCCCGTGCGCTCGCAGGCGCGGACCTTGTTGCGGACGTAGACCTGGCTGGCGGGATCCTCGCCCACGAGGACGACGGCGAGTCCGGGACGGTGCCCGTGTTCGGTGCATGCCTCGACGCGGGTCTTGAGTTCGTCCTGGATGCGTGCGGCAAGTGCCTTGCCGTCAATGATCTTGGCTGTCATTAAGAAACCTCCGGTCCACAGCTGACAATGTTCTGTCGAATTCAAAAAACAAAAGGGCCTCCCGCGCCGTTGAGGCGGAGAGGCCTTGATGGCGGGAAGGCCGCCCGCGGGAGCCGTTTCCGGCTGATCCTCGGGCGCACATCCCACAGTGTATCGGCAATTGATGCTCAGTGGAGCAGCTTCGTGCCCATGACGACGCGCATGAGGTCGGCGACCGTGCCCGAGTTGGTCTTGTCCATGATGGAGGCTCGGTGGGCTTCGACGGTCTTGATGGAGATGCCGAGGTCGTCGGCGATCTGCTTGTTGAGACGGCCGTGGATGATGCGCTCGAGAACCTGCTGCTCGCGCGGCGTGAGCTTGGCGAGCAGGGCTTCATTGAGACTGCGGCGTTCCTTCTCCATGTGGCGTTCACGGGCTTCGCGGAGCATGCGCTCGACGAGCTGCTTGAGGGCGGCCTGCTCGAAGGGTTTTTCGATGAAGTCGACGGCGCCGCGCTTGAGGGCGTTCACGGCCATGGACACGTCTCCGTGGCCCGTGATGAAGATGATGGGCAGCTCGGCCTTGCGGGCCAGAAGGTGTTCCTGCACTTCAAGACCACTCATGCCCGGCATGCGCACGTCAAGCACGAGAACCGCAATGGCCTTCGGGTCGTACTTGGCGATGAAGCTCTCGCCGCTGCCGTAGAGCTCGACGCGGTAGTCGCTCGCCTCGAGGAGCCACTTCAGGGAGTCGCGGACGGCGTCGTCATCGTCGACGACATAGACCGTGCCCAGTGTTTCAGGGGCTTCGGAACCGTAGTCATAGGGAAACATGAAAGAAATCTCTCCTCAGAAAAAGTACCCTGATTCTACATCAGATCAGGATGTTCACGAGCCACGGGTACGGTGAACGTAAAGGTGGCGCCGCCACCCGGCGTGTCGGAGATGACGATTCGGCCGTGGTGGACTTCGACGATTGAGCGGCAGATGTTGAGGCCCATGCCCATGCCCTCATCCTTCGTCGAGTAGAAGGCGTCGAAGAGCATCGTCTTGGCGTCGTCTGGAATGCCCGTGCCGTGGTCGGCCACCCTGAACTGGATGAAGCTGCCGCTCTCGTGGAGCCTCACGTCCAGATCGATCGTGTGGTTGGGACAGGGCTGCACGGCCTCCATGGCGTTCTTGAGCAGGTTGAGAAGCAATTGCTCAAGCATGACGGAGTCGCCGGTCATGGCGGGAAGGTTCGGCTCGATGGTCGTGTTGATGCGTGCGTTGAGCTTCTCCGCCTGAATGAGTGCAAGCTCCATCGTCTCATTGACGACGCTTTCGGGCGTGAGCGACGTGAACTGCGGCTCGGTCTTCTTGGTGGCGGCGAAGCCGCGGATGCGCTTGATGATGGCCGCTGCGCGCTGGGCCTGACGGTTCACCTTGTCGAGCGCTCCGATCGTGTCCTCGCGCGTGAGCTTGCCTGCCTGCAACATCATGCTGGCGCCGGAGGCGTAGTTCGAGATGGCGGCGAGAGGCTGGTTGAGCTCGTGGGCGAGGGAGCTGGCCATCTCGCCCATCGTGACGAGTCGCTGTGTCGTTTCGGCGCGCTTCATCTGGGCCTCGAGCGCAAGCTCGGTTTCGCGCTGGTTGGTGATGTCGGTCGCGATGATCATGCGAGCGGGCGTGTCGTCCGTCCAGGTGAGCCACTGCATGCGGGCGTCGAACCAGCGGTTGGTCTCTGCGTCGTAGACGCCTTCGCGGGCTATCAACGAGTGCTTTTCGGAGATGAGCTTCACGAGGCGGATCGCGCCGTCGGGCGAGCCGCCGAAGAGCTTCTCGTAGGGGGTGTTGCGAAAGAGAAGGCGGGGGCGATCGGGATCGCCGCCCAGCACGCAGATCGCCGAATTCATCGACTGCACGACGCGCGTGAAGCGCTCGTGCGCGGCCTTCATTCGCTCGCGGGCGCGCTTTTGTTCGGTGATGTCGTAAAGCTCGCCGATCCAGCCGATCACACGGCGGTTTTCGTTGAGCAGCGGAGAAACGTTGAGCTGTCCGTCAAAGAGCAGGCCGTCCTTGCGGCGGACGCGGAATTCGATCGAGCGCACCTGACGGTCCTCGGGGTGCGCAAGAATGTCCTGAAGCGTTGCGGAGATGTCGTCCTCCCAGTATGGATAGGGAGGCATGACGCCGATGAGCTCCTGCGTGCGGTAGCCGACGAGCTTCTGAAAGGTTTCGTTGACGAAGAGGATTCTGCCCTCGCGGTCCGTAACGCGGATGCCTGCCACGGACGAGTCGCTCATGGCCACGCGAAGCGAGTTCTCGGCAAAGAGCTTCTGGTGGGCCTTGTGCTGCTGGCGCTGGTTGCTCACGAGAAGTCCGAGCGCGACGGCAAGAAGGCCTGCGAGCGCGATGATGGCCCAGAACTTCAGGTTGTCCGTCGTGAAGAGCGAATGCTCGTTGCTGAGGCTCACGAGCCTGAGCGACGGATCGTTGAGGAGCGGAATGTTCGTCGAATAGGTGAGCGAGCGGGCGGATGTGCGGAACTGCTTGCGGTCGATGACGGGCTTGCCGTCCGCCTCAAGATAGAAGATGTAGGGCGTCGTGCCGATCACGCTGTTGGCTGCGTCGGCGATGAGGCGCGAGAGGTTGATGCGCGCCATGAGGACCTGGTCGTCGGCAGGAGTCGGCACGAAGAGGTCGAAGAAGACCTGACGCGTATCCTTGACGGAATAGGGAGAGGTGACGACGGGCGCCTCGCGCGTGAGTACGGAGCGTACGGGTTCGTACATGGCCGAGGCGTCGATGCGGCGCTCGGGCGAGTCGGGCATCAGCGCGCTCTGTGAGGTCGAGGCCCAGTGGCGAAGCACCTTGCGGTCGCGGTCCACGAGCGCCATGTCGACCACCTCTCGGCGGTCCTGCATGAAGGCCATGGCGGCGAGTTCGGCGCCAGCCGTGCGCGAGGGAGTGCCCGGAATGTGGATGAGGCGCATGCTCGACTTCTGCAGAAGCTCGGTCGTGCCCATGAGGCGGGACTCGACGGCCTGCACGATGAGGTCGGTGGACTGCTGGAGGCGGACGCTTTCGGCGCGGCGGTCGGCGTCGATCATGAAGACCGCGACAACAAAGAAGCAGGCGGCGAGGAGCACGAGCGCGGCCCACGAGGCGTAGATGCCGACGCGGGAGTTGGCGCTCGAGTCATGCGAGACGCTCAGCTTGCGGAAGGTCGACGCGACTTGTTCGTCGGTGAAGTCAATGGCCATGTTTTTCGTCTGGGAAGGTGCTGTGGGTGCATTGTAGTGCAGAGAGGGGCGCAAAAGGCGCGGGAACCGGTCAAGGGAGTACGCTGCCGGCGTCGAAAGGCCGGCGAGGACGGTAAAATAGGAGCCGTTCACCACCAACCGGAATTGTCCCCCATGGCTCTTACCCAGCAGGAACTCAAGCGCGAGGTCGCCCGTGCGGCGCTCGCCTATGTCGAAGAAGGCCGAATCCTCGGCGTCGGAACCGGCTCCACCGTCGATCAGTTCATCGATCAGCTGCCCGGCATTCGTGAAAAGATCCCCGCCTGCGTCTCCTCGAGCGAGCGCTCCACGAAGCGTCTTGAAGCGCTCGGCTTCAAGGTGCTCGACATGAACGAGGTTGACGAAATCGGCGTCTACGTCGACGGTGCCGACGAAATAGATCCGGGCTTCTCCATGATCAAGGGAGGCGGGGGCGCGCTTACGCGCGAAAAGATCGTCGCGTCCATTTCCGGCCGCTTCGTCTGCATTGCGGACGCCTCGAAGAAGGTGCCCGTGCTCGGTTCCTTCCCGCTCCCGGTCGAAGTCATTCCGATGGCGGCCCGTGCCGTGAAGGCGAAGCTCGAGGCGCTCGGCGCGACCGTGAAGCTCCGTAACTTCGTCACCGACAACGGCTGCCACATTCTTGATGCCTCGGGCCTTCGCATCGAGGATCCGAAGGCGCTCGAGGCCGAGATCAATGCCTGGCCTGGCGTCGTCACGGTGGGCCTTTTCGCCGCCCGCGGCGCCGACGTGCTGCTTCTGGGCACGCAGGAAGGCGTGCAGACGTTCGAACGAGGCTGACAGACCGTTCGACTGCAAGGAAAAAGCCCGCACTTCCTTGGGAAGTGCGGGCTTTTCGGGCCGTGTTTCGGCGAGGACCTGTCCGCAGTCGCGGATCAGGGCTTCGGCGGCACGAAGTTCTCAGGCACCTGAACGCCTTCGGCATCACCGAAGAAGTAGCGTTCGCACTGCTGCATCAGATGCTGGCGGGCGGACAGGTCGGCGAGGTTGAGGCCGTATTCGTTGACCATCATGGTCTGAAGGCGCGTCCATTCGGCCCATGCCTCCTTGCTCACCTCACGCCAGATGCGGGCGCCGAGAGCGCCGGGAAAAGGCGGGTAGTCGAGCCCTTCGGCTTCCTTCTTGAGTTTTACGCAGTTAACCATGCGGGCCATCTGTTTGCTCCTTGATTGATGTGTGGCGGACGGCATGAAGCCGCCCGAAGCGTTCGTACATTGTAGCGCGAGTCCGTCAAATTCTACGTGGAGCTCTTTCTGAGGCTCCATCCATTTATTCGAAGATTTTCTATGTCCGATCGTGCGCTGTTTGCGGCTTTCCAGAAGGTGAAGGCCCAGGTTGATGATGCCGTGTCCCTCACCCGTGAAAGGGAGGCCAGAGCCAGAGCTGAAGAGGAGAAGGCGCGTGCGGCCAAAAAGACTCGCGTCGTGAAGGCGGCCGAGACAAGGAGGGCCGAGGCGGGCACCGCGAGCATCAGCGCTTCGGCCTTCAGCGCAACGGGGGGCTTCGGCGCGGCGCTTGCAGACGCGGCGAAGTCGTCGGGTGCATCCTTCCGCATGGCGGCCCCCGCAAAGTCGCGGGGCGGACAGCCCGTGACGGCGCCGAAGGCGGAGCCGTCGGCAGTGCGAAAGCATGCGCAGATGTCCCCTTCCACGAAGGCGAAGGAGGCGCAGGGAAAACGACACGATGCCAAAGCGGATCGAGCAGGTCGCAGGCCCTCCGGTGAGCAGGCAGGCATCAGGAACGAGCGTTCCGAAGGCACCGCAAGGCAAAGCGGGCGCACGCATTCGCGCGAGGGAGCTGATCGTCAGAAGACGGTGTCCTCCGAGGCCCCGAAGCGCCGTCTTTCCTATGAAGAGCGCCGCAATCCCGTCCCGCCCTTTACGCTCATGCCGGGGCTTCCCGTTTCCGAGCGTGGCGAGGAGGTTGCGAAGGCCATCCGCGAGAACAGGGTTGTGATCGTCTGCGGCGAAACCGGCTCGGGCAAGACGACGCAGTTGCCGAAAATCGCCATGATGGCGGGGCGCGGCGTTCACGGGATGATCGCGCACACTCAGCCCCGCCGCATCGCGGCGAGCTCGATCGCCAAGCGCATCGCCGAGGAGCTCAAGACCGAGCCCGGCGAAGTCGTGGGCTACAAGGTGCGCTTCACCGACACGATGTCGCCGGGCGCCACCATCAAGCTGATGACGGACGGCATTCTGCTTGCCGAGACTCAGAATGATCCGATGCTTCGCGCCTATGACACGGTGATCATCGACGAAGCGCACGAGAGATCGATCAACATCGACTTCCTGCTCGGCTATCTGAAGCGCCTGCTTTCGAAGCGGCGCGACCTCAAGGTGATCGTCACTTCGGCCACGATCGACGCCGAGCGATTTGCCCGACATTTTGAGATCGACGGGCGTCCCGCTCCGATTCTGACGATCTCGGGCCGCACCTATCCCGTCGAGGTTCGCTATCGTCCGATCGAGGACATGGATGAGGCCGACGACAAGACCCTCGTCGGCGCGATTGACGATGCGGTGGGCGAACTCGAGGCTTCGGGACGCGGGGACATTCTGGTGTTCCTGCCGGGCGAGCGCGAAATCCGCGAGGCGGCGGACGTTCTTCGCAAGTCGCGTCCCTCGACAACGGAGATTCTTCCGCTTTTTGCGCGCCTGACGGCTGCAGAGCAGGAGCGCGTGTTTCGCCCCTCCGGAGCGAGGCGAATCGTGCTCTCCACCAATGTGGCGGAAACCTCCATCACGGTGCCTGGCATCAGGTTCGTCGTGGACACGGGGCTTGCCCGCGTCAAGCGCTACTCCTATCGCAACAAGGTCGAGCAGCTTCAGATCGAACCCGTGAGTCAGGCCTCCGCCAATCAACGCGCCGGCAGATGCGGCCGCGTGGCCGACGGCATCTGCATCCGACTGTACAGCGAGGATGACTTTGCACGCCGCCCCGCCTTTACGGATCCCGAAATTCTGCGCTCGAACCTTGCCGCCGTCATCCTGCGCGCCATTTCGCTCAAGCTGGGCGACGTGCGCGAATTTCCGTTCGTTCAGACGCCGCCGCCCCGCGCGATTGCGGACGGTTTTGCCATTCTGCAGGAGCTCAACGCCGTCACGGAGGAAGGCGAACTCACGCGCGTGGGTAGGGAGCTCGCTAGGCTTCCCGTCGACCCGCGTCTCGGCCGCATGCTGCTTGCAGGCTCCGAACAGGGCAGCCTTGAAGAGCTGCTGACGATCTGCGCAGGGCTCTCCATTCAGGATCCGAGAGAGCGTCCCGCCGATGCACAGCAGGCGGCGGATGAGGCGCACAGGAAGCTTGCGGACGAAAAGTCTGACTTCCTTTCCTACGTCAAGCTCTGGAACTGGTATGAAAAGGCCAATGCCGAGAAGGAAAGCAACCGCAAGCTTGAGGCCGAGCTTCACAGGCGCTACCTTTCGGTGAGGCGCCTGCGCGAATGGCGCGATGTTCGCCGTCAGCTCGTGCAGCTCACCGACGAGCTCGGCTGGCGCAGGAACACGTCGCCCGCCACCTTCGAGCAGGTGCACCGCGCCCTGCTGACAGGTCTTCTGGGCAACATCGGCTCTAAGGCCGTCGAAAGCGACTTTCGTGCGCCTCCCTACCTTGGCGCTCGCGGCATCAAGTTCTGGATCTGGCCTGGATCGGCGCGCGCCAAGAAGGCGGGTCGCTGGATTCTGGCTGCCGAAATCGTCGAAACGTCCCGCATGTTCGCGCGCTGCGTGGCGGACATCGAGCCCGAATGGATCGAGGCGGCTGCAGGCGATCTGCTTCGCAGGAATTGGACCGAGCCCCATTGGGAGAAGAGCCGAGGGGAGGTTGTTGCATTCGAGCGCGGCACGCTCTACGGTCTCACGATCTACCAGCAGCGTAGGGTGAGCTTTGCGCCGCACGATCCGAAGCTCGCACGCGAACTCTTCATCCGTCAAGCGCTCGTTGAGGGCGAGTGGGATGGCCGTGCGGAGTTCTATGCACACAATGCCAGGCTGGTCAGGGAGATTCAGGATCTCGAGCACAAGACTCGCCGCCCCGACGTGCTTGTGGACGACGAGCTGATGTTCGCCTTCTACGATGAGAGGATTCCGGCAGATGTCGTCTCCACGCCGACGCTGTTGAAGTGGCTCAAGGCAACCTCCCGCGACGATCCGAAGGCGCTCTTCATGTCCCGTGACGAGCTGATGCGTCATGACGCATCAGGCGTCACCAACCGCTATTTCCCGAAGACGATGGAGATGGCGGGTATTTCGATGGCACTCAGCTACCACTTCGAGCCTGGCAGTCCCCGGGACGGTCTGACGCTTGCGGTGCCGCTCTACGCCCTCAACCAGCTCGACGCCGTACGCGCCGAATGGCTCGTGCCGGGCATGGTGAAGGAGAAGGCTCAGACGCTGCTCAAGTCGCTCCCGCAGAAGATCAGGCGCCACTGCGTGCCGATTGCCGATTTTGCGGGCGGCTTCTTCACGCGAACGAAGGAGGGAGAGCCGCAGGCGAAGGGCTTCCTTGAAGCGCTTGCCGACGACGTGCGGTCCCAGACTGGCGTTCCCTGCACTGTCGGAGACTTCAAGCTCGAGCAACTGCCGCCGCATCTCATCATGAACTTCAAGGTGTTGGACGAGCATGGTCGCCAGATCGGCATGGGGCGCAATCTTGCACAGTTGCGCGCCGAGTTCGGCGAGGCGGCACAGGAGACTTTCCGCCACGTCGCTCAGGAGGATGCGGCTGTAGCAAAGGATCTTGAGGACGGCATCACCGACTGGACCTTCGGCGAGCTTCCTGAGCTCATGGAGATTTCCCGCAGGGGGCAGACCCTGATCGGTCATCCTGCGCTTACGGATCGCGGAACCGACTGTGCAATCGAGGTCTACGATGATCCGCTGGAGGCCCGTCGAGAGCACAGAAAGGGGCTTCTGCGTCTCTTCAGGCTCGCTCTTCGCGAGCAGGTGAAGTTCGTTGAAAGAATGCTTCGAGATCTTGGCCGCGTGCAGATGCAGGCTCAGACGGTGCCAGGACTGTCCAGACTCTTCGAGAGCGCGGACACGCTGTCGACTTCCGTCGTCGACTGCGCGCTCGAGGCAACGGCGCTTGCCGAACCCTGGCCTCACGATGAGGCAAGCTTCAGGGAGCGACGCGAGGACGTGAAGGGGCGCCTCACGCTGGTGGCCGGTGAAATCTCGCGTCTTCTCACCGAGATTGTGACGGAGGCCGCAGGCATTCCCCTGAAGCTTCGCCGTCTGAGCGGCGAGAAGGCTCTGACGGATGACATTGAGGCTCAGCTCAACGATCTGTTCAGAAAGGATTTTCTGACGACGGTGCCGCTTTCTCAGCTCGCGCACTATCCCCGCTATCTGAGGGCGGTGCACTACAGGCTTGACCGCTATCGTGACGATCCCGTACGCGACGAATCCCGCCGTGCGGACATCGAGAGGCTTTCCGTACCGCTCATGAGGGCTCGTGCGGCGCGTCGCGGACAGCCCGACTCTCGTCTTGATGAATTCGGATGGATGTTGCAGGAGCTCCGCGTCTCGCTTTTCGCCCAGCAACTGCGAACGCCGATGCCAGTGAGTGTCAAGCGTCTCGAGCGCGTGTGGACGGCCATTACTCGTCTTTGATAGAGTAGTCAACAGCTGTTTTTTTGTGAGGTCTGAGGGATGAGCACCCCGTATTTCAGTGTTTTGGTTGCTGCTTACAACGTAGACAAATATCTTGATGAGTGTCTTACTTCGTTGATTCAGCAAACTTACTTGGATGCCGAGTTTATTGTTGTAGATGATGCGAGTACGGATAATACAAAGCAGATATGCGAGGGTTTCGCACAGAGGGACGTGCGGTTTAAACTTGTTCGGAATGAGAAAAATGAAGGTTTGTTGGCTGTCAGAAAAAAAGCCGTCAAAATGGCTATGGGACAGTTTGTGGTTTTCCTTGATGGCGATGATTGCCTCGCTTCCACTGAGGCCTTGAGTCAATTGGTGGAGTGTACCAAAGAACATCAAGCGGATATCTACAGATTTACGGTGAGAAGTTTTGGTGAAGATGAGAAGGAATGCGAAGCTTTTTCAAGGTGGTTAAATAAGAAAGGTCTGGATCGATCTTGCAGTTTGGAAATTCTTAGGGATTGTTATTTGTCGTTTTATCGCTCTTGGACGTTATGGGCAAGTTGTTACAGAACGGATGTTTTGAAGCGTGCTTATTCTGAGGTTGTTGATGAGCGGTATACGTGTAATGAGGATGGATATGCATCGTTTTTGATTGCATACTTTGCGAATTCGTATAAAGTTTGTGATACGTCGCCTATTTATGCATATCGTGTGGGGAGTGGTCTTACGACGGGTGGAGTGACGTGTGAAAAATTTATTCGAAATTTGGAGATTGGCAAGTGTTTGGAGTGGCTGAGGGATTTCCTTGATAAAGAGGAGGCTTCTGTTGGGTATTTTCAATGTCTGGCATCTTTTCAACGTCGTGTGGCGGCAATTTATTATGAAAAGTTGCTAGAGGTCCCTAAAGAAATTGTAAATAATAAAGGCGCTTCAGTTCCGTTTGAAGTTGATTTGGCGTTGAATGTTTCTAAATGTCGATATAAATATATAAAAACAAAGAGATTTCTGAAGGTGGCAGTTGTTTGTTGTGTTGTCTTGTTGTTGACTTTGGGAATGGTTCTGCTTAGAGTGTGTTCCTAGTTACCTTTTTTCGAAGTGAGAGTTTGCGTTGTGAAATTCAGCTTGAAGAAACTCGTGTTGGCACTTGGGCTAGGCGCATTCGTGGCGGCAGGCCCGTCGGTTGTTGTGACGCCCGTTCAGGCGGCGACGACTCAGAAGGCAGGGAAGGCGGGTGTAAAGAAGACGTCGGTCAGAAAGACCGTCAAGAAGACCACCTCTGTCAAGCGTACGAACAGCCGCAAGACGCTGGCCAGGGCCAAGCATGCGGTCAAGAAGTCGAACAAGAAGCCGCGCAGACAGGCGCGCAGGCGCGTGACGGCACCCTCTCAGGCAACGCTCGCCGGTCTCAGGCAGACGCCCGACCTGCTGAGTCTTGGCAGCAGCGTGGCGCTTGCCGTCGATCAGGATACAGGCGAGGAGCTCTTCAGCAAGAATGCCGGCGTTGAGCTGCCGATCGCATCGGTCACGAAGCTCATGACGGCGCTCGTCATTGCGGAGAGCGGCCTGCAGATGAATGAAAGGCTCCGCATCTCCCGAGAGGACTATGTGCGAAGCCGCGCCCGCTCAAAGCTGAGGAGCGGCATGCGCATGACGCGCGGAGCCGTTCTCAAGGCCGCCCTGATGTCGAGCGACAACAGGGCCGCGACTGCGCTTGCGCGCACCTATCCGGGCGGGCGCAAGGCCTTTGTCATGAAGATGAATGAAACGGCGGAACGTCTCGGCATGACGGATTCCGTTTTTGCGGATCCGTCGGGGTTGGACAATCGAAATCACTCCACGGCGCGTGATCTTGCGAAGCTTGTCGCAGAGGCGCACAAGCATGAGGTGATTCGCGAGTCGTCTACGTTGCAGTTCGCGAGCGTTCCTGCGGGGCGCCGGCAACTGAAGCTTGTGACGACCAATCGCCTGATCGGCAATCCCGACTGGAACATCGGCGTGCAGAAGACGGGCTTTACGACGGCGGCCGGCCGCTGCATGGTCGTGCAGAGTGAGTTTGCCGATCGACGCGTCGTCATGGTGCTCCTTGACAGTCCGAACAGCGCGCAGCGTGCGGCCGACATGCAGACCATGCGAACCTTTGTGGAAAATGAGGATCACATCAACGAGCAGTTCGATTCGATGCATCCCTACGAGGTGTTCTGACAGCCTTCATCTTGGCTGAAACGAATTTGCCCGCCGTCAGGCTTCCCCTGACAGGCGGGCTTTTCATTGCATTGGGGTTAGCCGTCACCGTACCCCTTTCCCTTGATGCGCTCTCCGATCCCTGCGCCCATGGCGGAGGATATCGACTGGGCGATGCCGCAGAGCTTGGCTATCCGCTCGGGGGTGAACTCGTTGGAACGATGGGCGGCGAGCGAGATCGTGGCGATCAGCCTGCCGCCGGCACCGAAGATCGGTGCGGCAACGCAGTGCACGTTTGACTCGTACTCCTCGCGGTCATAAGCCCAGCCGGTTTCACGGGCGTGCGCAAGGGTCACGAGCAGGTGGTCGAGGGACTGAATGGAGTTCTGAGTCCCTGCCTTCAGGCCTGTTCTTTCCGTGTAGCCGCGAATTTCGTCAGGTGACATGCGTGCCAGAAAGAGCTTGCCGCCTGACGTGATGTGCAGAGGTGCCCAAGACCCGATGCGGCGAAGTTGGTTGGCCTTGTATTCAGGCGCAAGCACATGTTCGATGTAGAGCAGCCTGTCGTTGTCGCGAATGGCCAGATTCACCGTCATGCCTGTTGCGGCGTGAAGCTGCTGCATGAACGGAAGAGCGCGCTGGCGCACCGTGAAGCGCTCGTAGACGAGGTTGCCGAGTTCCAACAGCCTGAGTCCAAGACTCCACTGTCCGGCGGGATTCTGCTTGACGAATCCCATGGCCGAGAGAGACCCCAGAATTCGGTGGACCGTCGAGGCTGAAAGTCCCGTTTCTCGGGCGAGCGTTGTCAGGGCGAGCGGTTCGGACGAGGCCTCCAGTCTGGCAAGCAGACGGTTCGCTCGGTCAAGCACCTGAATGCCGTGTCTGGATTCGGAGCTCTCCGTCATTTGGAGGCGCCCTCTTCAGGAAGCGCGGCGGCGACGAGTTCGGCGATGTCGGAGATGCTGACCGACTCAGCATCCCGGGTAACGGCTCGGGCGCTCTCGAGCATCGTGAGACAGTGCGGGCAGGATACGGCGATGGTGTCTGCTCCCGAGGCGCGGAGGTCCTTCAGGCGGATGACGTTGACGGAGTTGGAGCCGTGCCTGTCGATCCACATCTGCCCACCGCCCGCACCGCAGCAGAGCGTGCGCTCGCCGGATTCGGCGGGGGACTTGAGGACGGTACAGACGGAGTTGAGCACGCTGCGGGGCTCTGCGACGATGCCGTTGATGCGCGCGAGGTAGCAGGGATCGTGGTAGACCGCACTGAGCCCTTCGGACTTGACGTACGGAAGACTGCCTGCCTTCATGAGTTCGTCAATGAAAACAGCGTGACTGACCACGGGCCAGCGGAAGTCCTCGAAGGACGGATATTCATTCTTGAGCGTATTGAAGCAGTGGGGGCAGGCCGTCAGGATGCGGTCGAAGTCATATTGGGCGAAGTTTCCGATGTTTTCCTGAGCAGCGGTCTGGTAGAGGTATTCCTCGCCGAGTCTGCGGGCGAACTCGCCGTGGCAGCGCTCTTCGGCCATGACGGCGAAGTTGACCCCTGTGGCCTTGAGAATCCTCACCATGCTGCGTGCGATCTTGCGAGCGCGGCGGTCGTAGCTGGCGGCGCAGCCAACCCAGTAGAGGACGTCGTAGTGAACACCGCTTTCTGCGACCGGAACATCAAGATCCTTGGCCCAATCGAGGCGTTCGTAGGGATCAAGTCCCCAGGGATTGCCGACGGAGGCGGTGTTTTCGAGCGCATTGGCGACGCCTTCAGGGAAGTCGCCTGCTTCGAGCGCCAGATGGCGGCGCATGTTGACGATGATTTCGGGGAGACTGATGCCGGCAGGGCAGGCGCGTGAGCAGGCGCCGCAGGTTGTGCAGGACCAGAGGGCGTCGCGGGAGACGGTTTCCTCGAGAGACGGAAGCGCGGCTGCTTCTTCGGTCTTCTCCTCCATGTGCATGCGGTCACGCAGTGAAACGATCAGGGCTCGAGGATCAAGCGGCGTTCCTGCGCGGACCGCAGGACAGGCGGCCGTGCAACGGCCGCATTCCGTGCAGGCGTCGAAGGCCGTTCGCTCGCGGGTCGTGAACTGACTGAAGCTGGAGACGCCGAACGTTTCCTGCTCCTCAATGTCGTCGATCTTGCGAAGGAGGCCTGCGGGCTTTTCCTCACGGGTGAAGAGCCCTGCAGGTGTGCGGTAGACGTGCGCGTAATAAGTAAGCGGAACGGCTGCAATGAAGGCAAGGGATGAGATGCCGTGAATCGTCCAGATCCAGGTGTGAAGCAGACGTAGTTCCGCCTCCGACAGACCGCAGGCGAGGAGCATCTTGGCAACGAGATGCCCGATGGGCGAATACACGGACCAGGCGGGCAGGGTGGCCGCCAGACGGATGCCTTCAACAAGGAAGCCTGTGAGCACGATGAATGCGAGCGAGAGATAGGCGCAGACAAATCGTGCGTCACCGGGCAGGCCCGACTCCTTGGACCAGCGGCGGGCGGCTCCGAGCGCGAGTGCGATCAGAACGGCGATGCCTGCGCAGTCGAGCACGAACTTGTAGGCGAGGTAGAAGCCTCCCTGAAGGAACTGAGCATCAAAGACGTAGTGGCCTACGTCCCAGTCGAGCGTGGCGAGCGCCGTGCCGCAAAAGAGCAGGAAGAAGCCCCAGGCAAGCACTGCGTGTAGGCGCCCTGCGCTCGTCTCGCGGATCTTCTTCTGAGTGAAGACGTCGGCGATGACGGAGAAAAGACGGGCTCTTCTATCCTTGACGGGGTGTGGATCCTCTGCGCCTCGAAGCCACAGGCGGCGATTGCGTAGGATGCCTGCGATGAGGAGCGCGACGGCGGTGAAGCCGAGCACATAGACGCCGATTTCGCCCCAAAGGGGCACGTTCCAGAAGGCGGGGCGAATGGGATGGTCTGTCATGGGAGACTGTGGTACGGGGTTGATGAATGAGGGCGTCATTGTACTAAAAAAGAAGGGAGACTTTCCGCAATGCGGAAAGTCTCCCTTCGATGGCTGTTTCTCAGAGGACCTGACGGTAGCGGATCATGCCCGTGCGTGGATCCTTGACGGTTTCCATCAGAACGGGGCCTGAGAGCGGGACTGTGCGGGCGGGAAGCGTCATGGGCGGATGGCCGCGGCGCCAGTCGCGGGCAAGCGTGATGTGGGCTCTGAAGGGCTTGTCGTCGAGCGGAAGGCCGAGTCGGGTGATGGTACTCCTGACTTCGTTGACGACGGGATCGAGGCTCTCGGCGGGGGAGAGGCCCGCGTAGAGAATGCGCTGTCGATCGAACGTACCGATGCGTCCGATCGTGATGTCGCGCGGCGTAAGCGCACAGAGCGGACGGAGGGCGGCGGAGAGTCTGCGGGCGTCGATCGTCGAAATCTCGCCCACAAAGGCAAGCGTCAGGTGAAGGTTGGTGCTTCGGGTGAAGCGGGCCAGAGGATCGATTCTGGCGAAAGCCTTGGCGTCGCGGGCAAGAGCGTCGCACACGTCGTGAGGCAGCAGAAGCGCGGCAAAAACGCGGGGCATGGCAAATCCTGTCATTGAAGGGAAAAAGAAAAGGGCGCTGCGGTCCGAGGCCGCAGCGCCCTTTTGTTCTCAAGGAAGACCTTGTTGATTAGGCCTTCTGAGCGGCTCGCCAACGGGCGACCGCTTCGGAACATTCGGCGATGAGGGCCGGACCGGAATAGATGAAGCCGGTGTAAAGCTGGAGGAGCTTGGCGCCCGCTTCCATCTTTTCAACGGCATCCTGAGGCGTCATGACGCCGCCGGAGGCGATGATCGGAAGAGCACCCTGAACGTGATCGGCGATGAGGCGGACGACTTCAGTGGAGCGTTCGCGGAGCGGAGCGCCGGAAAGGCCGCCCGTTTCCGTGCAGTTGGGCATGCCCTGAATGCGGTCGCGCGTGATGGTCGTGTTGGTGGCGATCACGGCGTCGATGCCGCGCTCGATGAGCGTGTCGACGCAACGCAGGATCTCTTCGTTTTCAAGATCGGGGGCAAGCTTGACAGCGATGGGCACGTGCTTGCCGTTGCGGGCGTCCTTGAGTTGCTGGCGGCGGGTTACGATGCCGGAAACAAGATGGTCGAACTTGTCGGCGCCCTGAAGCTGGCGAAGATTCTTCGTGTTGGGCGAGGAGATGTTGACGGCGATGTAGTCGGCGTGGTCGTAGACCTTGTCGAGGCACTTTTCATAGTCGGAAAGCGCATTTTCGATCGGCGTGACGGCGTTCTTGCCGATGTTGATGCCGAGAATGCCGCCGCGCAGACGGAAGGCGTCGGCGCTGCGGAGGTTTTCGATCACCTTGTCGCAGCCTTCGTTGTTGAAGCCCATGCGGTTGATGATGCCCTTGGCCGGGATGACGCGGAAGCAGCGGGGCTTCGGATTGCCGGGCTGGGCGAGCGGCGTGATCGTGCCGATTTCGACATGGCCGAAGCCGAGGGCGCCGAAGGCGTTCACGCGGATGCCGTCCTTGTCCATGCCGGCGGCAAGACCGATCGTGTTGGGGAAGCGCAGGCCCATCACTTCAACCGGATCCTCGTCAGGCATGTGCGTCAGGAGCTTGTGAAGTCCGAGATGCGTGGCCCAGTCGAGGTTGGCCATGGTGACGTTGTGAGCGGTTTCCGGCTGCATCGAAAACAGCACGCGGCGGCAAAGCGAGTAAAGCATGATGATCTAAAGGGACGTTGGGTCGAGAAGCTTGGGGTCGGCTGTAAATTTTCGTTCCGGCATCCAGCCGTTCTCCCAGAATATGTCCATTGGCTGGAAGCGCGTCTTGTAGTCCATGCCTGGATAGCCGGGAAGCCAGTACCCCAGATACACGTAACTGAGGCCGTTTCGACGGGCATATTCGATTTCGGAGAGGATGCCGAAAGTCCCGAGACTTAGCTTGGGAACATCGGGGTCGAAGAACGTATAGACGGCACTGAGTGCGTTGTCTAAACAATCTATTATACAAACCATCTTAAGCTCGTTGGGGCGAGGGGCATCAGGGGAAGTCCGAAACTCAAGGAGGCGGGTGTCCGAGCACGTGGAGAAGAGCACCGTGCTTACCGTGCTGCGGTCCATGTCCGCCATGACGCTGCGGCGATGGCGCGAGTCCTGATAGCGCTTGTAGAGTTCGTACTGTTCCTCCGTCATGGGGGCCAGCTTGAGCTCGCGCATGACGAGTGATGCATTGCGCTTCATCGTGCGGCGCATTGTGTCGTCAGACCTGAAGGCGTGAACGTCGATGCGAGTCGGGATGCACCGACGGCATTCGTTGCAGGCAAGTCTGTACAGGTAAGTGCTGTCGCGTCGAAAGCCGGCCTCGATCAGACGGTTGTACATGGGCGTGACGCGGGGATCGGTGGAAGCAAGTGGAATGACTTCCATCGTGGATCTGCGACCGTCCTCATAGTAGTTGCACGTGCCGTCGATGGCGAGCGTATGGAAAAGCATTCCACCCGCGTGTGCGAAGCGCTGTTCATGGACGATGGTCAGATCGTTCGGCGTGCGTTCGGCGTATTCGGAATAGACGGACTCAAGAAAAGGAAGCAGGCTGAGGCTTTCCGAGCGACTCCAGGGGAAATGGGATTGCCTCGCAAGAAACTCGTTGAGTTTGAGAAAGGCCCTGCCTTCAACGACGGCGGCTCCCATGCGGATGACGTGTTCGGTGGGCATCTGGCAGTCGATGACGGGCAGGTGCGCCATGCCTGCAAAGGCTGCCAGTGCGGCGAGAGCAAGCTTGGATGCGTCTGGACGAAGGGAGAACATGCTTTCGCCGTAGAGCATCCGTCCGACGGATGTGAAGTAGAGGCCGCCTGCGAGCTCTCCGTCGATGTGGACGGATACGCAGTGGGCGATCCTTTGTCTGTGGAGGGCCTTCCACATGTCAATCATGTCCCGAGTCATCCAGGTGCCGTTCGAGCGCTTCCTGTGATATTCGGCAATGGCCTCAATCACCTCGTCAAAGTCGTAGTCGAGGAGAATTTCAAGCTCAAGTCCCGAATAGTGTCGATGGACGGCGTCACGGACGCGCCTTCTCATGGAATGAGTGAGGTTGACGCGTCCTGTCTTAAGAATGGTGCACGGAAAGAGTCGCCCCCAGGGATAGAGTCCCGCGTCCGCATCCTTTGCGTCAGGCCAGGGGAAGGAACCCTGCGTGTAACCTGATATGATGAGACGGGAAGAAAGGCCGTTGCTGCGGCATACGGTGGAGAATGTGAAGCGCTCCTCGTCTTCGGGAATGCGGGGCCTCATGTCGAAGCCGACGGCGTCGCCGCTGATGATGGGGATGTCGTCCTGGGCGGAATCTGTTGTCATGGACTTGCGTTCGTGATGAAGGTCAGGCTGTCATCATAGCCCAGTCAAAAATATTTTTGCCGAACTCTTGACAAACGAAAAAATAGCCTGTAATATTCAAATCCTCAACGGAACAGTCCGTTTCGACAGAATTGCCGCGGGGTGGAGCAGCCCGGTAGCTCGTCGGGCTCATAACCCGAAGGTCGGAGGTTCAAATCCTCCCCCCGCAACCAATATGAAGGCCTCGGTTCGAAGGAACCGAGGCCTTTTTGTTGCCCTAAATTCATGGGGCGAGATTTTCATCCCTGTCATTTCACGGCGACAATGCAGCCTGCGCGGGCTCGGGCCGCATGCAGTCTGAATACGCAGTGTCGTCGGCCTGAGTCAGCTAGGACCGCCATGCCGAGCAGCTGCCCGGTGGCGGAAAGCACCCGGTAGGCAGTGCCTCGAACGGGTGCATCTCTTACAGGCTGAACGCAGTAGAGGAGTGTGTCGGGCCCTGACGTGCGGGCGTGAAAGACGCGAAGACAGCCGCTCCGGGCGAGTGTTCTCCTGTCGATGAAGTAGAGTGCGGGGTAGAGCAATGCCAGCAGGAGCGCAGAGATCAGGCAGGCGAAGGCCGCAGGCAGGGGATCAATGCCTAGTTTGGAGACGAGCAGAGAGGGACTGGCCTCCTGCATCGATGTGCGATCTGGCCAGGCTTCAATCTGCCAGGATTGGGAGGCCTCATGATGGAGGTCAGGAAAACTGATGTCTGCCTTGAAGGCAAGGTGTGCAGGTACCTCGCCAAGAGTCAGTTTGGCACGCCAGACGGTGTCGTCTGAGAGCGTTCTTTGACTGGTCGTGACGCCGGAGAGTGTGACGGGCACGGAGTCGGGGCTGATAGTCAGGCGCCGGGCGGGAGGTGCGGACGGGAGTGGTGCGCGAATGACGCCTGTCAGTTCAACGGTGTCTCCCGTACTCATGAAGAGGGCGTGCTCGGGAAGGCGCATCTGCGTCTGAAGCGCATCAATGCTGGCGAACGTGCCCAGTGCGAGGATTGGAAGAAGCGCGGGCGGAAGGGCGCGGCGAAGCCTAGTGAGGGGCGTCGCACAGCCTGTGGCGGAGCGAATGGCGGATGCGGTCATGGGTTCTACAAATGCTGGAGCTTGGGACGTAGGTGTGATGCGTGAGTCTTTTGCAAAAGCCTGAGGCGCAAGTCTGATGCGAATGTCTACGCTTGATTGTAGGGTAGGGCAGACATGTCAGCCGAGCCAGACATGAGCACTCCACCTCATTTCGTCTGAGCTTTCTCAAGAAGGCGTTGGATACGTCTGCGTTTTTTTTGAAGGATGGTCTTGACAACGGCCGAAGACTTCTGCATAATTCAAATCCTTCGCTTTTCGCGAAGGCAGTTCTTTAAAAATCTGAATTCAACGAACCGATAAGTGTGAACATCGGCAGTTTCAGGAGTGACTTTCAAAAGCACTCAAAAAACTTACGAAGTTCGCGCTTTGAAGGAAAAGCCGAAAGACGAAGGTTAATTCCTTCTCTTTCAATTC